>Ga0134127_10000590_pt1 | contig 32416 bp, 22 predicted proteins | sample KB31753_FD_96459 | JGI IMG/M metagenome (GOLD analysis project Ga0134127, IMG submission 96459) | Terrestrial soil microbial communities with excess Nitrogen fertilizer from Kellogg Biological Station, Michigan, USA - KB3-175-3 | ecosystem: Environmental > Terrestrial > Soil > Unclassified ...
CATCCTTTTGTGGTCCAAGCCGGCCAAAAGAGCTCTCGTGAGGTTACGGGGCGCAATGCGCGCACAAAGTCCGGAGGATTCTCTCCCCTTAACGGGGAGAGGGCCGGGGTGAGGGGTGAGAACGTACATAACCGTCCCCATCACAAGAAGTGTCACTCGTTCCCAGGCCTTCACACCTCAACCGCTTTCACTTTGATCGAGCTACTCGTCGTCATTGCAATCATTGCCTTGTTGGCGGCGCTGTTGCTGCCCGCGCTGGCGAAGGCAAAGGAATCGGCCCATCGTGCACGTTGTGGCTCGAATCTCCGGCAACTGACGCTAGCCGCCCAGCTTTACTTCGAGGATCACGAGAATCGCTGCTTCCGCTACCTGAACGGCGCGACCAATGGCGGAGACATCTGGTGGTTCGGCTGGCTGGAACGTTGGAACGGCGCCAACGAAGGCTCGCGCGCCTTCGAGCCGGCATTCGGCGCGCTCCATCCCTATTTGCTGGGCCGGGGAGTCGAGCTTTGCCCTTCGTTCGATTATTCGTTCGCTCATCTCAAACTCAAGGCCAGCGGCGCCTCCTGGGGCTACGGCATGAATCGCCATCTGTCCGGCTTGAGCTTGAACAAAGTCGCGACCCCCGCCGACACCGTGCTCTTCGCGGACGCCGCGCAAGTGAACGATTTCCAGGCGCCCGCGTCGCCCACCCGCCCCATGCTCGAAGAGTTCTTTTACGTCAGCACCAACTCCTTCGAGGCGACCGCTCACTTCCGGCACCGCCAAAGCGCCAACGCGGCCTTCGCGGATGGCCACGTGGAACGTGAGTCTCCGCTCGCCGGGTCATTGGACCGCCGCCTGCCCGATCGGTGGGTCGGACGGCTGCGGCCGTCGAGCTTGCACATCCCTTAGCGCGGATATTTCACAATTCGTTAGTTCGCCGACGCGCCTCTCTCATTAGCACCCCGCTTCAGCGCGGTGCATGCGCGTCCAACGGGGTCGAAACCGTTTCAACGGTTTCCCACACCCTGTTAAAACCGTTGAAACGGTTTCTCGTCTGGAGCCAACCGAACGCCCCGCTGAAGCGGGGTGCTAATGAGAGGGGCGTTCCCCAGGGAGCAACGTATGAAATATCCGGGTTAGACTGGTTGCCAAAAGTCATTTCCGAAATGGTGGGGCAAACCTGCCGGTTTGCCGCGGCGCCCAGCAGGGCGCCGCCCACCATTTCGGAAATGACTTTTGGCAACCAGTCTAGAGCGTTTTCAAAATCGTTGTAGCCTCACGCAAGGCCGCAAAGGCGGCCAAGAAATTTGTGTTCGGATCCTTTAATAAGAGCTTGGCGTCCTTTGCGTGAGACAAATCTGGCTGAGGTTTGGTTAATCTGCCATAGCCCGCGGGGCAGCGACCCGGCTCGGGCACGGCAGGAGGGGCGCATTCTCACTGTTTTGGGTCAACGGCGTGAAATGGCTTGAAATCCACGGGCAAAGACGGTTCACTAGGCCGCGTCCCCGAGCGATAAGGGCAGGATACCTTGGGATGAAGTGTATACGCGGGCGACGTTTCCTGGCCAAGGCGGGTCAGGACAGGTGGCAGGAAAGGTGGGCCGGAACGATGCCGAACCGCTGCCAAGCGGACTGCATTTGAAACGTGAAGCATCCAATTGCCAAATGGCCCGAAGCGTGCTCCTTTTGAGGTAGAACCCAAATGAGCGCTCTCCGGATCGTAGACGTAGAAAAATACAGGCCGGTAACTGGCACGATTACAGCTTCATTTGGCAATCGAGTACCCAGCGTGATGGAACAGCAGCAATCAGCAAACGTATTGAAAGCTATGCGAAGAACCATGAGCGCCGTCCTTGCGACGGTTTTGACCGCAATCCTGCTCGGCCTCGGTGCGTCGAGCGCCCAGGCCCAGCGGCGGGTGCAGTTGGTTAATTTTGACTCCAACTGGCGCTACTTCACCAACGGCACGGATCTGCCCACACAATCCGCCAATATGTGGAAGTCCCGGACCTATGCTGCCGAGAACACTTGGCCATCCGGGATGGGCCTCCTGGGCGTTGAGACCACGCCTGCGGTCTATCCTTACCCGTTCAATACGACGTTCGCCGCTTACGATAACAACATCATCACCTACTACCTCCGCGGGCACTTCAACCTGGCCGCGTCGGACATGGTCTGGCCGCTCACCCTGGTGGTGTCGAACCTCTGCGATGACGGCTGCGCGGCTTACCTGAACAGCAACGGAGTGGCCAGCATTCGGGTGCCGTTCAATTCGGGCTTCACCGCACCCGCGACCGGCGGGCCGACCGAAGGGGCGTACGAGACGCCGGTCACCCTCTCCTACCCGACGGCCGCCGCCATCAACAATGCTCTGTTCGTAGGCGACAACGTGGTTGCCGCGGAAGTCAAACAGAACGCTACGGGCAGTTCGGACATCGTCTTCGGCCTGAGCCTCACGGCCATCGTCCCGACTACCCTGACCATCACGTCGCAGCCCCCAAGCCAGGTCCCCGCCACTATCGGCTCCCCATTCACTATCAGCGCAGGTGTCTCGGGAGGCCCGGGCCTCTACCAATGGCAGTCGTCACCCAACGGCGCCACCTGGGCTAATGTTGCTGGGGCAGGAAGCCCCAACCCCACTAACGGCGTCCTCAGTTACTCGGCTACCCCTAGCAGTTCCAGCGTCACCCTGTACCGGCTCGTCGTCTCCAACGGTGTCAGCACGGTCATCAGCGGCACCTCCACGGTTACGGTTACGGCTGACACGAGTGGACCTTACATGGTGTCGGCAGAAGTCCTGGAAGAAGCCACGCGGACCAACCGCATTCGGATTATCTGGAGCGAAAGGCTTTTGAGCTTGCCGAATGGTGGTCCCGTCTGCGCCGGGTGCGGGACCAACTTTACGGTCGTTTTTGCCGCGTCCAACCTAACGGTCACCGTCTCCAACGTCCTGTATAACCCCTCGGGCGGGCCCAACGCGGAACCGGTCACGATCCTCACGATGAGCACCACAAACTGGCACATTGGCACCAATTACTACGTCATCGCCAACAGGATCCGCGATGCGCAGAACAATGTCGTCGCCCCAAACAGCGTCATCGGCGTTGGCTGGCCCTCGAGCGTGAACACCAACGTAATGGATTTCAATGCCACTTGGGAGACCCACACCGATTGGGCCCTCTTTGACCCAACTATTTACCAGCAGCCATGGAACTCCGTGGATTACAACACGGCCACCAACGGCAACTGGGGCTCAGGAGGTTTCGGCGTCTATTGGAAGGATAATGCCATCAACCCCGGGTACGTGCCGTGTCGAGGCATGTTGGGATCGGAACTTAGCTCGTACGTGCGAAACCCGACGCTGTTCCGAAGTACTTTCGTCGTGCCGGCGAATCTTGCGACAGGCGTGACCCTGAGAGTCACCGCTGTGTATGATGACGGCTACATTCTTTACCTGAACGGAACAGAATTACCAAGTCCAATAGGGCGAGTGAATGTGCCTGCGGGCACTTTACCCGACGAGAACACGCGAAGCATAGGCGAGGCGATTGACGCTCTGTGCGTTTCCAACAACGTGATGGTGACCCTCCGGCCCGGCACCAATGTAGTGGCTGCTGCCGTCGTCCAGTTCAACACGGAGGGAGCGAATGGGGGCGATACGTTCTGGGGCCTGCGCCTGGACGTGAGCCGCACCACCTACCGGACGAGTCCCGTGCCTACAAACGGTGTGCCTACCAACCAGGTGCGCGTGACCGCCACCCGTCTGCCCAACCGCAACGTCACTTTCACATGGCCAACGAACATCTACGGCTACGCCCTCGAATTCACGACCAACATTACCCGCGTCGGCCAAAACACTGTGCTCGGCCCTTGGTACCAGGCCCAAACCAACATGGCCATCGGGATGGTAACCAATTATCCCGTCCCCATTTCGGGCTCGGGGCCCGCCTACATCTTCCGGCTGCACAAAGTCCCGTAGCGGCACGTTCATAGAGTCCCGGCTTTTAACTAAAGCCGGGACTTTTTTTGCCTTGGTCCCGCGACTTTCCAGTCGTGGCTGTGCCGCTACCATTTCGGCAATTCTTCGCCGCCAGGCTGTTCCCCGGCACCGATCTGCGGCCCCTGGTACCCAAGCCCAGGCGAACATGGCCATCGGCAGTGTGACCAACTTACCCGCCGCCGACCCGCCGCCGACAGCCTGGTTTCATCTCCCCGCGTACATTTTCCGCCTGCGCAAAGTTCCATAGATAAGTTCCATAGATAGTGAGCGAGCTTTGTCCGCTAGAGTGGTTGCCAAAAGTCATTTCCGAAATGGTGGGCGGCGCCCTGCTGGGCGCCGCGGCAAACCGGCAGGTTTGCCCCACCATTTCGGAAATGACTTTTGGCAATCACTAGCCCGCCAAAAACTGTAGCGGCGCTCTGTGAGCGCCGAACAAAGTCCATTCACTGTAGCGGCGCTCTGTGAGCGCCCAACAAAGGTCCACATTCTGGCCCGATTCCGGCGGTCACAGGCGGTCACAGACAGGCGGTCACAGACCGCCTCTACAAGTCGTCGAAAACCCAAATAACCCCCCAAAATCACAAGTGTGGATTTCACGCATTTTGCGTGTTTTTTTCACCACACCCCATTTCAGCCTGCTCTAACCGATTGCATTTCCGAGACTTTTTTTGTGGCACTGCTGTTGCTTGCGTTTTGGAAGAGATCGAGTTGACAATCCACCTCGACAAAACTAAAACGTTGCGCGACCCATAAAAGCAAAGCACAAAACAACCATGAACAAAACCAGAAAACTCAAACTCGGGGCGTTCACGCTCATCGAGTTGCTCGTTGTCATCGCGATCATCGCCATTCTGGCCGGATTGCTCCTTCCCGCTTTGGCGAAAGCGAAGGCACGGGCCCAGCGCATCAACTGCGTCAGCAATCTCAAGCAGATCGGGTTGGCGTACCGCATGTGGTCTAATGATCAGGGCGACAAGTTCCCCTGGCTCGTCCCCACCACTCTGGGCGGCAGCCAGACGGCGGCTGCCGAACCGTACGGAACGCTCACCGACCACTTCCGGGCCATCTCCAACGAGTTGAGCTCGCCCAAAGTGCTGGCCTGCACGGCGGACGGCATCAAGAGCAAGGCGAGCACTTGGTATACTACCGCGACTCCCGGCCAGGCAATTGACAATTTCAACGTCTCGGCGACCCACAATCCCAACCTGAGCTACATGCTGGGGCTGGATGCCGACGAAGGCAAACCGCAGACGGTTCTGACCTCGGATCGCAACATCACCAAGGGCGGGGCGTCCCAGGTCAGCCCCAACACCATGGTGACCTTCCTTGGCCCTGCGCCGAACAATGAGGCGGACTGGGACATCACTGTTCATCGTAACCAGGGAAACATGGGGCTTGGCGACGGCAGTGCCCAGCAGTTCAGCGGCGGTGCCGTGAAGAAACAGATCAGCAGTTCGCTGAGCAGCGGCAGCGGCACGACGACGGCCGGAAAGGTGACCCTGTTGAACCCCGGCCAGCCCTGATTGGAATGCTTTTCATCGTGGCGGAAGGCGCTTGGAATAAGGTGCCTTCCGCTTCGTCATAATGATGAAGTGCCGATGTCACTGACGGCGCCGGCGCCAAAATGGTTGACAGCGACAGGACATAACGTACCGTCGTGCCGAACCCAGACACCGCTATGAAAAGCTCCCTCAAAAATCGCTCCGGTTTCACCCTCATCGAACTGCTGGTGGTCATCGCCATCATTGCCATTCTCGCCGCGCTCCTCCTGCCCGCGCTGGCCAAGGCCAAGGCCCGGGCAGCCCGCGTCAATTGCACCAGCAACATGAAACAAATCGAGTTGGCTTACGTCGCCTGGGTGCATGACAATGATGCAGGCAACGTTCCATTCCGTGTCCCTTGGTGGAATGGCGGCTTGTGGCCAACTGCACCCGGAGCGCCGACCGGTGGGCAGCCGCCTTGGCTGACGGCTGGTTTGCAAAACAATGTCTGGTTTCAATTGATAACCCTCTCCAACCAGGTGGAGAGCCCCAAGGTGTTCGTCTGCCCTTCCGACAAGGAAAAAACTGCGGCTAGCACTTGGGATAATAACCCGAGCAGCGGGCTTTACCACGCCAACTTCCAGAACAAGGCCGTGAGTTACTGCGTCTGGGTGGACGCGGGCACTAAGCACAGTCCCTCGGGCGTCGCTCTTCCGGACTATGAGGGCGCGTCCGAGCACGTCTTGCTGAGTGATCGGAATCTCGAGCCCGACGCTCTCGGCACAGGCTGCTCGTCGGGTCTGGCATCCGTTCGCCAAGTCAACCGCATTTCCAACGCCTACTGGAAACCCCAGTCGAAATTTGGTCACGGAGAGGGAGGGCAACTCGGACTCATGGACGGTAGTGTCTCCCAGGCGTCCACCGCGAGCGCGAGGAGCTTCTTCACTCGAGGCGATGACAACGGGAGCGCGCACTTCGTCGTGCCGTAACCGCGACAGCCTTCTATCTCTAATTCCGAAGCGTCCCGTCCCTTTGGACGGGACGCCTTTTTGTGAGTACGTAGCACGAACCGTCCCGGTTCGGTAGCGAAGACTGCCAAGCTTTCCAGGAAGAGATTCAAACCACGGATGAACACGGATAGACACGGATAAACAGCTTCTTTCGAAAGCAGGCCGCGTTTACCCAAAGGGGTTCCGGCTTCCCCGCCAATAATCCGCGTTCATCTGCGTTCATCCGTGGTTTCCATTCTTCAGTTCAGGGAAAAGTTTAACCTCAGATAAGCATTCTTCTGGTGGGGCGAGCGTCCTCGCGAGCCGGAGCGCTGCTGGGCGCCGCGGCAAACCGGCAGGTTTGCCCCACCATTTTCGGAAATGACTTTTGGCAACCAGTCTATGATTGATACGGATGACACCGCGCCGCGCCTCCAAGTCGTCCGCCTCCTCACGTCGGCGGCTACAGTGCGCCGCTCCGCCTCACGGTTTGCGTTTCACGTCTTCCCCGCCGCTTGCGCCCCCCGCCACGACCGGCTTCGATTCGTCCCGCGGGCCGATGATGAGTTCGATGGCTTTGTCGAGTTGAGGGTCGCGGTCGGCCAGCCAATCTTCCGGCGAAAGGGGGACATAGAACTCGGGCTGCTCCCCGTTGTTTTCGAGGTTCGTTCCGTCCAGGCGGTAGGAGCCATTTTGCGGCATGCGCGCGCCGGTGCCGTCGACCAGGCGCAGGTCGCTGGTCCAAATCACATAGCCCGGTGTCGGCATGCCGACGAGTCGCGCCAAACCGCGCGAGCGCAAGGCGGCGGGAAAAATCTCGCCGTTGGAGTAGCTGTGCTCGTTCATCAGCACGATGCAGCTCTTTTCCCACGCGTGGTAAGGCGTGGCCTCGGGGGCGGCGTCGCGCGGGCGCACCCAACCGTGGGGCTTGCGCTCAATCCAATCGATGAGCGTGTCGGCGATGTTGCCGCCGCGGTTGAAGCGCACGTCGATGATCATCGCCTCCTTGCCGGCCATGTATTCGTAAGCCTCGCGCTCGAATTTCACCTGGTTGCCGGTCTGCATCGCCTGGAGGTGTACGTAACCGGCCCGCCCGCCGGATTTTTCCTCGACCTGCTTGCGGAGTCGATCGGTGCGGTTCTTGTAGTTGAGGTCGTCCCATTCCTCGACGGTCATCACCTTGTACTTCACCGTGCGGGCGCCCTTCCTTTCGGCGTTGGTACTGACGAGGAATTCGAATTCGCGGTCCTGTTTGTCATTGATGAGTTGGTAAAGCTTTTCGTCGAGGGTGACGTCCTTGCCGTTGATCGCCAGGATGTATTCGCCCGGTTTGATCTCCGTTTTCCGGTACCAGCCCGGCGCCCCTTCGGGCACGTGGCGCACCCTCACCCCCGGCCCGGCGTAAGCGTAGTCGAACGCAAAACCCAAATGCGGCGTGACGGGCGGCGTGACGCCACTCGAGGCGGGGGTGACCTCGGAATGGGAGGCTTCCAACTCGCCGACGAGCATCTGGAGCACCGTCGCGAATTCATCGTGAGTCTCGACGGAGTCCAGGAGGGGCTCGTATTTACCGCGGATGGCGGCCCAATCGCGGCCGTGGAAGTTCGGATCGTAAAAGCTTCGATTGTAGGCGTTCCAAAATTGTGTGAAGGCGGCCTTGCGTTCGGCCCGCACGTCCCGCTCCCACTCGGCCGTGAACGTGATTTTTTCCGCGGAACCGCCGAGGCTCGAGGTGTACATGTCGCCGCCCTGGACATAGGAAATCTTCTTGCCCTCCTTGGCGACGCGCAAAGCCTGTTTGCCGCCGCCGGTGGTCACGCGCTTGGTGTCCTTGCCGTCGTAGCTGACGGTCCACACGTCCCCCTCGGAAAGAAAGACGATGGTGCCATCGGCCGTCACGGTAATGTCGGACTGCGGCGACTGGGAAGAGAGCCGGCGAATGCGCCGGGAGATGTCCTCGAAGTCAATCTCCACCTCCACCTTTGCGCCGGGCTTCTCGAACTTCAGGTCGGTGTCGGCCGTGCGGACCGGTTCGGGCTTGAGCGGCAGGACATAAAGCCCGGACCCTTCGCGGTCGCTCTGGAAGTACAGGTATTTGCCGTCGGGGGACCACGCCGGCTCGGAATGTTGCGCGTAAAGGCGGGTTACGTTGCGCGGTTCGCTGCTGCCGTCGGCGCGGACGATGTAGATGTTCCACGCCCGGCTTTCGCTGCGGGCGGAATAGGCGATCCATTTCATGTCCGGAGACCAGGCGTAATCGCCGCCTCCGTTGCCACGGGATTGGGAGCCGGGAATCTTGAGAATGCGCCGGGCGTCGCCCCCTTCGATCGGCAGAACGTAGAGGCCGCCTTCCCGCCCGGAGACCCAAATGGCCAGGCTCCGGCCGTCGGGGGCGACGGTCACGCGGGAAATATTCTCGTCACGGTTCCAGAGCAGCCGGGTCTTGCCGGTCTTGACCTCCAACTCGTAGAGGCGCGTCGTGAATTCGCGATCGCTCGTGAAGTAAAGCTTCTTGCCGTCCGGCGACCAGGAGAAGTCCGAGTCGTCGCCCTCCCAATCGGTAAGCCGGCGCGCGAACTCGGAGCCGCGGCCCGCGACGCCCTTGGGTTTTTCGGTGGCGATGGTCCAGATTTCCCCGCGCAGGCCGAAGGCAAACGTCTTGCCGTCCGGCGACAGTTCGGCCTCGGTGACGCCCGTCGTGATTTTCTCGCGCCGGCGCGTCGTGAGTTTGTCGTCCGCGGAGATGATGAACCGGACCATCTCCGGTTGCTTGTCGCCCGCTTTGAGCAGGTAAAGATCCGCCCCATACTCGAAGGCGATATCGCCGGATTTTGCCGCAACGCTCGGGTAGCGCACGCCGCCGCCAATGAACGCCGTCAGGCGCCTGGCGTTGCCCTGTAGATCCAATTGCCAGAGGTTCGGCGTGCGTTCGGCGCTGTCCAGGAACGGCGCAATGGATTCCGTGACAGGACTCGACGACGGGGTCTCTTCTCCAACGGTGACGGTGATGAGGCTCTGGCCGTCCGGCAGGAACCGGCTCCAGAGGTGTTGCAGACTGTTGGTGGTGAGAGGACGGCGGAGGTTCGTGTCCCGGTCCAGGAGCCAGATCTGCTGCGCCGCGGAACCGTGATAACGCGGGCGCGTCCAGTGGAAGCCATAACGCCCATAGACGATTTTGCGGTCATCGGGCGACACGTTCGGGCTGGAGAGCGGGGCGAAATCCTCGGCCAGCATCTCGGTGCGCAGGTTGCCCGTGTCGACGGCGTAAAGGGCCTGGTTGGACGCGTCACGTTTGCCGGTAAACAGGATGAACCGGCAGTCGGGACTCCAGCCCGCGGGGAATTCGTTTCCCGAGTGCCACGTGAGTTGCCGGACCTGGCCGCCTTCGACGGGCACGGCGAAGATGTCGCTGTTGCCGTTGCGGCGGGACGCGAAGGCGATCCATCGGCCATCGGGCGAGAAAACAGGATGCGAGTCGGTCTCGACGTGTTGGGTGAGCGGCGTGGCCCGCCCGCCCGTCGCGGGGGCCAGCCAGAGGTCGCCGCGGTAGACAAAGGCCAGTTGTTTACCGTCGGGACTCAGCGCGGGCATTCGGGCGCCGACGACGGGTGTTTGCGGCGTGGCAGTCAGTTGGGCCCTGCCCGCGGAAGCGAGCGCTACACTGAGTCCCAGGGCGAGAATACGAAAGGGAGCAATCATGCGGTACGCTCGCTATGTTGTAGCAAAAACCGGGCGAATGGAAAGGTTTTGCTGAGCAAAGCACGAGAAGCCCAACGGGCTTCAATTTGAATGTGGATAGCTGATGGGCTTCTTGCAGGGGACAACTGGCCCATGGTCTCACCCATTGTTGGCCCTTTGGCAAATAGCTGGGCCATAGCTGCAGCCAATTTCCAGCTTGCCTTTTTGAGGTGCGACCCAAAGATTCACGGCCCTTATGGATTCGCAGGCAACGCCCTCACATGTGGGCATCAATATTCAGGCGTGGTTCGAGGTCAACAAGATGCGCGTGCTGTACGCCAGCGTAGCCGCCGTCTTGTTAATCGTCGTGGTAGCAGTCTTCATCCAGTACCAGGCCAACAAGGAAGCCGGCGCCAGCAAGGCGCTTTCCGAAGTCCGGGTGCCCTTCAATCCGGCGTTGCCCGCGCCGCCCGATGCAGCCCAGAAGTTGCTCGACGTCGCCAACCAACACAAGGGCACCAAGGCCGCTGCGCGCGCACTCCTGATGAGCGGTGGGCTGCTATTCGTGGAAAAGGACTACGCCCGGGCGATGGAGAGATTCAACGCGCTTGTTCAGAATTACCCCGAAAGCCCTTGGGTGGCCGAGGCCAATTTGGGCATCGCGGCCAGCCTGGAGGCCCAGGGCAAGCTCGACGATGCCATCAAGAAATACGCGGACATTCGCAACCGCCACTCCACCTCGACCATCGTCGACGACGCAAAACTCGCCCTGGCCAGGCTTTACGAAAAGTCCAACCCACAGGAGTCCTGGAGGCTGTATGAAGAACTCATCACGGCCGACCGCCAAAGCGGAATGTCCGCCGAAGCGGGCCTGCGCCAGGAAGAACTTGTAAAAAGGAACCCGGAACTGGCCAGCCTGCGCCCGCCCCCGCCAGCGCCTGTGACGCCCACCAACCGGCCGGCCCAGATCACGATGATGACCAATCGGCCGCCCTTAAACACCAACCGCACCATTACCATCACGAACCTTGTTCGGCCCGGGGCGACCAACCTGGGCACGGGTGGCACCGCCAGACCCATCCAGCTCAAGATCACCCCGCCGCCCGCGCCTGGCACAACCCCCGCGCCTGGCGCAACTCCGCCGGCCACCACGACTCCCCCTGCGTCGGCGCCAACGCCTCCGGCTCCCGCACAGGACAAGTAGCCTCATGAAAGCCTCGCTGACCAAGCAGTGCGTCGCGGAGTTTGTCGGAACCTTCGCGCTCATCTTCATTGGAATCGGAGCCATCTATAACCTCGGCGGATTGGAGAAAAACGGCGGCTTGCTCGGCATCGCCCTGGCTCACGGCCTGGCGATTGCCGTCATGGTCTCCGCCACAGCGGGCATTTCGGGCGGTCACCTCAATCCTGCCGTGACCTTCGGATTGATGCTGGCCGACAAGATCGACCTCAAGGGCGCCATCGCCTACTGGTTCTCTCAGCTGGCTGGCGCGGTCGCGGCGGCCTGGGTGGCCCTCGTGGTGCTCGATACGACTGCGGTATTCAACGGCACACCCGCCATTGGGAAGGACGTTACGCTGGGCCACGCGGTGATTATCGAGGCAGTGCTCACCTTCTTTCTGGTCTTCGTGGTCTTCGGCTCCGCGGTGGACGAACGCGCCCCCAAGATCGGGGGCCTCGCCATCGGTCTCACGGTGGCCCTCGATATCCTCTTCGGCGGCCCGCTCACTGGGGCCGCGATGAACCCCGCGCGCACGTTCGGCCCGGCGCTTATCGGCGGCCAATGGGCCCATCACTATGTCTACTGGGCCGGCCCCCTGCTGGGCGGCGGGTTGGCAGGCCTTATTTACGGCAGGTTTCTCATCAAGCCGTCGTAAACCGCTTACTCGCGCCGCCGATGGAGTCTGGGGCGCCGACGCCTCGTTGAAGTCACCATGAAACTCACCATCATCGGCACCGGCTACGTCGGACTGGTCACCGGCGCCTGCTTCGCCGAAGTCGGCCACACGGTCATCTGCGTCGACAACAACGCCGACAAGGTGAAACTGCTTCAGGCGGGCGGCATCCCGATTTACGAGCCTGGTCTCGATGAGCTGGTGGGCACGAACGTCAAGGCCGGCCGCCTTCGCTTTACCTCCAGCACGCGCGACGGCGTCGAAAACTCCGACATCGTCTTTATCGCCGTCCCCACTCCACCTCAGCCCGACGGCTCGGTGGACCTGAGCTTCATCGAGTCCGTCGCTCGCGAGATTGCCGCGTCGATGACGAGCTACAAAATCATCGTCGACAAAAGCACCGTTCCCGTGAAAACCGGCGACAAGGTGGCCGAAACCATCAAGCGCTATTGCAAGGCACGGGTCGAATTCGATGTGGTGAGCAATCCGGAGTTCCTCCGCGAAGGTTTTGCCGTTGAGGATTTGATGAAACCCGACCGCATCGTCATTGGCGTGCGCAGTCAGCGCCCGGTCGCCGCGATGCGCGAAGTCTACGCGCCGTTCGAAGCGCCCATCATCGTCACGGACATCAATTCGGCGGAGCTGATCAAGCACGCAGCGAACTCCTTCCTCGCGCTCAAAATCTCCTACATCAACGCCGTCTCGATCCTCTGCGAAGCCAGCGGCGCCAACGTCATCGAAGTCGCCAACGGCATGGGCCTCGATGCCCGCATCGGCCGGCGCTTTCTCGACGCCGGCCTCGGCTTTGGCGGCTCCTGCTTCCCGAAGGACCTTAGCGCGTTCATCAAAATCTCAGAGCAACTGGGCTACGACTTTGCGTTGCTCAAGGAAGTCCAGCGCATCAACGCCGCGCAGATGGACCGCTTCATCAAAAAGATCACCGACACACTCTGGGTGCTCAAGGACAAGAAAATCGGTGTGCTCGGCCTGGCCTTCAAGCAGAACACGGACGACGTCCGGCTCAGCCCAGCCATTGAGCTCTGCCATCGTCTGCTCAAAGAGGGCGCCAGCCTGCGCCTTCACGATCCCAAGGCGATGGACAAGGCGAAGGAAATCCTCAAGCCCGGCCCGGCCATTACCTACGTGCCCGACATGAACGAGGTGGCCGAAGGATGCGACGCGCTCGTGGTGGCAACGGAGTGGCCCGTCTTCAAAAAACTCGACCTCGAACGCGCCCGCAAGGGCCTGACCCATCCCATCCTCTTCGACGGCCGCAATCTCTTCGACCCGGAGGAAATGGAACGGTTGGGCTGGATCTATAAGAGCATGGGCAGGTGAGGTTCGTGGAGTGTGAATCGTTGAATCGTGAATCGTTAAATCGTGAAGCGTGAAGCGTGAAGCGGTCGAATCAGAGATCTGCCTACCCCATTTAACGATTTAACGATTTAACGATTTCACGATTCACGATTCACGATTCACGATTCACGATTCACGATTCACGATTCACGATTCACGATTCACGATGGCCATGGCCCAGACCTGGCTTCTCCTCAATCACGGACCGCTTCCGCCCGCCGAGAACATGGCGTGGGACGAAGCCTTGCTTGAATCAGCGCCGCGGCTGGGACGGCCCCTCTTGCGCTTCTACGGTTGGGCGGAGCCGGCGGCCACGTTCGGCTATTTCCAGAAGTTTGCTGAAGTCGAGCGCCTGACTCAGCTGCGCCCGCTCATTCGGCGTCCCACCGGCGGCGGCCTGGTGCCTCACTATGCGGACTGGACCTACAGCATCGTCGTGCCGCCCGATGAGCACTGGTATTCGCTAAAAGCCGCCACCAGTTACCGGCGCGTGCACGAGTGGATTCGCGCCGCGTTTGCCGGGCTCAGCCTGACGACGCAACTCTCCTCCTCCAGCCGCGCAGGAACGCCGGGGCAATGCTTTATCGGCGCCGAGCAATTCGATGTGCTCCTGGGCGAGCGCAAAATCGCCGGCGCCGCCCAGCGGCGAACCCGCGCCGGGCTGTTGATTCAGGGTTCTATTCAACCACCGGCGGGCGCGGACCGACGCGGTTTCGAAGCGGCGATGTTGGCTGTCGGCAGCCGCGACTGGCAACTCGAGTGGATGGAGGCGGCGGTCGATGAATCGCTCGACTGTCGTGTTGGCGAATTAGCCCGGGAAAGGTATTCGCGAGACGAGTTCAATCGAAGACGGTGAGAGGAGTGGAAGCGTTAGATCGTTGAATCGTTAAAACGTTAAGGCCGTTAAATCGTTGAATCGGGTAGGCACATCTCCGATTCGACCGTTCACGCTTCACGATTTAACGTTTTAACGATTTAACGATTTAACGACTCGCCTCACGCCGCATCCAACAACGGTTCCTTCGTCAACGAACTTACTTCCGCCCGGCCGCCTCGTCGCCCGAGCAAAATCCATCCGCAACCTACGAGCGTCGCGAGCGAGATCCCGGCCCCAGCCAAGAATGGGTGATCCGAATAGACGATCCGGACCTGGTGCCGCCCGGCCGGAACTTCAATCGCCTGAAAGGCGTGGTTGGCCCGAAGCAGTCGCACGAGTTGCCCATCCACTTCGGCCTGCCAGCCCGGGTAATGCGATTGGCAAATGACTACAAGGCTCGGAGCGGTGGACTCGACCTCCGCTTCGACCGAATGCGCGGTCCACTTCGTGGCGCGCACCGTCGCGCGGGTTCGGTTCGTCACGCTCACCCACGGGGCAAATTCCGGCAGCAGGAAGACTTGTTCGCGCGGGTTGAACTCGCGGCTCGCAAGCGCGGGCAGGGTCTCCTCCGCGCCGGCGAATATCGGAGCTTGCCCCGCGGAGACGAGTGGACACGCGTTGCTGAAGTCGAGCCATCGCGTGGGATTCTCCGTCGGACTGAAACGCCTCACGCCGAGCATCTCGAGTAATCCGCTCTCAAACCGGTTCGTTTCCCCGTAGATGAGCGTTTGCACCTGCATCTGTTCCCGCACCTGGAGAGTTGAGGAGCCGTTCACTTTGGGCACCCCTTCCAGCAGATTCAGGTTCGACCAAAGCCCGAGGCGTTTTCCAAGGAAGTCCGCCATCATTTCCGGCCGTGCATCGCGCAGCAACCGCTGCTCCGCGCCGGGACCGATGAGCACGCGGCCCTCTCCGAGGCGCGGAAACTCAGTCTTCTCCTGGGCCTGCAAGAGACCCTGGGCAAACGCTTCCACGGGCACGGTCGGATTTTGCGGAGGCATATGCGTCAGCATGTCGCCGAGGACCAGCAACGCGGCGAATCCCCCTAACAGCCGTCGCGAACGCGCGGCCTGAGTCCGTGCCAGCGCGACGACGACCACCAGCGTGCAGGCCAGGAAAGCAGCCCGGCCGAGCGCATTGCGTCCGACGAATCGCCACTCCATCTGCGCGAACAAGGCGTTGTCCGCGGCCGGCCATTGGGGCGATTGATACGGATGGCTCCACGCCATCCACACCAGCCCGCCCATCAGCGCCACGGTGACGCAACCGAGGATGACCACGAACCGTCTTCGCCGATTCTCCTGTCCATCTGCGCGACCCAACTCCCGCAGGGCGAACGCGGCCAGCAGCGGCAATGCAAACGCCGCCAGCAGCACGAATTTGATGGGATACCGCGCCACACCCAGCAGCGGAATGGCCCGTTTCACCAGCGGATAGAGGAATCCATTCTCGCCCCAGGCCATGAACAGACTGAACACGACGAGGCCCGCCAACACCCACACGCGCCGGTGTCGCACCCAGGCCACGGCGCCCACAGCCAGCACGAGCACGGCGGCCCCCGGATAATAGGAGCTGAAGAAGTTCTGGCCGGTTTGCACGAACGGCCCTTGCGCCGTGGGCTGGCAGTGGAAGAGCGGCACTAGCAGGTTCGCCAGCCCCCAAAGTGGCATTGGCCATTTCGACGAAACGAAATTCCTGTCGCGCTGGGAATGTTCGAGCAACTCGAAAAAGGGGAGCAACTGCGCCGCAACCAATCCGGCCACCAGCAACCCCACGACACCAAACCGCCATACGCGCCGGATGCGTTCCTCCTTGCTTTCCCACAGTTCGGTCGCGAGCAGGCACCCGAGCAAGAGCCACGTGAGCAGCACGATTTCCGGGACGCCCGACAGCAGTTGCATGGCTGCGGCCAGCGCAGCGCCCGCCAGCCATCGGCCCCCTTCCCGCCAGCTTCGCTCGACGAGCAGGACCACCCAGGGCATCCAACCCAGGGCCACCGTGTAGTTCGGCCACATCAGACAGGAGAAGGTTGTCCCGCAAAACACGTACGCGAGACCCGCCGCGGCTGGCGCGACTTCTCCGCCGACCCAGCGCCTCGCTAGCGCGAACATCCCTGCTCCGCCCAGCGCAAGGTGCATCAGGCAGAAGATCCCCAACGACCACGGCAGCGGCAGCAACAAGTAAACGAGCGAACCGGGATACAACGTCATCGTGCCCCACTGCGCCAGGAACGGCGCGCCGCAATTGCTGTAAGGATTCCAAAGAGGCAATTCTCCGCGCCAAAAGCTTTCGTGGAAGTAGTGGACAAAAGGATACCCCAGCACCCCGTAATCGCGATAAACGAACCCATGCAACCCCAGCATCACCTTGGGAAATGTCACGAAGAGCAGTGCCAGTACCCCAAGCCCGAAGAGCCAGGGCCCGCGCCTGGCGTCCGCCCGTTTCCTTTGTTCCGTTGATATCGCGTCCATGCTGAATCCCGTCCCCACTTCATCGGCGAACGGCGCCATGGCATTACCCAGCGTAGCTGCGACCGTAAGGTCGCGGCCCACGCTCCACCTGAAAGGAGCCAGGCACCAATGCACGAATTGCCCCAATTCATTCCGTGCGAATCCGTGAAATCCGAGTCCACAAAATCGCGCGTGGTTTCAAGCGCTGCCTTCCACTCGAGCTCTGAGCTCCGGATTGATTGGTTCGTTCTGGCGTGCCGCGCTCGGGCAAGTGACGGGCAAGTGAGGCCAGTCGGCTCGCGAGGACGCTCGCCCCACCGGAACCAGAAACCCGGTACACGGAACCTGGAACCTGACTCCGTCCGCCGCACCGTGAGGGTGGGGTGCTGTCCGTTCCAGCCGTCGCATCGCCCAAGAGCCTGTTTTCCTTGTGTTGCCGTGGCCACGGGCGTACTTTTGCGGGCATGGAGCCCTCAGGGTCTTTAGTCCTGACCCGCGTCAAACCAATCCAGGTGCCGCTCTGGAATTGGGTAGTGGTACAGTACTGTACCACTACCTGGAATTGGCACGGATTTACTTTCCCCAGTAATCACGCCCCGGGTCTCAGCGGCTCAGTTCAACAGAGTGTATCCATCGCGCCGCCGCACCACCTCACTCAACAATGCAGCGCCTTTCTTGCGGCGGCACGACGGATACACCGCTAAAGGTTAGGCATCATGACGCCTCCGCCAAAAGTGACTTCTGTATGGTTACGGCGGATCGTTTGTATTGTTGGCGGCGGCACGGCAGCATACGTTGCCGTATTTGTTTGGGGAGTTGCTTCTCACCGCACAGTTGACGAGAGCAGCCTGACGCTATTGCTCGCGCTTTGGTCGCCGATTGGTGGAGCGGTAGGTTGTGCAGTCGGCGCGCTGATCGTATTTCGCGCCGAGAGATTGGAGTCGAGATGATGCGGCGACCGCTTGCCATGAGTAACGAAATACTCAATATGGAAGATGTCTTTCAGATCGAGGGACGAGGCACTGTCGTTACTGGCATTAGAGGGAGCGGGTGGGATTTGGCCAAAGCCGGAGACCCAGTCGAATTGCGGCCACCTGGCGGACACTCAATCAGGACAGCGATCAGAGAATGGAAGTGTTCCGCAAAGGTGTTCTTTCTGGACCACCTTTCCCGGGCGGGGTCTTGCTGGCGGACACGATGGTTGCCAATCAGTTGCCCAAAGGCACTCAGATGTTTAGTGTTCAGTCATGACCACGCCGCCTAACCATGCCCTGCAGCCAGCGCCAACCGGCGTTGGTATTTCCGCATTCGCGGGCTACGTCACTACTCCGGCGTGGCTGAGCTTGGGTCGTTCGCCTAAACCGCTGGCCTCATCCGAATCATGATCGTTTACGTGGACGTCGATGACACGCTTGTGCGATCTACCGGCACAACCCGAATTCCCATGACGAGCGTCATCGAGCACGTTCGGCAGCTCAAGGCTGACGGTGCCACGCTGTATTTGTGGAGCGCGGGCGGTGCGGACTACTGTCGGGCCACAGCGATCGAACTTGGAATTGAGGACTGCTTTGTGGGATTCCTCCCGAAGCCTCGCATCATGATTGACGACCAGGAGGTGAGAGATTGGGTATTCTGTACGACTTTCCATCCGGCGACTTGTGCCGGGAAGCGTCTTGAAGATTATTTACGAGCATGACGTTCACTACCAACATCAAGGCGAACCAGCCGGCTGCACCGAACCCGCGCTCGCGTCTCGGTTGGATTCTCGGCACCATCGGCGCGGGTCGGTGAGCCGGGACGTTAGGCCACTGAGCACACCATGAGCACAACTCGCAAAAGCGTCCGGTGGTTGGGATTTCTTCCGATTGCGTGTGGGCTGTTCGCCATCATCTATTTGGCAGCCACAGAGGCCAGTATTTCAGAGTGGATTTTCCCGACCGGTATGGCTGCGTCCTTGATGGTCGCGGTAGGTTTGTGGTTCATCATCGACAGAGCACGAGCATGAGCACTTCACACCAACGGCCTAACCATGGGCTGCAGCGAACCCGGCGGGAGCGTCGTGGTTGCAATCGTTGCGTCCGTGCGCCGGGTCGCTGAGCTTGGGTCGTTAGCCGGGCCTTGCACCTCGTCATGGAATCGAAATGTCTCACGAAGATAGCAGCCGCAATCTGGTTGATGTTGGCGTTTGCCGTAGTCGCGCTTTTGCTCTTTGGGTTGTTGACGCCTGAGGTCGCGCTATTCAGGACGACTTCTGATCGAGACATGAAGATTCAGAGCATCAAAGCCGAGACCGACATTATTCGGCTCCAGGCGGAAGCCGAGATGCTTGTGACGGCCAGTCACGGCACGGGCGAGACGGCTACTTTCCTTTGTCGTGTCGCGTGGTTTACGCTGCTGGGGGTTGTCGTCGGTTCAGTGGTCACCTTGGTTCAGGTAAGGCGATTGAGGAGAGAGTGTGATTAGATTGCCGCCTAAAGGCCGCTCGCCATTGTGAGCACGTTCTTTCGTTATTGTTTTTTGATGATCACTGCATCGCTGCTGTTTTGCGGATGTTCGGACTCTGAGAGCGCTCCTGACACAAAGCCTGAGGGTGCACGGCTGACTGCGAGAGAAGTGGTTGAGATTGCCAAACGAGTTGGTGCGACTAACGGTATAACCCTAAGCGACTACAAGAAACCAGAGGTCAGTTATCGTGCCGCAATGGAAAAGACTTGGTCGGTGTTCTTCGACGGGCGAGTTCCGATGCCTGGACATCATTTCTCGGTTTTTGTGGATGATCTGACGGGAGAGGCGCGCTATTCTGGAGGCAGATGAGACGACCTAACCCTGCGCTGCAGCGCACCCGGCGCGAGCGTCGCGGTTGCAATCCGGCGTCCCGTGCGCCAGGGCCCTGAGCTTGGGTCGTTAGGCGCAAGTCGAGTGAAGGCGAAACCGCTCACTGTCATTCTCGTCGTTATGGCTGTAGTTGCAGTCGTGCTCTTGGTGTTGGCTTCACTCCCCAATGGTCCACCGTGGATTCCTGAAGAGACGCCGCAGGAGGACCGGCGCGTAGTTCATCCCCTAGGTTTTTCCGTCGTGAAACCTCTTGGCTGGTTTGAGAAGATTTTTCGCGACGACGACCACAACCTGATGGGTGACGAGATCTACCTATTGCCTACCACCAACAGGGTGCGCTTCCGCCCGTGTCTGCGAGTCAGCGCTTTCACGAACACTCCTGCTTACTTGTCCAACTACCATGCGACGCGCTTTCTCGATATGATCGCCTTCGAGAAGACGGTCCTCCGTGCCGGTAATGGGGATTACTTCACGTATGAGCTTTACATTACCAATCACGGCCGCTGGTACAATATCATCTACCAGATACCCGCTGATAGCCGCTCACCCTCGATCACCACTGTGCCTGAGACGATGTTCCCGTACATACAGTCGTTCAAACCAATACCCATGAAAACACAACCAGCAGCTAGCCATGCGCTGGAGCGCCTATGAGGGTGCTCAAGAACGCGTGTGATGTCGGGCCAGTTTTTTTTGGAGGCCAGCTTGTCAAATTGCCAATGAAACGCCCTCCGCCGCGGGGCGGGAGAGCCCTGGATCGTCACGCCAGGATTTCGCGCACCACGTGTCCGTGCACGTCGGTCAGCCGGAAGTCCCGTCCGCTGTAGCGGTAGGTCAACCGCTCGTGGTCCAGGCCGAGCAGGTGTAGAATCGTGGCATGGAGGTCGTGCACGTGCACCGGGTTCTCCGTGGCGTGCATGCCGAATTCGTCCGTGGCGCCATAGACCAACCCTCCTTTGATGCCGCCGCCCGCCAGCAACATCGAGAAGCCGGTGTGATGATGGTCGCGCCCGATTTTGTCGGAATCTTTGTCCTTGTCCCGAATCTCCGCGTAGGGGGTGCGGCCGAATTCACCGCCAAAAATCACCAGCGTGTCGTCTAGCAGGCCGCGCGCCTTGAGGTCCGTGATGAGCGTCGCCGCAGCCACGTCGCCATCGGCGCACAACTTGCGGTGGCGCTCGTTGTGGTTCGTGTGCGTGTCCCACGGTTGGTTGTCGTCGGCGACGTAGTAAACCGTCACGCAACGCACGCCGTCCTCGACGAGTCGGCGAGCCAGCAGACAGGAGCGGCCGAACGGTGTCTCGCCGTACGCTCGCCGCAAGGACTCCGGCTCGCGGCTGATGTCGAACGTCTTCATGGCGCGGGACTGCATGTGGAAGGCGGTTTCCATCGCTTTGATTTGCCCTTCCAGTTCCGTGTCGCCGCCGCGCTTGCGCAGGTGCAACCCGTTCAGCCGGCCGAGCAGATCGAGTTGCCCGCGTTGCTGTGCCTCGGTGAGATTCGGGTTGCGGATGTTCGCCACGAGCTTGTCCACCCGCATGTCAGAAGTGATGACACTTGCGGCCTGGTATTCGGCCGGCAGGAAGCTGTTGCTCCAGAGCGCGGGGCCGACGACGATCTTGGGCGTGGGCCGAAGCACCACGTAGCCCGGCAGATTCTGGTTCTCGGTCCCGAGGCCGTAGAGCAGCCAGGAACCCATCGACGGCCGAATCGGCTGGATGTTCCCGGTGTGCATTTGCAGCAGCGCCGGTTCGTGATTCGGCGTGTCGGTCTTCATCGAGCGAATGACGCAGCAATCGTCGATGACTCGCCCCAGGTTCGGCAGTGTTTCGCAAACGTCGATGCCGCTCCGGCCTCGCTGTGCGAACGAGAACGGGGAAGGCATGTATCCGCCGACCTTGTTTTTTCGGTAAAGGTCTCCGTCGGGTTTTTCGCCCGCGTATTTCTTCAAGGCCGGCTTCGGATCGAACGTGTCGACGTGGGACGGTCCACCGTTGAGGAATAAAAAAATGACCCGTTTGGCCCGCGGGGCGAAGTGAGGTCCGGGCACCGCGCCTGAATGAGCTGAGCCGGCGAACGCCCGTGGCCCGACTAATCCCGCCAGGCCCACCAGGCCGAAGCCGGCGCACATTCGGTGGAGCATTTCACGGCGGGTGTACCCCAACCGCTCCGCGCTGGGAGCTTTGCAGCGTTGCAGGACATCGCGATCCGGTTCACTTATCGATTCAGTTTCCATGAGCAAATGTCGGGCTGGATTTGTGCGCAGGCAGGCCAAACGAACCGCCTCACCCCTCACCCCGGCCCTCTCCCCTTTGAGGGGAGAGGGAGCGCGACTTTCGACCTTGCTGAGTCGAACGTCGCTTGCCGCGCTCGGTGCGTGCTGGTCGGAGCGGTGTTACGCTGCACGGGCAGTCGAAATTCAAGAACGTCCGCCAAGACTCCCTCTCCCCTTAATGGGGAGAGGGCCGGGGTGAGGGGTGAGGACGCCCGAGATCTCCCCGGCAACAAATTGAGGTCCACCCATTCTAATCTAATCGACATACAACAGTTCGTTGGAAGCGAGCAGCACCTGCGCGAATTGCTCCCACCGCGTCATCGGGCCTTCGTTGGGCTTGCGAAGGAACTCCAGCGCGGCAGCCCGTTCCGCGCGCTCCGGGGCGCGCCCGAACAGGAGTTGGTAGGCATGCTCCAGCCGCGCTCGCTCGTTGCCCGCCGATTCGCGCTTGACCCGCGCCGCCAGTGCGCTGGCCCGCGCAATCATGAACGGGCTGTTCAACACAAAGAGCTTTTGCATTGGCGTGGTGGTCGCCGAACGTTTTTCGGCGTGCACATTGGCGTCCGGGTAATCCCATTGCATCAGCAGATCGTTGAGTTTCAGCCGGCTGACCCGCCCGTACAACGTGCGCCGGAGGTTTTCCGGGTCGTCCAGTTCGAGGGACTTGCCGTGCTCACGACTGAGTTCGCCGGACAGGAACAGGACGGCATCGCGCCATTGCTCGATGCTGAGGCGGCGACGGTTCATGTGCCAGAACAGTTCGTTGGCAGGATCGGCGGCGGGCCCGTTGAATCGTTGAATCGTTGAATCGTTGAATGGCGGGCGTCCTGGTCCATCACGCTCCGATTTAACATTTGAACGATTTAACGATTCAACGTTGGACGTCTGCCGATACGTGGACGACAACACGAACTCGCGCACCAGCGCCTTCACCGACCAACCCTGCTTCGTGAATCGCACGGCCAGGTCGTCCAGCAACTCCGGGTGCGTCGGCCGCTCGCCCGAATGGCCGAAGTTGCTCGGCGTGGACACCAGCGGCCGGCCGAAGAACCAACCCCAAAGCCGGTTGACCATGACTCGCGCCGTGAGCGGATTGTGCGTGTCGGCCAGCGCCGCAGCCAGTTCCCGGCGACCACTCCCCTGTTTGAAGACTTCCGGTTCGCCTTCCGACAACACGCGCAGGAAACGCCGTTCCGCCACCGGCCCTTTGCGGTCCACGCTGCCGCGCAGAAAAATGTTAAGGTCCTTCGGCTCGCCTTCCTCCACGATGTGCAGCGTGCCGGGATTCATGTTGGTGGCCGACGCCTTGGAATCTTCGGCTTTGCCCTCGGGCGTCCGGTTGACCATCCGGGTCGATGCGAACACGCCGGCCAACGCGTAATAGTCGCTCGTCGTGACCGGGTCGAACTTGTGGTCGTGACACCGCGCGCAGGCCACCGTCAACCCCAGGAACGATCGCGCCACCGTGTCCACGCGGTCCTCCCATTCGTCACACATCACGTCCAGGCGCTCGCGATTGTAGTATTTCGGGCCGAGGCCCAGGAACCCGAGCGCCGCCAGATTCGGCGAATTCGTCGACTCGACCAGGTCCGCGGCGAGTTGAAGCTGGACGAACTGGTTGTAGGGCAAGTCGCGGTTGTACGCGTCGATGACCCATTCGCGATACTTGAAGGCGTTCGGGTAAAAGAATTTCGTGTCCTTGCCAACCTGGTGGGCCTGGTCCTCCGCGTAACGCGCCAGCGGCAGCCACAAGCTGGCCATCCGTTCGCCGAACCTCGGCGAAGCCAGCAAGCGGTCCACGAGCCGCTCCAGCGCTTCCGGTCGCGTGTCCGCGAGAAACGCCGCGACCTCTTCCGGCGTGGGTGGCAAGCCGGTCAGGTCGAACGTGGCGCGGCGAATCAGAGTGCGCCGATCCGCTTCGGTCGAGGGAGCGAGCCCGCGCTGCTCGAGCCGGGCGAGGATGAAGTAATCGATGCGTTGCTTCGGCCAGCGAGTCGCGCGCACCTCCGGCGGCGCTTGAGCCACAGGCGGCCGAAACGACCAGAACTCCCGCTCCCGTGCCCAGTCAATCGAGTCCTCCGCGCCGAAGCCCTGGAGCGCGAGCAACAAAGCGGCCGTGCCCGCCAGGCCGGATGACCGGCGGCGCAACAGCCCTCGGATTCGTTCAGGTCCCATTCTGCCAGCAACTTGGGTGACTCATTGGACCGTGCCGGCGAAGCCGTATTCACGATGAATCTTGCGGATCGACTCTTGCCCGAATTTCGTCAAAATGCCATCGTCAACCTAGAACGACTCTATTGCGCTATGCTCAAAGTCACCGGCAACGGCTCGATTACCACTTGCGATGGAATTACACGACGTGACTTCCTCCAGGTCGGCACGCTCGGCGCGCTCGGCTTCTCGATGGCCAACTTCGCCGCGCTCCAGGCGCTCGGCGCCACCGACGCGAAGCAGAGCGACAAAGCCTGCATCCTGATCTTCAACCTTGGCGCGCCCAGCCAGCTCGACACGTTCGACCCCAAGCCCGACGCCCCGCGCGAAATCCGCGGCCCGTTCAAGGCCATCTCGACGGCCTCGCCGGACATTCAGCTCACGGAAATCCTCCCGCAGCACGCCAAGCTGGCGGACAAGTTCAGCCTCGTCCGCTCCTGTTATCACACCGCCGCCGCGGTCCACGACACCGGCCATCAAATGATGCAGACGGGCCGGCTCTTCCAGGGCGGCATCAATACGCCTCACGCCGGCTGCGCGCTGGAATACTTGCGCGGTCGCAAGACGGAGTTGCCCGCACACGTCATTCTGCCCGAGCCGATGGGCCCGACCGGAGGCAATCTGCCGCATGGTCAGGACGCCGGTTTTCTCGGTAAGAATTACGACCCATTCGTGCTCGGCGTCGATCCTTCGAAGAAGGATTTCAAAGTGCCCGATTTGCTGCCGCCGCAGGAAATCGGCGAGGCGCGCCTGGCCCGCCGGCGCGAACTGCGCGCGGTGGTCGATGACACGGTGAAAAGCTTTGAGGCCAGCGAAAACGCGAAACTGATGGACGCGAACTTCGCCAACGCCTACCGCCTGATGACGAGCACGAAGGCTCGCGAAGCGTTCGATCTGGCCAAGGAACCTGAGAAGCTCCGGGAGCGTTACGGCATGACGCGCTTCGGCCAGTGCTGCCTGCTCGCCCGCCGTCTCGTCGAAGCCGGCGTGCGATTCGTCACCATCAACACGTTCATCACCGTTTTCGATGAGATCACGTGGGACATCCATGGCTCGAAGCCATTCACGAGCATCGGTGGCATGAAGGACATCGTCGCCCCGATGTACGACCAGGGCTACAGCGCGCTGATCGAGGACCTCGTCCAGCGCGGAATGCTCGACAAGACGCTGGTTGCCTGCCTGGCCGAGTTCGGTCGCACTCCGCGCATTAATCCCGCCGGCGGGCGCGACCATTGGCCGCAGTGTTGGACCGTCAACTTCGCCGGAGGCGGCGTGAAAGGCGGCCGCGTCGTTGGCAAGAGCGATGACATCGGCGGTTACCCCGCTGAACGGCCCGTGGCGCCAAAGGAAATCGTCGCCACCATTTACCACTGCCTGGGCCTGGACCTGGACACGCACCTACCGGGCCCGGCTGGCCGGCCCTTCCCGCTGGTCGATTTCGGCACGCAACCGATTCGGGAGTTGCTGTAGGACAGGCGAAATGAGTTCACGGCTTGCCATGAATAACGACCTGGTACTTTGCTTGCAATTACTCGAACAGTCCGCGGACTTCGTGCAATTTCGCCTGAGTCTGCAAAGTTGTGCGGTCGGCAAACTGTTTTTGCCCACTCCGGAAATTACAGGCCTGCGCTTTCGGAGTATTATTGATGGACGGGAGGCTCAGTGGTTCGCGGGCCTCTTAGTTTCGAAAGCAGATAATGGATTCACGCTGGCGCCTGGAGCTACTCGACATTTTGAGTGGCGCGTAAGGCCGCACAACATCAAGCCACCTCGAGTGGAACAGCACTCCGATTACGATTATTATCGTTGGTGCATCGATGTTCCCGCTGGGGAGTACGTAGTTGACTATTGTTTCGAGGTCAGCGCCGACTATTTCGATCCCGACTCACATATGCACCTACCAGACTTGGAGCGCCTAGCCCGGAATGATGGGGCAACCGTTTGGCTCGGCAAAGCCGAATCGAATCCGCTCACCGTGATTCGAAGTCCTGCATCAGTCTCCGCTCACAATCCTACTGAACCAGTGATAAGAGGCTCGCAGCCACCACATCCGCAACCAGAAACGGCATCATGCGAAGAAGTCGTTTCAGCAGGAATACATCGAATTGTTGGAACAAGCCGGAATTGAGTATGATGAAAGATATTTGTGGTGACGTCCCGCCTCATGCGCCCCTCTGGGGCGCGGGGATTTTTCGGGCTGTATTCCGGTGGGTGCGTCCGCTGTCGCGGACTTCCCACCGGCTACATTCATTTGTCCCTTCGGGACATTTCGCTTTGGCAGCAGTTCCCGGCCGGCTCCCGAACATCCCCGAGTGTTTGCACCGAGCTCCAATGATCGTTTTGCAGCCTGCTTCGACCACACCTGAACCGACAAAGAAGCCTACGGCGCGAGCGGCGATGCTTGGCACGCAGCGCATACGTGACATCTCCGTCTTGCGGGCGAGTGTTGTCCCATTGGAACTCCCTGCTCCCTATTACCCTCCCAGACACCCACGCCGTCCACACATTGCCCCCGTCCACACCGGCCCGGGAGGGCCGCATGAAAGTAGCCGGTGGGAAGCCCGCGCCAGCGGGCGCACCCACCGGTTCGCAGTCATCCCACAATTCCGCGCCCCGGCAAGGGCGCATGAACTCCATGCCCTCGACCCACACCAGTCTCCATTACCACATCGTCTGGTCCACAAAGGATCGGCGCAACCTTATCGATGTCTCGTGGCGGCCCCGACTCCACCAGTGGCTCGGCGGTTGCATCAAATCGCTGGATGGAGTGCCGATCTCCATTGGCGGTGTGGCCGACCATGTTCATTGCCTCGTCGGTTTGAAGGCGACGCATTGCATGGCTGACTTCATGCGCGTGCTCAAAAGCGAATCCTCCGAGTGGGTGCACACGGAGCTTCGGCTCCGTGGCTTCCAGTGGCAGGAAGGCTACGGCGCATTTACCGTCAGCCCGGGCTTGCGCAAGAAGGTCGAGAGTTACATCCGCAACCAGGAACGGCATCACGCCAGGAAAACGTTCCAGCAGGAATACATCGAATTATTAGAACAAGCCGGAATTGAGTATGACGAAAAGTATTTGTGGTGATGCCCCGCATCATGCGCCCCTCCGGGGCGCGGTGAATTTCCCGGCCGCGTTCCGGTGGGTGCGCCCGCTGGCGCGGGCTTCCCACCGGCTACCCTCATTTGTCCCTTCGGGACAAGGCGCAGCGGAGCATTCGGACGTCGCGGCTTATGTGGGCAGCTTTCAGAGGCTGATGCTCAAGGCATGGTTGGTGAGCGCGATGCTGTTCGCGACTCACTTCGCCCTCGCGGAAACGCACCTCACGAAGTCCACAAACTGGTCTTTTCGCAATGACGTGCAGCCCGTGCTCGCGAAGGCGGGCTGCTCCTCGGGCGCCTGCCACGGCGCGGCGGCGGGCCAGGGCGGCTTCAAACTTTCGCTGCGCGGTTACGATGACGAGGGGGATTGGCGCACCATTACGCGCGGTGCATTTGGCCGGCGGCTTGTGCCGTCGGATCCCGGCCGCAGCCTGCTTCTCATGAAACCCACGACGGCCGTGCCGCACAAGGGAGGGCACCGTTTCGATGTCGATGCGCCGGACTACAAGATTCTCTCCGAGTGGATCGCTGCCGGCACGCCGCCGCCGCGAAAGGAGGATCCGCGCATCCAGCGGCTCGAAATCGAGCCGGCGCATGCCACGCTCCAGCCCGGCGCGAGCCAGCAACTCACCGTGCGCGCCCATTTCTCCGACGGCTCGACGCGCGACGTGACCCGCTGGGTGAAGTTCACTGATGCCAACGCCAGCGTCACACAGGTCGATGACACCGGCGGCGTGAAGGTCATGGGCTTCGGTGGAGGCGCGATCACGGCGTGGTACCTGAGCAAGATCGCCATTGCCAGTGTCACCGTTCCGTATACGAACACCGTCGCCGCCGAGGTCTTCGCCAAGGCGCCGAAGCGGAACTTCATCGATGAACTCGTGCTCAAGAAGTTGCGCGAATTGAATCTCCCGCCCAGTCCGCGCTGCACGGACAGCGAGTTCATCCGCCGCGCGTTCCTCGACACCATTGGCGCGCTGCCGACGGCAGAGGAAGTGAGCGCATTCCTGGCTGATTGTAGCAGCCGACGTGAGGAGGCTCATTCTTCGCAATCCGCCATCGGCAATCGCCAGTCCGCAATCGATCAGAGCCTCCTCACGTCGGCTGCTACGAATTCGAGCGCGCCCGCCCGTGATCGCCTCATCGACTCCCTCCTCTCCCGCCCCGAGTTCGTGGATTACTGGACCTACAAGTGGAGCGACCTGCTGCTCGTCAGCAGCGACCGCCTGAGGACCTCCACGATGTGGAGTTACTACCATTGGATTCGCAACAACGTTGCCGCCAACACGCCCTGGGACCAATTCGTCCGCGCCATCGTCACCGCCCGCGGCAGCACCCTGGAGAATGGCGCGGCCAACTTCTACGCCCTTCACGAGGATCCGCCCAGCCTCGCCGAGACCACCACCCAGGCTTTCCTCGGCATGTCCATCAACTGCGCCAAGTGCCACAACCACCCGATGGAAAAGTGGACCAACGACGAGTACTTCGGCTTTGCGAACCTCTTCGCCCGCGTCCGAACCAAGGCCGGTGCGAGCGACAGTGAGAAGATCGTTTTCACCGCCAGCCAAGGGGACATCAACCAGCCCTTGCGCGGGCGGCCCCAGGCCCCGCGCCCGCTCGACAGCGCGCCCTTGCCCATCGACGATCCGGGCGACCGCCGCGAGGCCCTGGCGGCGTGGCTCACTTCTCGGGACAATCCCTACTTCGCGCGCTCGATCGTCAATCGGGTGTGGGCGAATTACTTCGGCGTGGGTCTGGTCGAAAAGGTCGACGACCTGCGCATCACCAACCCGGCCAGCCATGAGAAGCTTCTCAGCGCCACCGCGAAATTTCTCGCCGATCAAAAGTTCGATCTCAAAGCGCTGATGCGCGCCATTCTTCAGAGCGAAACCTACCAGCGCTCCAGCGAGAGCCTGTCCGAGAACGCCGACGACACGCGCTTCTACTCCCGCTACTATCCCAAGCGTCTCATGGCCGAGGTGCTGCTCGATGCCTATTCGCAAGTGACCGGCGTGCCCACCGAGTTCCGGACCGACTTGCGCAACCAGAACCGCGGCCTGGGCGACAAATATCCCGCCGGGTTGCGCGCGCTCCAACTTCCGGACACACGAGTGTTTTCCTATTTCCTCACGACGTTCGGACGGCCCGATCGCCTGAAGACGTGCGAGTGCGAAAGGGCTGACGAGCCGAGCATGGCCCAGGCGCTCCACATCGCCAATGGCGACACGCTGAACCAGAAGCTGGCCGCAAAGGACAACGTCATCGCCAGGCTCGCGACCGCCAAGGTCACGCCGGAGAAAATCATCAACGACGCCTGCCTCGCCTCGCTGTCCCGCCTGCCGACAGCCGAGGAGAAGTCGAAGTTTCTCGAGGCGTTCAAAAGCACTTCAGACGCCGATCGCCGTCAATTGGTCGAGGACGTTTACTGGGCCATGCTCAGCAGCCGGGAGTTTCTCTTCAATCACTAGAGCGGCTAATTCACGGCTGGAGACAAAGTCGCAGATTGTCCCAGGCCTCAGCAGCAATCGTCCGCTGCTCTGTCACGACTCGCGACGAGGCAGTAACTCCTGCGGAGTGATGCTCATGTCGAGTCTGTCCGCCTGCCGCAACACGGTGATCGTGGACTTCACTCCGATCTCCGCGCCGACCAGTTTGCGGAGCAAATCGTGCATGCCGGACACAGGCTGCCCTTTGAAGGCGATGATGAGATCGCCCTCGCGAAGGCCTGCCAGCCGCGCGGGCCCGCCCGGTTCAATTCCTATCACCAGCACGGCTTGATCCTGAGCCAGTTGATAGTGCCGGCGCAACCGCGCGTGAATCGGCGCGGCCTGTCCGGCGATGCCGAGGTAGCTTCGCCGCACGCGCCCTTCCTTCACGAGCCAGCCGGTGATGAATTGCGCCGTGTTGCCCGCGATGGCGAAGCAAATTCCTTGCGCCGGCAGGATCATGGCGGTGTTCACGCCGATCACGTCGCCGCGGGAATCCACCAGGGGGCCGCCCGAGTTGCCAGGGTTCAATGCGGCGTCCGTCTGGATGATGTCGTCCATGATGCGGCCCGTTTGGGACCGCAACGACCGGCCCAGCGCGCTGACCACGCCGGCGGTCACGGTGGCGTCGAAGCCGTAAGGGCTGCCAATCGCGATGGCAAGCTGGCCCACGCGCAGGCGGGCCGAATCCGCGAACTTCACGCTCTCGAGGTTCGGCGCGTAGACGCGCAGAACGGCGAGGTCGGACTCCGGATCCTCGCCGACCAGCACCGCGTCGGGCCGGCGTCCGTCCGGCAACACCACGCCGATGCTCTCGGCGCCATGGACGACGTGGCTGTTAGTCAGCACCAGGCCGTCCGAGCTGATGATGAAGCCCGAACCGCTGCCGCCTCCGCGCGGACCTCGTTCGCCCCGGCGTGCTTTGGCGACTTCAATCTTGAGGACCGAGGGCGCGACGGATTCGACGGCGCGCACGATAGCCTGCGAGTAGGCATCCAGAAGGGGCCCATCGTCCGGGCCGTGGCCTCGCAGCGGTTCCCGCGAAGGCCTGGCGGACGAGTCCGCCGATTCGCTCGCAGTGAATAGACTGGTTAGTCCTGGTTCCATGGTTGACCTCAAAGTTTATGGATTGAGCGTTGGGTGACGCATCACCCCGGTTATGCAGGCACCGTGGCGGTGCGCAACGCGGTGAGCTTCGTCACGATGGCTTTCTTGCTCACAACGCCGATGGTCTGCTCGCGCAGTTCGCCGCCGCTGAAGTAGAGCAGCGTTGGAATGCTCTGGATGTTGAAGCGCTCGGCCAGCGCAGGCTGCTCGACGAGGTTCACCTTCGCGACGATGGCTTGGCCTTTGAGTTCGTTCGCGACTTCATCGAGGGCCGGAGCGAGCATTTTGCACGGCCCGCACCACTCGGCCCAGAAGTCCACGACGACGGGCAGTTTGGATTGCAAGACTTCGTGGTCGAAGTTTGCTTCGTTGATTTCAATGGTTGGTTTCATAAATCAGTTAAGAAGAGCCGGATTTGGCCCTTAATCCTAATCCTGCTAATCATGGCTAGCGCTCTTGCGGAGAGAGGTCTCGTTCCAATTCAGGCAATTCCGCCAGCAATCCGTCGAGATCGAGCGGCCTGGTGGTCATTTGCAATTGACCGTCCAAACGCGGCCATTGATCCCGCGGTCGGTCGCAATACAGTTCAATGCCATTGCCGTCCGGATCGCGCAAGTAGATGGCTTCGCTGACGCCGTGATCGGACGCGCCTTCGATGGGCACGCCGTGATCGAACAGTCGCTTGAAGGCGCGCGCCAATTCGCGGCGGCTCGGATAGAGAATCGCGAGGTGGTAAAGCCCCGTGCGCCCGCGCGGCGGAGGCGGCGCGCCTTCGCCGGCCCAGGTGTTGAGGGCGATGTGATGGTGATAACCGCCCGCCGAAAGGAAGACCGCACTCGAACCGTAGCGCTGTGTGACCTCGAACCCGAGCGCGCCGCGGTAAAACTCCAGCGCGCGATCGAGTTGGGAGACGGTCAAGTGAACGTGACCGATGCGGACATCGGGATGGATGGCGGTGGTCATTGTCGTGCTATTCGTACGGACCCACGGGGAGCCCGCCGGCGTCTTCATTTCATTTCTTGAAACTGTCGCGGTCATCGACTTCGAGGTAGTCGAAGAGCGTGGTGGTTTCCGGCTTGAGCCCCAGTCGGGCGCACTCACCGGCAAACCATTCCCGGCCTTCCGGGTCGTCGTAAGGCCGGTCTTTCTCGACCGAATCGGACCACGCCTTGACTTCCGCGGCGGTTTTCGGCGTGCCCTGTTTGTCCAGCCACGCCGCGATTTGCTCATCGCTTGCGCCGGAGGCGAGCAAGGGCCTGACTTCGGCGCCTGTGACTCCTTTGAGTCCAAAGAGCATGTTGTCCACCGGGCAATCGAAGTGATAGCCACCGGCGGTGCCATTCAGGGTCGCGCGACCTTTATCCGCCATGCGGGCGAGGATGGCGTAACCGCCGATTCGAACTCGCGGACTGCGAGGAGCGACTCTTGTGAGATCTCGCGCTGTGTTCATATGTTTAGTCTCGTTCTGTTCAACTCCGTTGAGGTTTTCGATCAGCCATAGCCACCCGCAACCGTCAGCGTTTCGCCCGTGAGCCACGCGGAGTCCGAGGACGCGAGGAACAGCGCAGCGGTGGCAATGTCCCGCGGCTGGCCGATCCGGCCCAGCGGCGTTTGCGCCTCGACCTGCTTGCGCATGTCGCTCTGAGCGATGCCTGCGGCGTGAACCCCTTCCGTTTCCACCATGCCAGGGTTGACG
>Ga0134127_10000592_pt1 | contig 32309 bp, 31 predicted proteins | sample KB31753_FD_96459 | JGI IMG/M metagenome (GOLD analysis project Ga0134127, IMG submission 96459) | Terrestrial soil microbial communities with excess Nitrogen fertilizer from Kellogg Biological Station, Michigan, USA - KB3-175-3 | ecosystem: Environmental > Terrestrial > Soil > Unclassified ...
ATTTCCGCTTCGTCCATGTAGTGCGTCGTGAGCAGAATCGTCCGTCCCATCGCCTTGAAATCCGTGATCAGATCCCAGAGCTGCCGGCGTGACTGCGGATCGAGCCCTGTGGTCGGTTCGTCGAGAAAGAGCAGGTCGGGTGCGCCGACGATCGCGCAGGCGAGCGCAAGCCGCTGTTTCTGGCCGCCTGAGAGTTTTCCCACACGCGCGTCGCGCTTTTCGTCGAGCTGCACGAGTCGCACGACGTCGTCCACGGCCGGTCCGTTGTGATAGAAGCTGCGAAAGAGCCGCACGGTCTCGTGCACCGTGAGCTTGTCGGCGAGCTGCGTTTCCTGAAGCTGAATGCCGAGCCGCTGACGCAGCGCTTTTTCGTCGCGTCGCCAGTCGAGCCCCAACACGCGCACCTCGCCGGAGTCGGGCTCCGTGAGACCCTCGCAGATCTCGATGGTGGTGGTCTTGCCCGCGCCGTTCGGCCCGAGAAGGCCAAAGCACTCCCCCGCGGCAATCGAGAGGTCCAGGCCGTTCACGGCCTGCACGTCGCCGAAATGTTTGACGAGCCCACGCACGCACAGCGCGGGCTGAGTCGTCGAGTCTGGCATGGCGGGAAGGCTGGTGTCGGAGGGAATCGAAGGCACCATCGCCCAATTCTAACTGATCAAGAGGGTCAGAGTCGCTTCAAAATTCCCGCGCACGACTTTCAAGGGACTCTGACCCTCTTGAAACCGGCTCCGCGCGGCGGGCGTATCGTTGAGAGCCCAAGGAGACTTGCCTAGATGTTTCTGCTGATTGGCGTCGCGTTCGCGCTCGGGACCGCGCAGGCGACGCAGGCCACACCGCCGCCGCCCGCCGCGCGCGATACGAGCAAGGGCATCACGATCAACCTTCGGCAGCACGTCGCCCGGCGGATTCCCGTCACGCAGGCGCTCCTCGCGACTGCATTTGCCGACACGCAGGCTCGCACGCTGCTGCTCCAGGCGCGCGCCGCGCGGCTCAGCCAGGACTCCGCGCTCGCGTCGTACGACGTGAAAGCCTATCAGCGCATCTCGGCGGGCATGAGCCTTTCGAGCCTCGGACGCGACCATCTGCTCTACCGCCAGGAGAGCGTTGCCCGCGTGCGGTGGACGCGCGGCACGGGCGCGTGGGTCGACATGCTCGGCGCACGGTCCGCGGCAACTGGTGTCGAGGTGAACGACGGGGAAGGGAATCACGGGCCGGCGGCGCCCGTGCCGTACTATCCAGGCTACGAGGCCCTGTGGATCGGCGGCGGCGTCGCCAAGGCGAACGTCGACGAAACGGAGATTGTGAATCCGCTCGCCACCGGCGCCGAGGCGTACTACACGTACGCCACGGGCAGCTCCGTCGGCTTCACGCTGCCGAACAAGAGCCGGATCACGATTCGCGAATTGAAGGTGCGTCCGCGGGCGCCGCGGTGGAACGTGGTCGTCGGATCGCTCTGGTTCGACACGCAGACCGGCCAGCTCGTGCGTGCCGCGTACCGACTCGCCGTGCCGCTGGACATCTGGAAAGTGGCGGAGGCCGATACAGGCGACAAGGACAACCACCCGCCGCCCAAGTGGGTGACTGGCCTCATCTCGCCACTGACCGCCAGCCTCTCGAGCGTCACCGTGGAGTATGGACTGTACGACGGGCGATTCTGGCTGCCGCATACGCGCGCCGCCGACGGCAACATCCGCGCGACCTTCATGCGGATTCCACTCCGGCTCGAGCAGAGCTTCGACTACGCGAGCGTGAATCGGACCGATTCGATGCCGTCGATCGTCGTCGCGACGCTCGACAGCACGAGCACTGACACGACCAGACGCAGCGGCGCGCAAGTCGACTCGCTCCTGAAAAAGCGCACGGCCGCACGCATCGCCTCGCGCAAGGAGCAGTGCGACACGGCGTCGACGTGGGTTCAGACGCGGACGCGCTACGACAACGCCATCGCGATTGCCATGCGCCTGCCCTGCGACACCCTGGCCCTGGCCAAATCGCCCGACCTGCCCGCATCGATCTGGAATCCCCAGGACGTGCTCTTTGGCGCCGCCGACCGGGAGCAGCTCGAGGCGCAGGCGCTGTCGCTCGCGGCGCAGGCCCCGTTCGGGTCGGGCCTCGGCACCATTCCGCCCACGATCACGTGGGGCCTGGCCATGACGCGCTACAATCGCGTGGAGGGACTCTCCACGGGCGCGTCCATCGAGCAGCAGCTCGGCGGCGGGTACACGGGCACGCTCACCGCCCGGCTCGGCCTCGCCGACCTCGAGCCGAACGCCGAGCTGACGCTCACGCGAACGAATCTGCGCCGCTCGATTCACGTGGCTGGATACAACAGGCTCGTGTCCGCGAGCGACTGGGGCAATCCGCTCTCGTTCGGCAGCTCCGTCTCCGCGCTCGTGTGGGGGCGCGACGAAGGATTCTACTACAGGGCGTCGGGCGCGGAGCTGGGCGGCGAGCGCGATGCGCCCTTTGGCGGCCTGCATCTGACGTGGCGCGCGTTCAGCGAGCAGCAGCGCACGGCTGCCGTCAACACGACATTCTCGTTCTCCAATCGCCAATTCAGACCGAATCTGATCGCCGCGCGCGGGCTGTACACGGGCCTCGGCGCCACGGCGAGCCGCTCGATCGGCGACGACCCGGCCGGCGTGCGGCTGCTGGCGCAGTTCCGCGTCGAAGCGGCCACAGGCGATTCGACGTACGGCCGCGGCTCGCTGGACATGACGCTGTCGCGCGGGCTCGGCCCGCTCGCCGCGGCGATCACAGGCTCCGCCGGAAGCTCGGTCGGCGGCGTGCCGGCGCAGCGTCTCTGGTACATTGGCGGCGCGCAGACAGTGCGCGGCCAGAGCGCGGATCTCGCGCAGAGTGGGAACGCCTACTGGTTCGGCCGCGCGGAGCTCGGACTCGGCGCGCGCACCCCAGTGCGGCCGACTGTGTTCGGTGATCTGGGGTGGGTCGGCGATCGGAACAGCTTCACCAAGGTTGGCCGGCCCCTCAGCGGCGTGGGCGCGGGGCTCTCGTTCCTGGACGGACTCTTTCGCTTCGATCTCGCGCGCGGGCTCTACCCGCGCAAGCAGTGGGTATTCGACACGTACGTCGAGGCGCGCTTTTGAACGATCGAACAGCGTGATCAAAGGGTCAGAGCATTTGATCCTGCGGATCAAAGTGCTCTGACCCTTTGATCGGACCCTCTTGCATCGACGCCGCCAACGCCATTAGCATTTGTCCCATGCAGCTCGCCAACAACACCACACTCGCGCAGGCCATGGTCATGTGCCGCATGTGTCCAGTGACACGTGAGGCCATCGTTCTGCGTTCGTAAGCGAGCTTCTTCATCGCGCCAACGCTCCGGTCCTCACCAGGGACCGGGGCGTTTTTGTTTCTGGCGTGTGCCAGGCGGTCATTGGTGAGGGATCGGGAAGATCCGGGTGTCGCGCGCCCGGCCGTCCCTCACCTCGTGCACCATGACACCGATCGCCATCTACTACGAGCATCCCGACTGGTTCAAGCCGCTCTTTGCCGAGCTCGAACGACGGCGGCTGCACTACCTGACCATCGACGCGGCGTCGCACGCGTACGACGCGGCCGAGCCCGCGCCGCCCTACGCGCTCGTGTTCAATCGCGCGAGTCCGTCGGCCTACACGCGCGGCCGCGGCCAGACCACCTTTTTCACGCTCGACTGGCTGCGCCATCTGGAGCGGTTGGGCACGCCCGTCGTGAACGGCTCGCGGCCATATGCGATCGAGCTCTCCAAGGCCGCGCAGGCCGATCTTCTCGCGCGGCTCGAACTGCCCTTTCCGCGCAGTTTTGTCATCAACGATCCCAAACGCGCCGTCGCGGCTGCGGAGCATCTGCGCTATCCGGTGCTCGTGAAAGCGAACGTGGGCGGCAGCGGCGCCGGGATCACGCGCTTCGAGAGCCGCGACGCGCTCGCGGCCGCCGTGGAGCGGGACGAAGTCCGACTCGGCATCGATGGCACGGCGCTCGTGCAGGAGTCGGCGCCGCTGCGCGACGGCCACATAGTCCGCGTGGAGACCCTCGACGCCAAGTACCTGTATGCCATCCGCGTCTTTCCGGCCGTTGGCTCGTTCGACCTGTGCCCTGCCGACGCCTGTCAGACGACGAACGGCGTGGAGCTCGTGCGCGGCGCGTGCGCCGTGGATGCGCCGCGCTCGGGGCTTCGGGTGGAGGCCTGCGAGCCGCCGCGCGAAATCATAGAAGCGGTGGAGCGCATCGCCCGCGGGGCGCGGCTCGACGTGGGCGGCATCGAGTACCTGGTCGATGACCGCGACGGCAAGCCGTATTTCTACGACGTCAACGCGCTGTCCAACTTCGTGGCCGACGCGCCCAATGTGGTCGGTTTCGACCCGTGGGTTCCGCTCGTGGACTATCTGGCGCGGAGGGCCCGCGTATGAGCCAGACCGTGAGCAAGACCATGAGATGGGGATACTGGATGCCCGTCTTTGGCGGCTGGCTGCGCAACGTGCCGGACGAGGGCATGGAGGCCACATGGGCGTACGTGAAGCGCCTCGCGCAGCGAAGCGAGCAACTTGGCTTTGATCTGACGTTGATCGCCGAGCTGTTGCTCAACGACATCAAGGGGGCCGACGCGCCATCGCTGGATGCCTGGTCCACGGCGGCGGCGCTCGCGGCTGTGACTGAGCGTCTGGAGCTCATGGTGGCCGTGCGACCGTCCTTCCATCCGCCCGCCATCCTGGCGAAACAAGCGGCAAACATCGACAGGATCAGTGGCGGCCGCCTCGCGCTCAACGTCGTCTCGGCCTGGTGGAAGGACGAAGCGCGCCGGTACGGCGCCGCCTTCGACGAGCACGAAGACCGCTACTCGCGCACAAGCGAATGGCTGGACGTGGTGCGAGGCGCGTGGAGCGAGCGGCGGTTCAGCTACGGCGGACGTTTCTACGAGCACCAGGAGCTGATCCTGGAGCCCAAGCCGTGGCGCGAGGACCGCCGGCACGCGCCGCCGATCTACGCCGGCGGCGAGTCGGACACCGCCAAGACGCTGATCGCGACAAAGTGCGACGCCTACGTCATGCACGGCGACCCGCCGGAGCGCATCGCTTCCAAGATCGCCGACATGCGTCTGCGCCGCGAACGGGCTTCCGAGGTACTCGGCGTTGACTTGCCGCCGTTGAGCTTTGGCGTCGCCGCCTACGCGATAGTGCGCGACAGCGAGCGGGAAGCGCGGGCTGAGGTGGACCGAATCACCAACGTGGCGCCCGGATCACCCGGCTACGGCAATTATCAGGACTGGATCTCGAACACGAAGCTCGAGCAGCAGGTGAGCGCGGCCGACTATTCCGTGTCCAACAGAGGATTGCGCTCCGGGCTCGTGGGCACGCCGGAACGGGTGGCCGAGCAGGTCGAGTCGTTCGCGCGCGTGGGCGTGAACCTGCTGCTGATCCAGTGCAGCCCGCAGCTCGAGGAGATGGAGCGGCTGTCCGAGCGCGTCATCCGTCCCGGACGGCCGGGCGGGTCAGAGCTCGAGGTGGTTGAACAACCGAATGCCCGCATAAATGCCGACACCCGTGCCAACCATGCCCACCATGAAGGCGGTAAAGATCCCGAACGGCGCGCCAGCGGCCCAGCCGGCGTAGCTGCCGACTGTCGATCCAACAAGAACGAAGAGTTTCTTCACGTGCCCCCCTGATCGGCGCCAATGAAACGGCCCGCGCCGGCATCCAGAGGACGCCTGCGCGGGCCGTGGGGCAACGCCTCCGCCGCGCCCGAGTCCGGCGCGATCGCGCGCCGGGGGGCGCGGGGGGGGGGCTCAGCCGCTGTTACTTGCGGGTGACGCGGATCTTGCCGGTCTTGCCGCTGCTCGGGCGGATCACGATGTCGATGTCGCGGCCCAGGCGGGCGAGCATGCGAATGAGGCGCTCGGTGGAGAAGCCGCGCAGCTTGCCGGTGACCACGAGCGACACCTGCGAGGGCGCGTCGAGCATCATGCGGGCGGCTTCGGTCTGGGTGAGATCCTCGTCACGGAGGATGGAGGCGATCTCCTTGGCCAGGACACCCTTGGGGATGACCGACTCGGAGACGGCGCGCTTGTGGACCTTCTTTGCTTTTGCCATGGTGGCGAGGGAATGAGGTGGAGGGGAGTGGTTTGAAGCCGATTCGGATGACAAGCGCCGACGTTGACGCGGCAACGAGCACGGATGCGACTACGGACGAACATTAAAATCGCTTTAATATTGGGCGGGTCGGGCGTTCTGGGGAAGGGGGAGCCGATTTGGTTTGCCGTGGCGCCTGAGCCGATGCGCGATGCGGACCCGCGACGCCGTGAGCCCGCGATCGGAAAATTGGCGTCTCGTGGTTTGTAAAACGTAGTTACAAATTTTTCTATGTGATCCAGAGCACTGTCGCGTCCGGATGCTCACGGTGGTCGCGTTCGCTCGGGTGCATATGTTTGGGGCACGATGCAACCCTTGATTCGCCTCGCTCTCGCCACGCAGCCGTCGCTCCCCGATCTCTACCACGAGGACCGCGCACTCATCCCAGCATTGGCAGCGCACGGCATTCACGCCGAGCCTGCCGTCTGGTCCGACGACTCCGTCGCCTGGCGGGAATTCGACGGCGTCGTCGTCCGCTCCTGCTGGGACTATTACGAGGACTACGGCCACTTTCTCCGCTGGCTCGACGCCCTCGATGCGCACGGCGTTCGGGTCTGGAACGACAGTCGGGTGCTCCGGTGGAACACGGACAAGCGATATCTCCTTGAGCTCTCGAGCGCCGGCATTCAAGTCGTCGAAAGCGAAATTCTCGATTCAGCCTCGGTCGACGACGTCCAGTTGGCCGCGGCGACTCATGGTTGGACACGCATTGTGGTGAAACCGACCGTCTCCGCGAACGGCAGCGACACGCACGCCGCCCGAGTGCCGCTGGACCAGGCCGATCGCGCCGTGATCGGCCCGGTGCTGGCCCGGGGGCCCGCGCTCGTCCAGCGCTTTGCCCCGGAAATCTCAGCCACGGGGGAGCATTCGCTCATGTTCATCGACGGCGCATACAGCCATGCGGCGATCAAGCGTCCCGCCCCAAATGACTTTCGAGTTCAGGTGACGCACGGCGGGTCGGACGAGCCATTCTCGGCGCCCGAATGGATGATCGAGCAGGCGGCGCGAGCGCTGTCCGCCGCGCCCCGACCCACGCTGTATGCCCGCGTGGACGGCCTGGTGCGCGATGGGCGGTTCGTGCTCATGGAGCTCGAGCTGACGGAGCCCAACCTGTACTTCGAGTTTGCTCCTTCGTCGGTGGAGCGGATGGCGGCGGCGCTGGCGCGGGACCTCGCGTGAGGAGCGGTGGCCACAGCGTGGAACGCTTCTTCCCACCAGCGCCGGCCATGCAACGCTCCGCCATTTTTCTCGCCGCCGCCTGCCTCGTCGCCTCCGGCTGCCGCCTCGAGCGGCCGGGCTTCGCGGATTCCATCGCCGAGCGCGATGCGATTCGAGCGCATACAGGGCTGGGCTGCGGCGTGTCCGATTCGACGAGTCTCACTGCCACCGGCATCGGTGACCTGCAACTCGGGCTTTCGGCCGACAGCGTGCGCCGCGCCTGTCACGTGCTCGCCGACACGACGATGGTCGGCGCCAACGGCCAGCCCGCGCGCGCGCTCAGCGTGGACGCCATCCGCGACACAGTCCTCGCCGAGTTGAACGGCGACAGCGTGGTGTCGCGCCTGCGCGTGCTCGGCGGCGGCATTCGAACGCGCGAGGGCTACGGCGTCGGCAGCACACTCGAGAACGTCATGCACTGGTCGGACCTCACGTCCGCCACGAGAGATGGTTCGCTCTTTGTCATGAGCCCGAGCCACTGCGGCATGAGCTTCCGGCTCGCCGGACCAGCCCCTGTAGCCCCGTCGCCGCAGAGCGGCGTCAAGGCGCTCAAGCACACGCCCGGGGAAGTTCGCGTGAACGAGGTGCAGATCTACGGCTGCCGCGACACGACTGGACGCCCAGCGATCTTTCGACGATGACAGTCTCACAGTTCACCTCCCGCGCGGGCATCCCCGAAGCCGTGCTGCGAGACAGATCGCCGCTGGAGCTCGACACGGACGAAATGGCCTCGATGGCGCGCAAAGCATCGGCGCTCGTGATCGCGCATCTGGCGTCGCTTCGCGACCAGCCGGCACAGCGTCCGCTCGGTCGGGCGGAGACGGAACGGCTGCTCCTGTCGGCCGCGCCCGAGGCGGGTGAAGGAATGGACGCGGTGCTCGGCAGCTTCGTCGACGCCGTCGTGCCCTATCATGCGCGCGAGCCGCATCCGCGCTTCATCGGCTATGTGCCGAGCTGCCCGACCTTTGCCGGCGTGGTGGGCGACTGGATCGGCGCGGGCTTCAACTTCTTCTCCGGCGTCTGGTCGGTGGCGGCGGGCCCGAATCAGATCGAGCTCACAGTGCTCGACTGGTTCCGGTGCTGGCTCGGGATGCCCGCGGGAACGAGTGGGCTCATCACCTCAGGCGGGTCGTCTGCAACGCTCACGGCGATCGTTGCGGCGCGGCATCGCGCCGTGGGCGAGGACGGCGCGATGCTGCCGCGGCTCACGATGTACACCTCGGAGCAGGCGCATTCGTCTGTCGCGCGAGCTGCCTGGATCGCGGGAATTCCGCGCGCGAACGTGCGCGCCGTCGCGACGGACGACGGCTACAGGATGCGCGTCGATGCGCTCGCGGACGCGATCAGCGAGGACCGCGCCGCGGGCTTCACGCCCTTTCTCGTGGCCGCGAGCGCGGGGACGACCAACACAGGCGCCGTGGATCCGCTCGGATGGATCGCCGACCTGTGCGGATCGGAAAAGCTCTGGATGCACGTGGACGCCGCGTACGCGGGCTTCGCGATGCTGACGCCGGCCGGCGCGGCGGCGATGCGCGGCGTCGAGCGCGCCGACTCGGTGACGCTCGATCCGCACAAGTGGCTCTTTGTGCCCTTCGAGTGCGGGTGTCTGCTCGTGAGGGATCCGGCCGCACTCGAGCAGGCGTTCAGCACGCATCCCGAATACCTGAACGACGTCCGGGCCAGGGATCGCGACGTGAATTTCGCCGACTATGGCGAGCAACTCACGCGCGGACCACGCGCGCTGAAAGTGTGGCTCTCGGTCCGGTATCACGGAGCCGCGGCCATTCGCGACGGGATCGCCCGCGGCATCGCGCTCGCGGAATACGCCGAGGCTCGACTGCGGGAGCTTCCGGAATTCGAGATCCTGTCGCCGGCGCAGTTCGGCGTACTGTGCTTTCGTGTGCGCGGCTCGGGCTCGCGACCCGAAGTGAACGCGATGAACGAAGCCATCAACGCCGCCGTGAACGGCACGGGAGACTTCCTCATGTCATCGACAGTGCTACGGGGCGACTACTCGCTCCGCATCTGCACGCACGGCTACCGCACGAGCGCCGACGACCTCGACGCCCTGATCGCGGCAACGCGCGAAGCGGCGATCAAAATTCGCTGATCGGCCGCGTCAGCGCGGTCCGGGCTCGCGCTTGTCCGCGTCGGCGTCCAAACCGCTGTTTCCGCGGTCCCTGGCCGTCCATTCCGGGCCGCGGTTGTCCTCCTGCTGGAATGCGAGCGTCTGCTCGGGACTGCCGGGCGCCGTGGGGTCCTGGTCGTCCGAGACCGGATCAGAAAAACTCGGCCGCGCCTGCGAGCGCGTCGTGCCCGACGGCGGCATGTCGACCATGCGTCCCTGTGACCGGCCAAGGTCGAAGCCCTCGTGGGCGAGATCGCGAACCGACGCCCAGTCGCCGGCGCCCGTACGCACGTTGAGCCAGCCGTTCTGGAGATCCTTCTCCAGCTCCTGGAACTGATGGTCGCCGCGCGATTGGGCGCCGGCTGAATAGCCGAGCTGATACGCCGCGCGGACCTGCTCGAACGAGCGGTCGGCGAGCGCATTCACGCGCTGAAAGTGCGATCGAAAGAGCCGATCCTCGGACGTGTAGCCCGCGTCGTCGGGATCGTTCGCCCGCAGGTCGCCCGTCGAGGCGCCCGTCTCCTGCGACAGATCTGTCGTGTCGTTGCCCAGCCGAAAATCAGCTTCGTGCTCGCCCATGGAGAAACTCCGCCGTCGTGATGCGCTGATGCAGGGCAAAACAAAGACCGCCCGGCGAGCCGGGCGGTCTGTCCAACCGAGGTCGTGAGTTGGCCTACGGCCGCATGCCACCGCGCGGGCGGGGACCGGACCGGCCGCCACCGTACCCGCCGGTTATCGGGATGTACACGCCGGTACCGCCATAGCCGCCGTGAATTCCACCGGGCATTCCGCCCCCATGCGGCTCGCAGTTGTCCCCGTCTACGCCACCGCCGCGGATGACGGCGCCGCGAGCGATCGCGCCGGCAATGCCTCCCAGAATCGCGCCGAACACGCTGCCATGCGACTGGCCAGCCGCGGGCCCAGGTCCAGGCGACTGCGGCACGGGCAGCTGCGCCGGCTGAATGTCCGGCTCCGGCGCCGGAGCCTCGGTCGTAGCCGGCGTCGGATCCGGGGCTGGCGCTGTCGTCTCCATTGTCGGAGACGGCGCGGGAATTTCCGCCGACGCAACCTGCTCAGCCGACGCCTTGCGCGTTGCATGCGTCGAGTGGACCACGCGCGGCGCGTTCGGGGCCTTCACCAGCTTGACGGCGGGCGCGCGGTGACTCTGCGGTCCAAGCTCGTCGGCGCTGATCTGGATGTTCTGCGGCTGCGCCGAGGCTAATGCCAGATCATTCTTCAGGTCCGCACTCAGCGCTGCCTGCTTCCCGGCCTGCTTGCCGCAGGCGGCTGCGAGGAACGCTGTCGAAACGATCGTGACTCCAAAGAGCTTGCGCACGGGTGCCTCCCAAGTCGGCCTGGGACCTCCAACCGAAATGGCGGCGGTCCCGATGATGCGCAGTTCGCAGGCCGCAGGCCCACCTTAATCGGCGATTCTAGCGGTTTAACTCCCGGCGGCGTCACTTTCCGTGGACATCTCTGTCCAGTGAAAAAGACGCGCGCAATCCAAACTGAAATGCCCGACTTGAACGACCACAAATCAGCGTCCACAGGTCGCTTCGTCCGCCGCCGAATCGCGTCGCTGGCCGGCGCGGCCGTGTTGGCCGTTGCAGTCGCGTGCCAATCGAACGCGACAGTGAGCCCGGCGCAGCGCCAGGCGATCATCGACTCGCTCACGCGGCAGGTCAAAGCCGCCTACGACCTGAGCCAACCGAAGAACGTCGAGCAGCGGCTCCTCAGTCTCTACCCCGACACGGGACGCGTGGTCTCAGCCGCTGGCGGCTCCATTGTCGCCAACCGCGACTCGGTCGCCGCGGGCATCAAGTATTTCTGGGAGAACGTCGGCGTGAACATGCGACAGCCCAAGTGGATCTGGGACCAGATGCTGTTCGACGTGCTCAGTCCCACGGCGGCCGTGATGACGGCGACGTATCACGTGCCGCACATAACGCCGTCGGGCATGCAGCACGTGATCGGCGGCGCGTGGACCGCTGTCTTCCAGAAGCGCGGCGATCGCTGGTACGTGATCCAGGAACACCTCTCCGACCTGCCCGCGCCGCCAATGACCGACTCGGCATCGATGAAGATGCCGGCCGGCCACTGACAAAGTTCAATCGGCGCGCAGCGCCTGCGCGGGATCCACGCGCGAGGCTCGCAGGGCGGGCACCAGGCTTGCCGCCGCGGCCACGGCGGCAAGCAGCAGCGCCACGAGCACGAACACGGCTGGATCGCGAGCCGACTCGTTGAAGAGCAGCGGCGCGATCCAGTGCGCCGCCGCCAGGGCAAGCACCGCTCCGATCGCGATCCCCAGCAGCGCGACACTCAATCCTTCGCGAAGGACCAGCCGAACGAGGTCGCGCGCATCGGCACCGAGCGCTATACGCACGCCCATCTCGTGCGTGCGCTGCGCCACACTGTACGCCACCACGCTGTAGAGTCCCATGGCCGCCAGCAGCAGCGCGACAGCGCCGAACACGGCGAACATGGCGGCGCCCAGCTTCCACGAGCGAATCGACATCTCCAGAATCTTCGAGAACGGGTTCGTCGTGACGTACCCGTCGCCCGGCATCTCGCGCTGCATGGAGCGACGGACCGCTTCCGCCTGGTCCGCCGCATTGCCGCGAACACGCACGAAAACGCCGCCCGTGTTCGGGTAATGCTGAAGGTCCGAGAGGTAATAGTGCATCGACGGCGTATCGTCGAGCGTGCCGTCCTTGATGTCGTGCGCCACGCCCACCACGTAGTTGCAGGGCATCGTGTCTGCGTTCATGCGGACGCACTTGCCGATCGGGTCCTTGCCCGGCCAGAGCTTGGCGGCCATCGACTGGCTCACGACCATGGCCCACGGCGCGCCGGCGCGGTCTTCCTCGGTGATCCCGCGCCCGCGAAGGATGGGCGTCCCGACCGCGGCGAAATAGCCGGGCGACACAGACTGCATCTTGAATTCGCCAAGCCGGCTCACCGAATCGATGCCCTGCACGTGCAGGTCGTTCTCCCACGTCATCCAGAAGGGAAGGCTCACGCCGCGCGCCGCGGCAACGACGCCCGGCGTGTTGCGCGCGCGCTGGAGCAGCGACGTGAGCAACGCCACCATCTGCGCGGAGTCGAGCTTCGCGGTGCGCGTCTCCGGCGAAACCCACATCAAATGGTCCGCGTCGTAGCCCAGGTCGAGCCGCTGGACGTTGTGCAGACTGCGCACGAACAGGCCGGCGCCCACGAGCAGCAGCACCGAGAACGCTGCCTGCACGACCAGGAGCGTCGATCGCGCGCGTGAACGGCGCGACCCGCCCTCGCGCGGCCCCGCCTTCAGTGCGGCTGTCAGATCCGCGCGGCCCGACTGGAAAGCGGGCGCGAGCCCCGCCACCAGACCCGCGCCCAGCGCCACGAGGGCGGAGAAGACGAGCACGCGACCGTCCGCGATCGGATGCGTCCATTCGACGTTCGGCAGCAGCGCGGCGCGAAGGACGCTTCCGCCCCATTGCGCGAAAAGCAGTCCGGCGGCGCCGCCGAGCAGCGCGAGCATCACGCTCTCGGTGAAGAGCTGCCGCAGCAGGCGCGCCCGGCTGATGCCGAGCGCCAGGCGCACGGCCACTTCGCGCCGTCGCCGAATCGCGCGCGCGAGCAGCAGGTTCGCCACGTTGGCGCACGCGATCAGCAGCACGATGCCCGCGACGCCGAGCAGCCAGAGCGCGACCTTGGCGCTGCTGCCCTGGTTGGGACCGCGCTCGTACTGCACCGGTCCCACCACGGCGCGCGGCTTCGCGATCGCCATGGGTGTCATGCGCGGCTGCTCATCGAGCTGCGCCTGGTAGCTGCGGCGAAAGGCGCCGGTGACGTCCGTCGTGACCGTCTGCTGTGAGAAGCCGGGCTTCTGCCGCGCGTAGAGCTCCAGCCAACTCATGTTGTACGTGTTGCTGTAGTTCTTGCCATCGTGCCGCGCGAACATGCCATTGCCGTTCTGTGCCGCGGTGATCGGGATGAACGCGGCCGGAGTCTCGGCCGACATCGCGGCGAAGCCGCGCGGCGCGACGCCGATGATCGTGTACCTGTTCGACCCTATGTCGATCGGTTTTCCGAGCGCCGAATTGCGGCCGCCGTACTCGGACTGCCAGTAGCTGTAGGAGAGCACGGCCACGTTCGTTCCGCTCGGCGGCACGTCTTCGGCGGGCGTGAAGAACCTGCCGATTACCGGTTTCACGTCGAAGAAATTCCACAGGCTCGCGCTCGCCGTCGCGACCTGAAGCTGACGCGTGGCGGCGCCGACGCCGACCGCGTCAGTCTGGCCGCTGTACGCGAGCGTCTGATCGAGCGTCCGCGACCAGCGCTCGACGTCCTTGTAGCGCGGATACTGGAAACTGCTGCCGAAAAACTCCTTGCCCTCGTACACGCGTTCCAGGTAGAGGCGATGCACGAGCGTCGGCGAGATGAGATATGTCGGCGGCCGAAAGAGCAGCCGGTCCACGATGCCGAACATCGTTGCATTGGCGCCGATGCCGAGACCGAGAGTCGCCGTGACGGCGAGCGTGAAGCCGGGCTTGAGGCGCAGACCGCGCGCCGCGTAGCGGATGTCCTGCGCGAGGCCGTGCAGCCAGGTGGTCGTCATCTCGGATCCAGTTTGGGAATCAAAGTCGGGGAATCAAAGGGTCGGAGCATTTGATCAACGGGTCTATACAGCGGGATTAGACCGTCAGGATCAAATGCTCCGACCCTTTGATTCGAGACCGTCAGGATCAAATGCTCCGACCCTTTGATTTCGACACCACAACCGCCTCAGCGGTTGTCTGGCAGCCGAAAAGTCCCCTCGCAGACGATCTGCGTCTCGCCGCCAACGCGCACCGCGGTGATCTCGCCCCCGGCCTTGTCGACTTCCACGTCGAGCAGGCTTGGCCGGCCCATCTCGAAGCCCTGTTCCACGCGCCACCTCAGGGTGCCTTCGGCGCGCGAATCGCGCGCGGCGAGATAGCCGCCCAAGCCCACCGCCGCGCTTCCCGTCGCGGGGTCTTCCGGCACGCCAATGCCGGGCGCGAACATCCGCGCGCGAACCTGCGAGCCCGCGCGCTCGCCGCCCATGGCAAAGAGAAAGACCTTGTCGGTCATGTACCCGCGCAGCGTCTGCTCCCAGCGCTCGGGGTTCACCCGCGCGCGCGCGACGGCGTCCATGTCCCGCAGCGGGACGAAGAGGAAAGGCGTTCCGCAGGAAACGGCCTCGGGCAGCATGTTCGCGCCGGCGAGGTCGCCCGGCGAGAGCGAGAGCATTTCCGCGAGCGCGGCGGGGGTCGCGGGGGCCGGCGTCACTTCGGGCAGCTTGGCCACCGACAGTTGCGCGAAGGTGGGCACCCCGGCTGATGAGCGAATCGTCACGGGTACTGGACCGACGCCTTCCTCGAAGACGATGCGCGTGCTGTCGCCGGACAGCGTGATGGCGCCGACAGACGCGAGCACGTGCGCGGTGCCCACCGTGGGATGTCCAGCGAACTGGAGCTCGCCGCCCGGGGTGAATATGCGTACGCGCGCCGCGTGCGCCGGATTGGCCGGTGGCAGCACGAACGTCGTTTCGGAATAGTTGAATTCACGCGCGATCGGGAGCATCAGCTCCGGCGCGATGGCGCTCGCATCGGGGAACACGGCGAGCGGATTACCGCCAAAGGTGTGATCGGTGAAGACGTCGGCGGTGAGATAGCGGACACGAGGAGAGCGCATGTCCTCAAACTACTTCCGCTCGGCAAGCGCGCGATGTCGAAAAAGCGCGGTGGGGCTCGAGCTACCTGGCGGAAGGACCGTTCGCGTCCTCGCCGAGCTCGAACGGGCGCGTGCGACTCACGGGCTGCGCCGTCGACTTCAGCGTTTCGAGCTCGCCGTCACTCATCTCGCGCCAGCGCGGCGGCACCGGCGTGAGGCGACGCTTGCCGACCGTCGAATCGAAGCAGAGCCACCCGTTGATGTACTCCTCCGGCAGGTACGTCCACCGATGCGTTCCGGCGCTCGTCCCGACGGCGTACACCCGCCATTCCGCTCCGTTCTTGTCGACGAAAGTCCTCATGAATCAGCCGGATCTGGTCTCCCGTTCCGATCGTCCCGGCGTCGGGTCGCGATCAGATCAGCTCGAAAGAACGCCGAGCTGTTCACGCGCCCGTTTCCAAGGGCAGGTTGGGTGCCACCCGGGTGCGCAAAACACCCCGCCGCCATCAGGAAGACAGCGCGGCGCCCTCGAGCAAAATGTTTGCGAACACGGCCGTGTCGATGTTGCCGCCAGACACCACGCACACGACCCGCTCGCCCGACTTCGCGAAGGCGAGCGCTGCCGCGACGGATGCCGCACCCGCCCCCTCGGCTACCACACGCGCCCGGTTCGCCAACAGGCGAACCGCGGCACGTGCGTCCTCCACTGTCACGACGCGAGATCCGGCAAGCAGCGTGCTCGCCAGGGGCCAGATCACCGGGAGCACGCTGCGACCGCCGATGCCGTCCACGAAGCTCGGCGTGTACTCGACCGACACAGCCCTGCCCGCGCGCAGCGACGCCTCGAGGGGCGCCGCCGTATCCACCTCGCACGCCCAGACAGCCGCGCGCGGCGCGAGATCCCGCAACGCTGTCGCGATGCCGCTCGCGAGCCCGCCCCCGCCGTACGGGACGAACACGCTCGAGACGTCCGGAAGCGCCTCGGCGATCTCGACGCCGACGGTTCCGTTTCCCGCGATCACCGCGCGATTCGCCACCGGATGAATGAACGCGCCCGGCATGCCGGCTCGGCCGTTGTCCACGAGCACCTGCCACCAATCCGCGAATGGAAGTTTCTCGTAGCGCGCCCCGAGCCGGGTGATGGCGTCGAGCTTGGTCTGCGGCGCATGGTCGGGGACGAGCACCGTGCACGCGATGCCGAGCTCGCGCGCACCCCACGCCACGCCCTGCGCCATATTCCCCGCGCTCGCCGTGTAGACGCCGTTGGACAGCAGGCCGGGCGCGAGGGACCGCATCGCGTTGAGCGCGCCGCGAAGCTTGAATGAGCCGATGGGCTGGAGATTCTCGAGCTTGAGCCAGATCTCAGCCGGTGATTCCACCGGCAGTCGTATGAGCGGAGTGTGAACAGCCGACCCGCGGATGCGCTCCTGCGCGGCCCGGATCTCGGCGAGCGTGATGCCCGCGAGGTCCGGCTGCTGGTCCCTGGCCGCCGGGTTCATGGAGGTCTCGGCCACGGTCAGGTCTTTCTCACGCCGCCGAGCGCGACGGTGGTCCCGACGTCGTCGCGCTCGGCGCGATCCAGGACCCGGCGCGCGGCGGCCAGATCCTCGACCGCGAGACCGAGCGATTTGAATAGTGTGATGTCCTTGTCGGACTTTCTCCCGAGCGCCGCGACGTCGGCGCCGGGCAGCAAGAGCGCGCCGAGCTCCGCGATCACGTGGTCGGGCGTGATCACGCCTTCGCGGAGCGGCACCAGGATGTCGCCCGGCTCGGCGAGGGCCGCGTCCCTGCGGTCCACGTAGAGCCGCGCGCGTCGCACGGCCTCGCTGTCCAGCTCGCGCGCGCTCGGCGTGCACGCCCCGACCGCGTTGACGTGTGTGCCCGGCTCGAGCCACGCGCCCTCGAGCACCGGGGCGCTCGCCGACGTCGTCGTGCAGACGATGTCGGCGCCGCGGACGGCGTCTCTGCCCGTGTGGGTAGCTGTCGCGTCGATGTGAAAGCGATCCGTCGCCGCGCGCGCGAAGCTGCCGGCATGGTCACGGTTGCGGCTCCATACGCTCAGGCGCGCGATCGGCCGCACGGCCAGCATCGCCTCGAGGTGCGCGTGCGCCTGCACGCCGGCGCCGATGATCGCCAGCGACTCGGCGTTCGGCTTCGCGAGGAGTCGCGTCGCGACGGCCGAGACGGCCGCGGTGCGGGTCGTGGTGATCGCCGTCGCGTCGACCACGGCGGAGAGTGTTCCTGTCTTGTCGTCAAAGAGCAGCACGGCGCCCTGATGCGAATCGCGGTCGGTGCCGTGGTTGCCTGGAAAGACAGTGATGATCTTGGCGCCGATGGTGCGCGGCGCGCCGAGGTAGCCGGGCATCACGCCGAACATGTCGGCGGTTTCGGGGATGCGCATCACGGTGCGGAGCGGCATCTGCGCGTTGCCGGCGGCGAGCGACGCGAGGGCGGACGCCATGACCTCGATGCAGTCGCGCATCGGGAGAAGCTGCTGAACGTCGCCCTGGGTCAGGATGCGCACGTGGGGCGAGTCAGCGGCGATGGAAGAGATTCGCGACGTCGATCACGAGCGCGACGTCCGCGAAGGCAGGCTGCCACTCGAGTCGGCTGTCGTGGATGGAAGGCAGGGAACTGTCCGGCAGCCATCGCTCGATCTGCTCCGCCTCGGCGTCGACGATCCAATATTCGGACACGCCGTGACGTTGATAAAAGGCGCGCTTGATCGTGCGATCCTGGCGCTGGGTGCTCGGCGACAGCACTTCGACCGCGAGCAGAAGCGAACGGATCGAGGACCAGTCGCCGATCGGCTCGGATTCGCGAGGATAGACAAAAATATCCGGTTGCACCGTCGTGTCGGAGTCGAGCCGGATGTCGGCTGGCGACATCAAAGCGCTCGCCCGTCCGCTGAGATTCACGTAGTCGTAAATGCGGACGAAGAGCGCCGCCGCGATGGACTGGTGGCGCGGCGTCGGCGCCTGGGTCACGAGCAGATCCCCATCCACGAGCTCGAACCGCGGGAAGGCGCAATCTTCCCGCTGCATCTCCGCGACCTCGTGCGCCGTCCAGCGGCGCCGCGCTTCGGCTGGCATGCCCATAGTGTGCTCGGCTCGGCGAAGAAAACGCAAGCGTCCATCCGCGAGCATACGACCCTGCGGCGACGAGACCGCAACCCGCGCATTGCCGAGCGGAGCCTTCTATCGCAACCCCTGGCAAACACCGTTGATGGGGACGGGGGCAACTTGATCGAAGATCAAGTTGCCCCCGTCCCCACTTGATCGGCCTTACTCCTCCGCCATGAACGGGTACTGGTACTCGCGCGGCGGCGAGAACGTCTCCTTCACCGCGCGAGCGCTCACCCAGCGCACGAGGTTCAGCTTGGACCCCGCCTTGTCGTTCGTGCCGGAGCCGCGCGCGCCGCCAAAAGGCTGCTGGCCCACCACCGCGCCCGTCGGCTTGTCGTTGATGTAGAAATTGCCGGCCGCGTTGCGCAGTGCCATCGCCGCCTCGCGCACGGCGCGCCGATCGTTCGCGAACACCGCGCCCGTGAGCGCATACGGCGACGTGTGATCCACCACCTCGAGCGTCTCCGCCCAGCGTGAGTCGTCGTACACGTGCGCTGTAACGACCGGGCCAAAGATCTCCTCGCAGAGGAGTTTGTATGCCGGCTCGTCGGTTTCCACCAGCGTCGGACGAATGAAGTAGCCGCGCTTGCCCTCGCTCACGCCGCCGCTCACGATCTTCGCGTGCTCGCGCGCGTGACCGAGGTACTCGCCGATCTTGGTGAAGGCGCGCTCGTCGATCACCGCGCCCACGAAATTGCGGAAGTCGGTCACGTCGCCCATCCGCATGTCTTCCATCATGGCGACGGTCCGGTCACGGACGTCGCTCCAACTGGAGCGCGGCACGTACACGCGGCTGACCGCCGAGCACTTCTGGCCCTGATATTCGAAGCCGCCGCGCGCGATGGCGACGGCGAGCGCCTGCGGGTCCGCGGAGGCGTGCGCGACGATGAAGTCCTTGCCGCCCGTTTCGCCCACGATGCGCGGGTAGGTCGCGTAGTTGGACATGTTCGCGCCGATCGTCTTCCACATGCTGTTGAAGACGCCCGTGCTCCCCGTGAAATGCACGCCGGCCAGATCGCGGTGCGAGAGCGCCACACCCGAGATCTCCGCCGCGTCGCCCGCGACGAGATTGATCACGCCCGGCGGCAGCCCAGCCTCGTGCAGCAGCTGCATGAGGTAGTGCGCGGACAGCATCGCCGATGAGGCGGGCTTCCACAGCACTGTGTTGCCCATGAGCGCCGGCGCGGTCGGGAGATTGCCCGCGATCGACGTGAAATTGAACGGCGTCACCGCGTAGACGAATCCTTCGAGCGCGCGGTAGTCGAGCTGGTTCCACATCGTCGAGTTCGACAGCGGCTGCTCGGCGTACAGCTCCTGCGCGTACGCGGGATTGAAGCGCCAGAAGTCGATCAACTCACAGGCGGCGTCGATTTCCGCCTGAAAGGCCGTCTTCGACTGGCCGAGCATCGTGGCCGCATTGAGCGTCGAGCGCCACGTGGTCGCGAGCAACTCCGCGGCCTTGAGAAAGACGGCCGCGCGATCTTCCCACGACCAGTTGGACCACTCGGCGCGCGCCGCGCGGGCCGCGTCGATTGCCTGCTGCACGTGCTGCGGCGTGGCCTTGTGCCACTCGCCGAGCACGTGGGCGTGCTCGTGCGGCATGACCGACTTCGCCGTGTTTCCGGTGCGCACTTCGCGGCCGCCAATGATGAGCGGTATGTCGACGCGCTCCTGCTGCATGCTGGCGAGCCGCGCCTTGAGCGCCGCGCGCTCCGGCGAGCCCGGCGCGTAGCTCTTGACCGGCTCGTTCACCGGCGGCGGAACGCGCCGTGTTCCGTTGAAGCCGGCCAGCGGGGCGGCGCCCGGATGCATCGTCTCGGCCGCCTGCCGCGAGCTCGCCGCTTCGCGCTCCTGCGGCGAACCGCCGCGCGCGTGGCTCGTGGGTTTGGAGGCGGAAGCTGTGGTGGCCATGGCGCGATCCTGTGAGGGCGTATTCGCTGATGCGGCGCCCGCCTTTCCGCGAGCGCAGTCTGGAAAAGCTAGTATTGTGAGTCATGACGTGCCCGCGGACCCCAGCGAAGGTGGCCACTCGTGAACGGCGGCGAGCGCTCGCGCTCGCGCTCGTCGCGAGCGTGGCGGGTTGGGCGGCGTGCGGACAATCCGGGATCTCCTGGGACGACGCCGAGCCGGCCGCAGGCGCGGCGACTCCGCACGGAACGCGGCTGACGCTGGACGATACGGATCATCCTCGCTTCGCGAGCGATTCACTCGCGCTGCGCGGCCTGCCCTCCATGCAGGGCATGTGCGCATCGAGCCTGCGGCTCATCCGCGGCGCCGATCAGCCCGACCGCGTCTATGCCGTCTGGTGGGCCGCGCGTTCCGACAGCAGCGCGGGTCTGTACGCGTCGACGTCGACCAACCGCGGCGCCACATGGGACGCGTCGCAATCGGTGGACAGCACCGACCACAGCACCGTCGGGTGCTCGCGGCCAGCCCCGTCCGTCGCCACATCGGATTCGCTGCTCCACATCGCCTACGCGATGAAAGCCCCTGAGGGCACGGGGGTTTTCTTCGCGCATTCGATGGATCGTGGCAGAATGTTTCATTCGCCCGTGCCGGTGGCGTATGGCGAGCGGCTCGTCGCTACCGCGATCGCCGCGCAGGGGGACGACGTCGTGGTGGCATACGAGGATCCGAGTGGCGGCGCGGAGCGGATCGGCGTGGCGGCGTCGCGAACGCAGGGGCACATCTTCGAGCTGCACGGCGTTGCGTCGAGCGAGCAGGACGACGCCACGTCGCCACGCGTCGCGCTTCGCGGCCGGACCATCGCCGTCGCGTGGCGGGTGCGTCCGCCGGGTGAGGCCGGCACGGGCATCGGCGCGGCGGGAACCGAGGGAGCCGACGCGGACTCCACGCGCGGCGGATGGATACTCAGACGAGGGCATTTGCCGTGACGCACTACCTGGGCGCGCATACCATCGACAATGGCGGCATCCACATGGCCGTTAGGCGCGCCGCCGCCGCGGAGATGCAGGCGCTGCAGATCTTCACGACGATTCCCAAGTTCTACGGCGACAAGGCCTCGATCAAACCCGAGCGGGTCGCGCGCTTTCGAGCGGCGCTCGCTGAATCGCGCATCGATCCCAGGTTCGTCATGGCGCACGCCGCGTACGTGCTGAACACGGCGACGCCGGACGAAACCAAGTGGGGGCGGGCGCGGGATGGACTCGCGAAGGAGCTCGAGCGTTCCACGGCGCTCGGCCTCGGCCAGATCTGCTTTCACCCCGGCGCCGCGACTGACGACGACCGGGAGGCCGCGGCGGAGCGCGTCGCGACGGCCATCGTCGACGCACTGAAGTCAGCCCCGGGCAGCGGCACCCGCGTGCTCATCGAGAACACGGCGGGCGCGGGGCGAACGTTCGCGCGGACGGCGGCGGAGATCGCGGCCGTGCTCGCGCACGTGCCGCGCTCGCTGCGCCCGCGCACGGGCTACGGCCTGGACACCTGCCACCTCTTCGCGTCGGGCTACGACCTGCGCCCGTCGCGCGACGCGGTGACACGCATCCTCGACGAGTTCGAGGAAGCCACGGGGGAGCCGCCCGGTTTTTTTCACTTGAACGACAGCGAGGGGGATTTTGCGTCGAACAAGGACCGCCACGTGCTCGTCGGCGACGGGCAGATCGGCTCGGCGCCCTTTGGCTGGCTGCTGGCGGACCGCCGGTCGCACGACATCCCGCTGATCCTGGAGACGCCGCAGCTCGCGTACGACGTTGGCGACGACGACCCGACGCCGGATCCGTGGGACCTCCAGATGATGGCGCAGCTGCGGGAGCTGGGATCGAAGGGCGGGTGAGCGCGTGGGTTGGGATCAGAGGCTCTCCGAGCAAACGTTCTGCGATCAAAGGGTCAGAGCATCTTGATCGGAACGATCAAGTGCTCTGACCCTTTGATCGGCTTTCGAGCGCCCTTGCCGATTAATTGCATGATTGGCTAAATATCTTACATGGCAGACGCCTTCCGTGCGCTCGCGGATCCCACCCGCAGGGACATCCTGCGGCTCCTGCACGACGGGCCGCGGACCTCGGGCGAGCTCGCGGAGCACTTTCCCGTCGCGTGGGCCACCGTGTCGCGGCACCTTGCCGTGTTGCGCGACGCGGGCCTCATCCTCTCGGAGCGCCAGGGCCAGCAGATCGTCTACGAGCTGAACACCACGGTCCTCGACGATCTCGTGCAGCACATGCTGGATTGGCTCCAGCCTCCATCGACCGCCGCGCGCCCGTCCGTCAAACCCAACTCACGAGGGAAGCGCCATGCGTAGATGGTATCCCCGGCTGCTCGTGCTGCTCGCCTTCGTCGCCGGCGGCGTCGCCTACGGGCGGCTGCCCGCGCGAGTGCCCATCCACTGGGACCTCCACGGGCGCGTCAATGGCTGGGGCAGTCCGGCGGTGGCGGCGTTCATCATGCCCTGCGTCCTGCTGCTCGTCTGGCTGCTCCTCGTGTTCATCCCGCGCGTGGATCCGCTCCGCGCCAACTACGACAAGTTCAGCGACACCTACGCCTTTCTGGTGAACCTCGTCGTCACGTTCCTCTTCCTCGCCCATCTCATGCTGCTGGCGGCGGCGCTCGGGATGCACGTCGACATGGCGCGCACGAGCGGGATGTTGCTTGGACTGCTGTTCGTGGGGATGGGGAACGTGCTGCCGCGCGCGCGACGCAACTGGTTCGTGGGCATCCGGACGCCATGGACCCTGAGCAGCGACCGGGTCTGGGAGCGGACGCACCGCGTCGGGGGCTACCTGTTCACCGCGGCCGGCGTGCTCGCGATCATCGCGAGCCTCGTCGGCCGCGCTGCCGGTGTTCCGATCACACTCGCACTCGCCGTCGCGGCGGGGGTGGGCTCGGCCGGCTACTCGTATCTTGTGTGGCGCCAGGAGGGCGCTCCGTGATGTCGATCATTCGCCTCGAAGCACTTGTCCTCGCAGCGCTCGCCGCCGGCGCATCCGCACTCCCCGCGGTCGCGCAGGTGCCCGTCTCGCAGGCGCCGGCCACGGGCAGCCAGTACTCGTTCTACATGCTGCGCGGCCATGACACGATCATCGTGGAACGCGTCGCCCGCGGCCCGCGCGCGCTCGTCGGAGAGTTCAAGGATCCGACGGGGAGCCTCATTCGATACACCGTACAGCTCGACGACAGCGCGCTGATCGCACACGCGATGCTCTCGGCGACGCCTCGCGGCGCTTCGCCCCAGGTCTACGACTTCGCGTTCGTGCAGGACACACTGCTCATCACGCAGCCCGCCAGAGACGCCGCGACGGGCACTCCGCCCGTTCGCATTCACGCGGTGCATGGCACGTTGCTCCAGGAAAACCCGTCGGTCGCGTTCGTCGAGCAGATGCTCATGCGCGCGCGGCTGATCGGGGGAACCGCGACGACGCAGGTGCCGCTCCTGTTCACGCTCGGCGCGGCTCAGGTGACCGCGACGGTCGCGTGGATCGGCGCGGATTCGGCGACGGCCACGATCAACGGAACGCAGATGCGACTTGCCGTCCGGAACGACGGCTCCATCATGGGAGGCACGATCCCGTCGCAGGGCATCGTCATCGTGCGCGGTCCCGGGGGAGCGCCGCTCGTGAGCGGTCCCGCACCCGACTACAGCGCGCCGCCCGGCGCGCCGTATACGGCGGAGAACGTCGTCGTCCACACGCCGCAGGGCCTTCGCCTCGCCGGCACGCTCACGCTGCCCGCGGGCGCGTCCGCGTCGCACAGAGTACCGGGCGTAGTCACGATCACGGGCAGCGGGCCCGAAGACCGAAATTCCGAGTCGCCGGCGCTGCACGGCTGGAAGCCGTTCGCGCAGATCGCCGACACGCTGAGTCGCCGAGGCATGGCCGTGTTGCGCCTCGACGACCGCGGCGTTGGCGGATCGGATGCGGCGCCGGATTCACCCACGGGGATCGCGTCCGACATGAGCGCCGCCGTCGCATATCTCCGCTCGCGTCCCGAGATCGATCCGCGGCGGATCGCGCTCCTCGGACACAGCGAGGGCGGTCTCGTGGCCCCGATGGTCGCGTCGACCGACAGCGGGATCAAGGCGGTCGTTCTCATGGCGGCGCCAGGCGAGCCGGTGCTCGCCCTGCTGAAATTCCAGCAGGCGTTCGCCATCGACAGTATGGCGCATCTCACGGGCGATGCACGGGCCGCCGCCTTCGCGCAGGCGAAAAGCGCCACGGATTCTCTCGTCGCGTATTCGGCCGGCTTCGCCGAACTGGTGAATCGCGATCCGGCGCCGCTGCTCCGGATGCTGCGCCAGCCTGTGCTGATTCTCCAGGGGGAAAAGGACTACCAGGTTCCGCGGTCGCAGGCGGAAAAAGTCGCCGCGCTGATTCGCGCGAACGGCAACCGCGACGTGACGGTGCGCTACTTCGCGGGGCTCAACCACCTCTTCGTTCCCGGGCTCGACAAGGGCTACGACTACAACGCGCTGCCCTCGCTCGCCGTGCCCGCCGTCGTGCTCGGAACTGTCGCGGACTGGCTCGCGGCGCGCCTACGGTGATTTTTTCTTCATAGGGAAAACGCGCCGCCGTCGCGGACGTCCGCGCGAAAAAAACGGTCGGCGTCGAACACGGCGCCGGCCGTTTTTCATAGGAGAAAACGCCGCGACGCGTGTGACGCGCGACACATTCTCAGAGGGAAAACGCGCGATCGCAGCGCGGCGCGCAGCGGCCGCCAGAGGGGAAATCGCGAAATTCCCTATTGCGTTGTGCACGGCGCACTCTATTATTCGCCGCGAAGGTCGCTCCGTTTTCATAGGGAAAACGAGAGGATCTTCAGCGATACAATCCCCTAACCATTCCATCTACCGGGAGAGAGAATGGCTGCCAAGAAGGGTGCAAAGAAGGGCGCCGCCAAGAAGGGCGGCGCGAAGAAGGCCGCCAAGAAAGGCGGCGCGAAGAAGTCTGCCGCCAAGAAGAGCGCCAAGAAGGGCGCGAAGAAGGGCGGTGCCAAGCGGACGCCGAACGCGGCGTTCATGCGGCCGATGCAGCCGGACCAGGCGCTCAGCGCCGTGGTGGGCGGAAGCCCAATGCCGCGCACTGAGATCACCAAGAAGCTGTGGGGCTACATCAAGCGGAACGGTCTCCAGGATGCCAAGGAGCGCCGCATGATCAACGCCGACGACAAGCTCAAGCCTGTATTCGGCGGCAAGGGCAAGGTCTCCATGTTCGAGATGACCAAGCTCGTCAACAAGCACATCAAGTAAGCCAGATCACGATGTGCTGGTGACGGGGGGACGTGCGAGAGCACGTCCCCCCGCGTGCTATCAGGGAACGATTCGCTACGATTCACCATGGCCTCGAAATCCAAGTCCACGACCCCCTCCAATCCCGCGCGGCGTTCGCGCTCGTCGAACGCCGTAGCGCAAGCGCGCTCCCGCCGCTCCTCGGGCGGCTCTTCCGCATGGAAGTGGATTCGCGACAACGCGCGCTCGGCCCTCGGCGCGTTGATCATCTACCTCGTCATCCGCACGGTCCTCGTCGAGGCGTACCGCATTCCGTCGGGCAGCATGATCCCAACTCTCCAGGTGGGAGATTGGCTGTTCGTGAACAAGCTCGCCTACGGTCCCACGATTCCGTTCACGAACGATCACCTGCCTGGCTATACGCACCCGCACCATGGCGACGTCGTGGTCTTCGTCTCGCCGTACCAGCAGGACGAAGCGGACTCCGGCCGCGATCCGACGCCGACGCTGGTGAAGCGGCTCATCGGCATGCCGGGCGACACGGTCTACATGCGCAACGGCGTCGTGTACATCGACGGCATCGCGCAACGGCAGGGATTCGCGGCAGCGAATAACCCGAAATTCGGTGCCGACGATACCGATCCGCATTTCAAGTGGCAGCACTCGGTCGAGCTCGAGAACACGCGCTTTGGATCCGCGCCCGCGCAGCCCACCCATGACAATTGGGGGCCGCTGCTCATCCCCGCCGCGCATTACATGATGATGGGCGACAACCGCTACTGCTCCAAGGACAGTCGGTACTGGGGATTCGTGCCGGCCGCGAACGTGCGCGGACGTCCCATGTTCGTGTACTACTCGTACGTTCCCGGTTCCCAGGCGGCGGAGGGCATCGCCGACGATCCGTGCAACGGCGAGACGAGCGACAGGCCCCTGTCATTCATCACCAACGTACGTTGGGGTCGCATAGGACATCTGATACACTGATTGGTTCGTCTGGCCGATGTTGCGACTGCCGCGCCCGTTCGTGTGTCCAATAGACTGCCATGCGCACTCCCACGCCCACGTACTTTCCGCGGCACACGGCCCAGATGCCTGCCGAGCAACCGGGCGGCCTGCGCCGGTTCTCGTTCTCGCTGGTCGAGATGGCGGTCGTCACCGGCATCGTCGCGCGCGCCTATCGCATGCTGGTGCTGGCGCACAACGCGAGTCTGGTGTTCTACGTCATTTCGCTCGTCGTGTTCTTCGCGTTCCTGCTGGGTATGCTCACGGCGCATCTGTCGAACTACCCGCTGCATCAGTGGGTATGGCGCGCCCCGGCCTTTGCCGGCCTCGAGGTTGCGGCGGAGATGATCATCAGCCTCGCGCTGATCTGGCTCGGCCGCGAGCCCAACGGCTCCGTGCGGGCGCATTTCGACGACTGGCCGCGCATGCTGGTGCGCACGCTGGGCTATCGCGTTGGCGCCGTGATCATCTGGACGCTGCTGCTCGCGGCGATCGTGCAGCTCGTGCGCCGCACGATCGTGCACGACGACGACGAGGACGAGGTCGAACCCGCCCGGCTCTGACACCGTGTAGCTTTCGGTCATGAACGATCCGGGAGAGTCCATGCGGGACGGCAACAAGGAATTGATCGTCGTGGGCGACCGCGTGCTCGTGAAGCTCGAGGAGGGCGAGGAGCGCACGAACGTGGGCCTCTACCTGCCGCCGACGGCGGTCGACAATCAGGCGGTGCAGGGCGGAACGATCGTGGCCACGGGCCCCGGCCTTCCGATGCCGAGCCCGGATGTGTCGTCTGACGAGCCATGGCGCGCGCCCATGCGCGAAACGCGGTTCGTGCCCATGCAGGCGCGCAGCGGCGACTATGCGCTGTTTTTCCGCAAGGCGGCCGTGGAGATCACGTTCGAGAGCGAGCGGTATCTCGTCGTGCCCCAGGCGGCAATTCTTGCGTTGGTGCGAGACGAGTACTGACGCTCTTAACTGTCATCCCGAAGGAGCAACGCGACTGAGGGATCTTCTACCACCCTCGAGGACCCGTTCCATGCGTCTTCCGCAGCAGATGTACGATGAACGAATGCTCGTCCCCATGCGCCAGGAGCTCACGCGACTCGGCGTGCAGGAGCTCCGCACGCCCGAGGAAGTCGACCGCGAGTTGAAGGATCTGCACGGCACCGCGCTCGTGGTGGTGAATTCTGTGTGTGGTTGCTCGGCGCGCAACGCACGGCCGGCGGTCGCCATGGCGCTCCAGAATCCGATCAAGCCCGATAAGGTGGCGACCGTGTTCGCGGGGCAGGACGTGGACGCCACGGCCCGCGCGCGCGAGTACTTCACCGGGTATCCGCCCTCGTCGCCGTCGATGGGCCTGTTCAAGGACGGCGAGCTCGTATTCATGCTCGAGCGCTGGCAGATCGAGGGCCGGCCGGCCGACGAGATCGCGCACGACCTGGTCAACGCCTTCAACAAGTACGCGGCAGCCAGCGCGAGCTGACCGGGTGTGCTCCCGCTGCCCGGCACGGTGAATGCTCCGCTATTGAAGCATCACCTGTCGGGAGAGAGACATGGACAAACGCAAACCGGGCCGCGGCAACAAGGTCAAGACCGACCGCGACAGTGAGATTCGGATCGAGCCGAGCACGAAACGGCCCAATCCCCCCTACACGAACACCGGTAAGATGTCGGCTCCGAAATTCGGCAGCGCCGGGAGTGGCGGGGCCGAAATCGAGCCCGGGCCGGAGCGCGACTAGACGCGGCTATCCGCCCGACAATTCACGCGGTAGCTTCTCACGCCTGACCGGCGGCGCCCCATGTCCTCTGGCGCCGCCGGTCGTCGTTGATCCCCCTCCGTTGTTCCCGACCCCCGCCGTCGCCGCCATCCGCCTCATCAGGTAGTGCGTCGGCCCAATAGCTACAGGAGTCACGTTGATGCATTCGAGACGCCCTCTGCGGATCGCAGCCGCGCTCGCGCTGCCGCTGGTGCTGTGCGTGAGCGCAGTCGCACGCGCGCAGCAGATGGTCACGGAAACGCGCGATCCCAATCAGCAGCAGTACGCGGACTTCGCGAAGAACTTCGCCGATTGGACGGGCGCGCCGATGTACGGCAGCCCGCTCGTGGATCACCTGCCCAAGGTCGCCGGCATCCCGACGCCGCAGGACGTGCTGGGCTATTACATCGGCGCGCCGGGCAAGCTGACCTACTACGCCGACATCCTGAAGTACTACCGCGCGCTCGCCAAGGCGACGCCGCGCGTGCGCGTCGAGAGTATCGGCCGGTCGGATGAAGGCCGCGAGCTGGTGGTGATCTGGGTCTCGTCCGAGAAGAATCTCGCGAACCTCGCGCAGAACAGGGCGAATCTGGCCAAGATCGCGGACCCGCGCGGCCTGACGCACGCGCAGGTCGAGGACCTGATCGCCACGACGAAGCCCGAGTACCACCTGATGGGTGGACTGCATAGCGGCGAAACGGGTCCGTCAGAGATGCTGATGGAGCTGGCGTATCGCCTCGCCACCGAGACGTCGCCGCTCATCAACCAGATCCGCGACAACGTGATCGTCTCCATCACGCCGGCCGCGGAGCCCGATGGCCGCGACCGAGTGGTGGACTGGTTCTACCACACGCAGGACGTGGACAGGGAGTACCCGCAGCCCGACACGGGCGCCGCCGCGCGCTTTGGCTTCAGGGCGAGCGCCGCGGGCCAGGTGCCCTATTGGGGCAAGTACGTGTACCACGACAACAATCGCGACATCAACCTCTCGCTCATGGAGATGCGCGCGATCACCGACTGGTACTACACCGCCCATCCGCCGATCATGCACGACCTGCACGAAGCCGAAGCGCTCATGTACACGTACAGCGGCGGTCCGCCGCAGAACCCGAACCTCGATCCGATCCTCTTCGCCGAGCTGCCCTGGTTCTCCAACTGGGAGCTCGCGCAGATGACCAAGTGGGGCATGCCGGGTGTGTACACCCACGCGTTCATGGATGGCTGGTCTCCGGGCTACCTCGGCTCCGTGGCGTACAACCACAATGGCATGATGCGGATGTACGAGACGCAGTCGGGCGTGGATCCGAAGGCAGCGCCTGCCGCGACGGCCACGGTCAACACGGCCGACAGTCTCAAGGCGTCGCGCGATTCACTGGCCGCCGGGAATGCGCAGGCGAGTGGCCGCGGTGGCCGCGGGGCAGGTGCCGCGCGCGGGGGACGCGGCGGCGCGGGAGGCGGTCGCGCGGGGGCGGGCGCGCCTGGTGCGGGCGGCGCGGGCGGCGGGAGTGGCGCGACAGCGCTGCCTTTCGACAGGCCCCCGGAGATTCCGACAGGCAAGGGCGGCGATCAGCAGCGCGAGTGGTATCGCGGTCTGCCTGTGCCGGACAGCGCCGTGCAGCACTTCAGCCGCCGCGACAACACGAACTACATGGAGACGGGCGTGCTGTCCGCGCTCCAGCTCACCGCGATGTTCCCGAACGTGATCCTCGAGAACTTTGCCATCAAGACGCAGCATTCGATCGACGAAGGAAGCGACAAGGCGCCTTACGCGTACGTGTTCCCGGTGCAGCGCGACATGACCAAGGTCGGAACGCTGCTGGACATCCTGCGGGCGCAGGGCATCGAGGTCGGAAAGTTGAACTCGGCTGTCACGGTGGACTCCGCCACGTATCCGGCGGGATCGTACCTCATCAAGCTGAATCAGCCGTACGGGCGCCTCGCCAAGAACCTGCTCGAGAAGCAGAACTTCCCGGATCCGGCGCTCACGACCTACGACGACAGCGGTTGGTCCATGGGCTGGGCGTTCAACGTGGACGTCAAGGCGGTCTCCGATAAGAGTATCCTGAATGCTTCCGTGACGCCGGCCGACAGCGTCGTGATCGCGGGCTCCGTGGCGGGCGGCGGCGGCGCGGGCCTGGCGGTCGCGCACTACGGCTCCAATCGGATGATCACGTTCCGCTATCGTCTGCCCAAGCTGCGGATGGAAGTCGCGGAGGACTCGTTCTCCGTGTCGGGCGTGAAGTTCCCGGCCGGGTCGTTCATCGTCACAGGCTCGGCGGGCGATCTTCGTACGGCCAGGGCGGTCGTCGACTCCCTCGGTCTCACCGGCGCGTCGCTCGACAAGCTTCCGGCGGTCAAGGAACACGCGAGCGTCGTCCCGCGCATTGCCGTCTACTCGCTGTGGAGCGGGACGCAGGATCTCGGCTGGTACCGCTATTCGTTCGACCGCTTCCACGTGCCGTATGATCTGATCTTCAAGGAGCGGATCGCCAAGGGCAACCTGAAGAAGGACTACGACGTCATCATCATGGCGGCGCAGAACGTGAACCGCGCCGCGGTGCTGGCCAAGCCGGCCGCGCACCCGCAGCCCTACGAGCAGAGTGACAGGTACAAGTTCCTCGGCATGTACGGCTCGACGCCTGACATGAGCGGCGGTTTTGGTCAGGCGGGTGTCGAGGCGATTCAGGATTTCCTGGATCAGGGCGGCACGCTGATCACCGCCGCGCAGGCGGTGCGCTATCCGATCGAGTTCGGCCTCGCGCGCTCGGTGGACACGGAGAATCCCACGGGCGTGAACGCGCAGAAGCCGCTCGTGCAGGCCGAGATAGTGCGCACGGACTCACCGGTGTTCTACGGTTACGAGAACAAGATTTTTCCGGTCAAGTTCAGCCAGGGCGCGCAGGTGTTCCGTGTTGGCGTCGCCGATCAGTCGAACGTGCTCGCGCAGTACGTTGGCGGCGACGCGTCGGTGCTGAGTGGTCTATTCGTGGGCGCCGATCACATCAAGGATCGCGCGTTCGCCGTGGACATTCCCAACGCCTACAATGGCCACGGCCAGGTGTTCATGTTCGCGAACAACCCGATCTATCGCTGGCAGAATCACGGCGAGTTCAACATGGTGTTCAACTCGGTGATCAACTGGAACTTCGTCCCGCCGGCCCCGCCGCTCACGGCGCCCGTCGTGGCCGGCCGCCGCACCGCAGGCGGCGGCAACTAGAGATTGGGGTCAGGCACCGTTTTTGGGGTCAGGCACCATTTTTGGGGTCAGGCACCATTTTTGGGGTCAGGCACCAAAAACGGTGCCTGACCCCAATTGGTATCGGTTTCATTGCAGACGGCAGAGCTCGAGCGTGGCTGCGGCGAGTTAACTCGCCCTGAGGTTCATTCTCATTGCAAGAACGACAAAAACGGGGTCAGGCACCAAAATGGTGCCTGACCCCGTTTTTTTGGTCGCGTTTTTTTGTCGCGGGCCGCGCTAGTGGTGGCTCAGGCTATACACGTACCCAGCCACGGCGTGCAGCTGCTCGTCGGTCAGCGGCATGCCGCCGTTGGGCCGCATCGGGAAGCGGCTCGTGGGGCTCTTGAAGTCCGCCGCCGCGACGCCGGTGCTGATGATGTGCAGGATCGACTCATACGAGCCGTCGATGTGCAGCCACGTGGCGTCCGTGAGGTCCGGACCCGTGCGGCCGTTCGTTCCGTTCATGCCGTGGCAGCGCTGGCAGCTGCCGTGGTTGAAGATCGAGTCGCCTTCCTGGAGCATGGCCGGGGTGACGCTGGCCGGCAGCCCGCCCGACGCGACTCTGGTCGACGTGGTCGTGGTCGTCGACGTGCTGGTGGAGACCGTGGCGGGACTCGCACCGGTGACGACATGTCGCGAGCAACTCGCGAGCGTCATGAAACCGGCGACGAGAACCAGCGGACGAAGCACGGGCTGTGTGTGCATGATCGGGGAGTCGGATGGACGTGGGAAGGCGCAGCGACGGATCATACCTCAAGCGGGACAAACCCGCCACGCCGGCAAACCGTTTCCAAAAAAAACGGGGTCAGGCACCGTTTTTTGGTGCCTGACCCCAAAAACGGTGCCTGACCCCAAAAACGGTG
>Ga0134127_10000593_pt1 | contig 32304 bp, 64 predicted proteins | sample KB31753_FD_96459 | JGI IMG/M metagenome (GOLD analysis project Ga0134127, IMG submission 96459) | Terrestrial soil microbial communities with excess Nitrogen fertilizer from Kellogg Biological Station, Michigan, USA - KB3-175-3 | ecosystem: Environmental > Terrestrial > Soil > Unclassified ...
CGAGAACGCAGCCAACTTTGGCGGGTTTCCTTTTGTCCCTGGCCAGGATTTCTCGTATGCCACACCAACAGGTCTCTAAAATGACGCTGCGTGCCCAGATTGTGCAGCATGCGCTTTCCCTGGTTGGGACACCCTGGCACCACCGCGCTATGTTGCCAGGGGTCGGGATTGACTGCGTCAGACTGCTGGAATGGGTGGCGAAGCAGACAGGCCTCTTGCCGCTGACCTGGCAGCCGCCTGTCTATTCCCCGCAGTGGCATCTCCATCACAACGAACAGGTCTTGCTTGACGTCCTCACGGACCTCGGATGCGTGGCGATCCCCTTTCAGGCACGGCAGCCGGGCGATGCCTTAACCTTTCAATATGGGCGCGTGGCGTCGCATATGGCCGTGCTGGTGCGGCGTGAACCGGATTACATCGTGCATGCCGCGCTGGACATGCGGCGGGTGGTGCATCACCGCCTTAGCGATGGCCTGTTGGCACGAGTGCGCGGCATCTATACATTCCCTGGGATTGAGGGTGCGGCATGAGTCTGGAGCAAGGCAGTTGGGGACGGACCGCGCTCATGGTCGCGCAAACGGTCGGCACGATTGTGGCCACGGCTTACGGTGGTCCCTGGGCAGGGGCCGCTGCCAGCTTAGGCCATGCCGCGTTCTGGGCCTGGTACGATAGCGCCAATGCCGATGGGACGGTCAATCGGCAAGAATCCCTGGCGGACCTGCGGATTCAAACCTCCACTCTGGGGCAGGCCATCCCGCAGATCTTTGGCAATGGCTCCCGCGTAGCCGGGAATATCTTTTTTGCGACCGACAAGATTCCGCATGAACACCGCACGACACAAAACGCCAGCGGCAAGGGCGGGCCGGAGAACGTCTCGATCACGAAAACATATACTATCTCCCTGGCGATGGCCTTAGCGGATACCCGTATCTCTGGTCCGCTCTATGACGGCGTACTGCGCGCCTGGAAAAATGCCAACTTGATTGTCGATGTCCATAACGGGATCGGCATGCCCACCAACTGGACCTTTTATCGCGGCACGGCAGACCAGGCCATCGACCCCGTGATGGAGGCCGTGCATGGCGTGGGCAATACGCCTGCCTATCGGTATACGGCCTATATCCTGATGCACGATGAAGACCTCGGGCCATCCGGGCAGCTCCCGCAGTGGAGTTTTGAGCTGGCGCAGACGTTTGACCCCGTGGACAACTTTGATACGGTGGTCACACAACTCTGCAATGCGGCGGGGCTTACCGGGGACATGCTCGACGTGTCGGGCCTCCCTGCTGCGCCGGTGTCGCTGATGTTGACCAGTATTGAGGCCGTCCGGGCCTCCCTGGAGCAACTCATGCTCGTCTATCGCTGTTACGCCCTCGAAACCGGCCTGACCTATGCCTTCCGCCAGATCGGCACCGGCACTATCGTGGCGACGATTCCCGCCAGTGACACCAGCGCCGGTGAAGAGCGTGCCAACGAGAACGGCGCCCAGCTCGACCGCGCCAGCGAGCAAGAGCTGCCGACGCTGCAATACCTGACCTACGTGGACGCGGCGCAGAACTACCAGCGCAATACGCAGCCCTCGGCAGTCGTGCTGCCGCAGAGTGGCCGGGAGAATCCGAAAAATATCACCACGCCGCTCGTCCTGACGGCGGATCAGGCCCGGCATCTGAGCACCGAGTTGGCAGCACTGGCCTGGGTGCAGCGCGAGCCCTTCAGCGAGGTGTTGCCCCGTAAATACTGCCGCCTCGAACCCGGCGACAAGGTGAATATGGAAGCGCGTGGCCTGCTCTACCCGGTGACGCTGGGCAGCACGACCTACGGTGCGCCGGGGCTCGTGGAAATCAGCGGGCGCGTGAATGGCTCGCCGCGCCTGGGTATGGTGACGATAGCCGAGACCACACCGGTGGACACCACGCTGCGGGACGCGACGAGGATTCCCCCCGGTGCGGTCGTGACACCGGGGACGCAATCTCCGCAGGCGCCAGGCGATACGACGGCGCTGCTCCTCAATCTGCCCGTGCTCGACTCCAGCGACCAGGCGCCGCGCTACCATGTGGCGTATGTCGGCGCCAACGAGCCTTGGGAAGGCGGGGCGCTCTATCGCTCGGTGGACGGCGAGGCCACCTACCAGGCCATCGACGCAGGCGCCCTGGAGGCGATCACGGGCACCGTCGCGATTGCACTAGCGACGGTAGCAGACTGGACGGTACGCGACGATACCAACACGCTCACCGTGGTGCTGGAATACGGCACGCTGACGACGCTCAACGATGCGGCTAACGCCGCCGGGCAGCAGCGCGTCATGGTGGGCAGCGAGATGGTCTATATTGGGCAGGCCGATCTGGTAGGCACGCTGACGTATGACTGCACAAAATTGTGGCGAGGACGCCAGGGTAGCGAGTGGGCGATTTCGACGCATGGCAGTAATGAGACGTTTGTGGTACTCGACGCAGCGGTGCATCGCCTGAGCATGACGACGGCAGAGCGCGGGGTTGCGGCAGACTACAAGGCCGTGAGTCGGTCGCAGAGTATCGCGGATGTCACGTCAACAAGCTTCACGCCCACGGCGGAGAACCTCATACCCTGGGCGGTGCTCCCCCCGCTGGCCTCGCGTCCGGTGCAAGATTGGCAGGTGCGCTGGTATGTGCGCTCGCGCTTCGTGCCGGGCGGGTTCGATCCAGATTTCGTGGGCTTTCGGCTGATTATCTATGCGGACAATACCTATACGACCATCAAGCGTACCATCAATACCAGCGGCGGCTTTGCGATGGATGCGACCGTGCTCAAGGGCTATAACTACCTCGCCTCTCAGCAGATAGTAGATTTTGGATCAGTTCAGACAGTTCTTTATTACACGGTGGCGCAGGTCGGCGCATACGCGGTGGGGCGCAGCGTGCATAGCACCAGCTCTGACACCAGCACTGTGCAAGGCGCCATAGAAAGTGTGACCATTCCTGGTCTTGTGATGAATTGGATCGAGGTCACGGGCACCAGCGCGACCATGGCCGTGAACACGGGCTATATCGCGTCGAATGCGAGCTTATGCACATTGACTCTTCCCACGACTGCCGCGCTCGGTGATGTGCTTGAGGTCGTCGGGAAGGGCGCGGGTGGCTGGAAGGTGGCACAGAACGCCAACCAAAAAATCCACGTCGGCGGGAAGGTCACGACGACGGGCACCGGGGGCTATATCGCCTCACGGCATGCGAACGACGCAGCGCGGCTGGTCTGTATTGTGGGCGGGAGTTCGACAGAATGGGATGTGATTAGCTTTGCATAGGATGCCCTGATGGCCTTCTCCTGCGCTGATCTGAGCTGTTACTACGCCCTGGAGGAAACCAGCACCAGCGGCACGCGCGTGGATGAAAAGGGCACCTCTGATCTCACGCCAGTGAACAGTGCCGGTGGCGCCGCGGCGATTATCGGCAATGGCGCGACGTTCAGCGGGACGCACTATTTACTGAGCGCCAGCACCGCCGCGTTGACGTGGAACGGCAACGTCCATTTCAGCGTGGCGTTCTGGATGTATCTCCCGTCGAGTGCCACGCAGGCCCTTCTGTGGAAAGGCGATAATCCGGCGACGTTGGCCGACTACGAATGGCGCGTGCAGACCAACGGGAACAAGATCAGGTTTGCCGTCACGGACAATGCCACCCATCAGGGCGTGCTGGACACCACGGCGACGTGGAGTACGAGCACCTGGACGTTTATCGCGGCCTGGTACGATGGCACGAACCTGTCCTGCTCGATTAATGGCGGCACGGCAGCGACCCTCGGCTATACGTTCGGCTCGTGGAACGGCGGCCATCATTTCACCGTGGGGGTGACGCTGACGGGGGCGAGCACGGGGAACATTCTGGCCAACGGGAGCATGATGGACGAAATCTCCATCTGGAATGGCTATGCGTTTACGACGGGGGATGTCGCCACCTTGTACAATAGTGGCGCGGGCTATGGGTATGCGAGTATTTGCCCCGCAGGAGGCAACGGGTTGCTGCTGGGTGGACAGCGCAATAGATTGGTGCGAGCCGCATGAACTATCTGGGCGATCTCAGCGCAGCGCAAGTGCTGGACTTCAAATTTACCACCGTCACAACGGCTGGTGCCCCGGTGACGCTGGTAGGCACGCCCGCGCTCAGTGTCTACAAGAGCAACAGCACCACGCAGAGCACGAGTGGGGTGAGCCTGACGGTAGACTTTGACAGTGTCACGGGCCTGCATCATGTGCGGATCGATACCAGCAGTGATGGCACGTTCTATGCGGCGGGGAACGATTTTCAGGTGGTCATTACGGCGGGCACGGTCAGCGGTGGCAGTGTCGTCGGGTATGTCGTGGGGGAGTTCTCGATAGCCAACCGGTTGAGCCTTGATTCTAGCGGCGTCACGACCGTGCTCAATCGTCTTGGGGCATTTACCGGCTCCGGGCTCAATACGGTCATGGGCTACCTCGAAGCCATCATGCGCAAGGACGCGGCGCTGACGCCAAGCGACGTGGGCGGCACATTTGATAACACGACGGATAGTCTCGAATCGGCAGAGGAACGTAGCCCATTTACGGTGGTGTAAGCGTGGCTCCCTTACGAGGCACGCGCTCAGGAAATCTGCTATACTTGCACGCAAGAAGGGTGCGGGACAATATGATAGGGCACCGCCGCAGTGACGACTGCGGGACGGCGCCAGGGACGGATCAGGCTGGCGTGTGCGCACACATGCTGGCTCTTTTTTTTGGCGCCTATCCGGTGCCCTTTGGGAGGACGCGACGATGGCGTTGAACTTGACGAGGGTCCAGGAAGAGGCTGATAAATTCGCTGACATCTGCACGCGCCTCTCCCGCCTGATTGACGAGATTGACGGCCTGGTGACCCACAACAGCCATCAGGCGATTGACTGGGCTGCGGCGAGCCTCCCGGCGTATATCGAGGAAGACGCGGACGGCAACCTGTCGGGCGTGGGAAGCGGGCATAGCACCTACACGTTTTCGCGGCAGGAAGTCGCCAACGCGATTGGCTCGCTCGCCTCGCTCGCCGCCGATAGTGCGCTGCGGGGCAATATCAATCACCTGGCACGGCCCTAGGAGCGGCGTGTGTCCTATAGCCTTCTTGCCCATACTGGCGCTGCTGGCCCTGGCAATGTGACGACTGGGGCGCTCGATACGACGACTGCGACGCTGATCCTGGCGGGCGTGATCTCGTATGCCGCAGTCGCCGCACCCAATACGCCTACTGATGCGAAAGGCAATACCTACAGCGGCCTGACCGTCCAGACCACCGGGACGGGGGCGCGGGCGCGGCTCTATTCCGTGGCGAATCCGACCGTTGGCACGGGGCATACCGTCACCGTCACAGGGGGCACGGCGGTTGTCGTCTTGGTCGCGGCCTATAGCGGGAGTCTCGTCGTGAGCCCGTTTGACCAGGAAAACGGCGCAACCGGCACGGCCAGTCCGTTTGCCGCAGGCCCCGTGACGCCGAGCCAGAATAATGAGCTGCTGGTCGCCTTGGTCGGGTGGCACACCCTCGCGACCGTGCCCACGATTGATAGCGGGTTTACCGTCCGCGAGGGGTTTGGGTACAGCGCTGGGGACCATTTTGGCGGGGCGCTGGCCGATCTGATTCAGACGACCGGGAGCGCCCAGCATCCCGCGTGGGCGTTTGGCGGCGCTCAGTCCTCGATTGCCGCAGTCATCGCGACGTTTAAGGCCGCAATCGCTACGGGCGTGAGTATCCCTGTGGCGATGAGCAGCTACCGACAAAGGCGGGTAATGGTCTAATGCACTTACGCCAATCGACAGCCGTTGTGGTTCAATTCGGTCCTGCACTCGACAAGGCGGACGGTCTGACCCTACTGACTGGCCTGGTCTCTGCCCTCGATCATGGCACCACGGGGATTAAGCTCAGCAAGAATGGCGGCACGCTGACGATTCGCCATGCCACGGTCACGGCCTCCTCGTATGACGCGCACGGGTGCTATAAAGTGACCCTCGACACGACGGACACCAATACCCTTGGCACGCTGCGCGTCATCTACACAGATGCCGCCACGCTCCTCCCCATCTGGCAGGATTTTATGGTCCTCCCTGCGGTCGCGTGGGACGCGCTGTATGCCAGCAGTGGCGGGGCACTCCCGGCCAATATGGCACAAATCCTGGGTACTGCGCTGACCGAAGGGGCAGGCGGCCAGCTCGCCGCAGGCGTCAAAAAAGTCTTCGATGTGGCCACGCCGGTCTTTACGGCGGCGAGTGTCAATCAGACGGGAGACAGTTACCCGCTCCTGGATACCGAAGTCGCGGCGATCAAGGCGAAAACCGACAACCTCCCCAGCGATCCGGCGGATGCCTCGGATATTGCCGCATCTTTCAGTACCGTCAATGCGACACTCGCCACGATTGCAGGCTATATCGACACGGAAGTCGGCGCGATCAAAGCCAAGACGGACAACCTGCCCAGCGACCCTGCCGATGCGTCCGACATTGCGTCCTCGTTTAGCACGGTGAATGCCACCCTGGCAACCATCGCGGGCTATATTGATACCGAAGTCGGGGCGATTAAAGCGAAAACCGATAACTTGCCGAGTGACCCAGCAGACGCTTCCGACCTTGCGACGGCGTTTGCCACGGTCAACGCGACGCTTGCCACCATTGCGGGGTATGTGGATACTGAGATTGGGGCCATCCAGAGCGCCATTGCTGCGCTCAACAATCTCTCATCGGCCCAGGCCCAGACGGCAGCCACTGCCGCGCTGACGGCGTATGGGGCGGCGACGGGGACACAAGCGACTGCCCCGAAGACCTTGACGACGGGCGAACGTGATGCGATTGTCGCCGCGCTGCTTGACCTGGCGGATGCGATTGAAACGGGGCTGACGTTGCGGCAAGCCTTGCGCCTCATTGCGGCTGCCGAGGCAGGGAAGGTCTCCGGCATGGCGACGACAACCGTGGCGATCCGCAATGCGGTGGCGGATAGCAAGGCCCGTATCACTGCGACGGTGGACGCCGACGGGAATCGGACCGCGATCACCACTGATCTGACGTAAGAGGAGTTTTCTCTATGTGGGGTGCGCGGTACTGGGGCATCCGGTATTTCGGTGCGCGGTACTGGGGCAAGGTTGGGGCGACAGGCATGACTGCGGAGCCTGCCTGGATATTCACGGCAACCACGCGCCGCTTTGTCTTCCAGGCGACACAGCGAGGCAGGGCATGAGTTCGTTCATCAAGCAGCCCTCGGAAATTTATCCAATCGCTATGGAATTTTCTGGCCTCCTCCCAGAAGGAGCCAGCCTCGCGTCAGGCGTCGTCAGCGCGCTGGATACGCTGACAGGGCTCGATGCTACTGCAACGGTGCTCCACAGCTCCGCCGCCGTGATTGACGGCACGCAGGTGCAAGCCGTGGTGCAGGCGGGGACCAATGGCACGCCGTACAAGCTCACGTTCCGCGTGTCGCTCACGCCTGGCAGTCCAACATCCGTCCTGGAAGAGGACCTGCTGATGTTTGTCCAGGACCTATGACCCGCCCCGGCCTCGCCATCCGCGTCTCCCGCTGGCAGCGGCAGTATGGCCTGTGGCCCGAGACGCGGGCGTTCTGGCAACTGGGCACGTATCGGTTTTGGCAGCACGACATCCCACGCGGGTTTGCGTGGAGCCCCTGGCCCCCAGGGGTCTATGAGTGTCTCACATGGCAAGAAAGGGTGACGATGATGCCCGACGCCCCGCAGGATTTTTTGCTCCAGAAGTTCGCCCCGTCCGCTGGGGCCAGTTGTTTCGCCGAGGCCATCTGGACCCCAGAGGGCATCCGCTGCTATGCGTATATCGGGTATGTCAATCTCCCGCAGCCCGTGTTTGACGAAATGGAGAAGCGCTGGACGGCGTTTGTCGATGGCCTGAACGAGATTCAGCGCATCGTACTCACCACGACGGACGCCCGGCCTGTGCCGCCTACGGTGCCCCCAGTGGCGTAAGGCTGGTATCGAAAGAGGAAGGGAGGCCATGACCCTCATACTCATTGTTTTGGTGATTCTGTTGTGTGTTGGGGGCCTCCCTGCCTGGGGGTTGCACCCCTATGGATATACACCCATGTCTCTGGGCGTTGTCCTGCTGATTGTGCTGATTATTCTTCTCCTCACAGGCCACCTGTGAAAGGCCGCACCATGCCCCTGCGTCGGCTCCTCCCCCTCATCCCGGCGCTCCTGCTCCTGCTGGCGCTGCTCAGTTTTGCGCGGGCGCTGCATCTGCGGCCTGTGTCTGCGGCCCGCTGTGCGGCGCCGGTGCTCGACGACGAACGTCCCCTAGCAGGAGGGGCAGGGCCATGACCTTGTCAGACGCGCAAGCCTGGGTCGTGATTATTGTCGGGGTGAGTGGCGCTCTGACGGCGGCAGTCGTCGGCATTATCAATGCCATCAAAACGCAGCGCGTGGAAAACAAGGTCGATACGGTCCACGAACTCACCAACTCGCGGCTCTCGCGGATTGAGGGCGAGTTGACCGCCACGCGCAATGAGCTGGCGGCAGCGCTGAAGGAGGTGGCGCAGGCGGAGCACGCGCGGGCCACGCTGGCCAGGGAAGCCGCGCAGACGTTGGCGCACCCGCCAGGCGGCATCATCATGCCCGAAGGGTAACACAAATAGGGCGTCCCATCCGTCCCCCAGCCAGGACCGTTACGACGAAGGAGGGCGTGTGTGGCAGTGGTCGATTCCAGCCTGGTATTCCCCCTGACGGCGTTTTTTCTCTCGTCAGGGCTGGCCATCATTGGCACGCTGGGCTTTCTGAATGTTGCCCGCAAAGATGGCCGGGACGATTTGCAACGGGAGGTCGAGCGCTGGAAGAAACGGGCCGATTATTTGACCGAAGCGAATGCATATCTGGAAGGGCGCGTTGCTCGTCTAGAACGGACCAATGACGAGTTGACCCAGGAGGTTGACCGATTGAGGAGATAAGCCATGGCCCTGCCCCCTCTATCCTCACATACGGTGGCCAACTCGTATCGGCGCCTCGCGATGGCCTGCCTCTGTGGGCTAGCGCTTTCCTGCCTCCTCTCGGGCGTGGCAGTCTACAAGGCGGTGACGACTGTCGCGCAACTCCCCCCGCCGACCGTCTTGGAAAATTTGAAAGCCCTGGAAAAGAAACTCGATCCGCTTCAGGAGATGCAGGACATCAAGACCAGTCTGGCAGAGCTGACCACGATGAAAGCGACGATTGAGACGATTGGTCGCATTCAACAAGAGCAGGTGGCGCGGCAACAAAACATTAAGCGTGACATGGATGCCCTCCAGGCCCAACAGACCGCGCAGGATGCGATGCTCCTGGGCCTGCGGGCCTGGGCACGGCAATTTGGCAAGAATTACGGCGTGCCGTTTGATGATGGGGTGAGCCATATGGAGGAAAGCCCGCCGTGACTGACCCGCTGTCCGCCGCGAGTGCCCTGCCTCCTGTAGTGCCGGAGCCTGTCCCTCCTGAGCCGCCCGTCGTGGTCTCCTCAGAAACTACGACGGTCACGACTGGCGGGAATCCCCCGAGTTGGATTAGCGTCCACCTGCGCAATTTCGTCGTGATCGTCCTCACCGTCTCGGTAGTCTATCTGGCGCTGGTGGAGCACAACGCCTCCGCGATTGCGGGCCTGATTGCCGCCTGGACCTGGAGTACGGGCGGGATGTTCCAAGAGCGGGCGGCGATGAAGGTGCCCGGACGCGATAATTAGCCCCGCCCCTTGCGCCATCGTGCCATGGAATCCTATCGCCAGCGCTCTTTACGGGACTCCTGGATTTTCTCATACAACGTATCCCACGCGGCGGAAGAGATGTTGCTGAGTGCTTCCTCCGTCAGGTGCTCCCGAATTTTCTGCTTCAGCAACTCCGTATAGTCTGTCTGAATCATGACTTGAATCTGCCGGGCCATTTCCACTTCCACGACTTTCTGCAGCGGATTATCATAGGCTCTGCTGAGTTTGGCGACTTCGTCATCAATAATTTTCTTGATCGCCGTCCCGATACTGCTTTCAAGAATCGTTTTCACGAGGTATTCATTGATCTGTTCTGGAGAAATCTGGATGTCCACGGATGTTTCTCCTACGTGATGTTCCTAGCCCCGCCCCTTGCGCCACAGCTCCCACGCCCCCACCGCGAGCCAGCCCAGCCGCAGCACCAGGCGCCACACGAGGCGCGAATCCTCCAGGCGCAGGCGGCGGCGCTGGGCGCGTTCGAGCCGCGCCAGGCGGGTCATCAGCTCCGTGCACTCCAGTTTATCTAACCGCTCTATGAGGCGGGTCTCGGGCGGGATGGGCGTTTTCGTGCGGCGCTTGGGCAGCTTGCAGAACTCCGACATGACCTGGGCACTCCCTCATGGTGAGGGTGTGAGCTCACACCATGGACAAATGCACAGGCCATGCCATACCCCAAGTATAGCAGAATCAGGTGGATACATGGCCTGTGGCAGGGGCGTGTTGCACATTTCCTCGGAATGGTGCACAGCGGTCAGTGCAGTTATACACCGTGCGCCTGCTCCCACGCCTCGACCCACGCCTCGATGCGTTGCAGTGTCTCCCAGGTCACGGCGTGATACGTGCCTGCCAGCCAGGCGCCGAGCGTGTTGCGACTCAGCCCCATGGCCGGGGCAATGGCCTGGAGGGGCTGATCGTAGCAGGCGCACCGGGCACGGGTCCAGAGCTGGTGATACCAGGCGGCAGCGGATATACTCGGGGCACTCATGCAGACTCTCCTTATCAGAGTCGGTGAGGAGTGCCTGCGTACAGTGCGGAGACACTGTACGCAGGTGCGCTTCTATTCTGCATCCATCGCAACGATCTCACTCCTGGGGCTCTCTGCGCCTTCTCCCCACAGAGCATATCGTAACTCGCGTGGCAGCATATCCTGCACTTTCCGCCGAATCACGGTGCTAAAAAACGCAGGCCAGCTGCGCACACCGGCCCGATGGCGCAGTTCCCAGCATTTCAGGAGCCCTTCTTGCACCATGTCCTCTGCCAGTGTGCGATCATCCAGGCCGATGCCCCAGAGGTTGAGGATATGCGTGACCTGACTGTGGGCAAATGCGTAGGGGTCGTTGAGGGCGGCGAATCCTCCAATCCCCTCTTCAGTTACCAACTCAGTATGGTGGTACCCCAGCGTACACCACCCCCGTTTGAGTGCGCGCCATACGGAGGAACGGGAGAGCCCCATGGCGGTGAGAAACGCAGGCGTGTCAGTCTGGTGCAGGGTCACGCGGCCAAAGGTCGCCATCTCCTGCCACATATGATTGAGACATACGAAGCACGCCGGGGCCTGGTCATGTCCCAGATGTCCACAGGGGCGGAGGCTCAGTGCAGGACTCGGTGCAGTGGGGGTCGTCCGCATGGTCGTCAGAAAGTCCTCAGTCTGCACGGTCTCAACTGGTACCGGGGCAGGGGTGCGTGTCTCGACATCCGGCAGTGTCGCTCGGTAGGCTTCCCATTGGGCCTGGGTAGTAATCACGGCCACGGGCATCTGCAGCGCCGCGCGTACCATGGCGCAACAGGCGGCAAGGTCATCTGGCGTAGCGAAGGGAGTCACGGTTTCTCCCGCCTGGGCTTTCCTTTCCATTTCCTCAATCCGTTCTTCGCAGGTTGCGCGGCTCAGCTTGCCCTGCTGTACCGCGTCAATCACTCGTTGGGCGGCGTCCTGGGTCGTCATGGCCTGGGCTCCTGTCTGCGGGGGTTGTCGTGGCCGTCATCTGATGCTTGATATTACCATTGGTAAATTATAGAGTCAAGGTCTTCTGCACAAATTGTTCAACTTTTTTGCGTGTACTTTTCACGGAGAGGAGAAACAGGAGGATGGGGACATACCCAGGAATCGCCCGCTCTCCGTTTTCCCATCGTGAGATTGATGCAGCGGTTGTCCCTAAAAGCGGGGCGAACTCCGCCAGGGTCAAGCTGTGCTCTGTGCGCCATTTTTTCAACGTGTCTGGGTCCATAGGCCCTCCTTATGGGAGAGTATATATATTACCTATGGTAAAGTCAAAAGTATGGTTGAATCGTGAGAGTGGTTCCACACGGGCGGGGGTGCGCTACGGCTATGACTTGTCTTCCAGCACTTCGACCCGCAGCGTCTCCTTATACCGCCGCCGCGCGACGTTGAGCCACGTCTCCCACCGCTGGCCAACCGCGCTCTTCAGGTAGCGGGCCGTCGTGGGCTGAATCACCCCGGCATCATCTACATCGACGCGACAGGTCCACGCCGGGGTGCTGACCCAGAACGTCATGCTCATGAGGCGGGCTCCTCTGGGTACGAGGAGAGCGGGTGTTGCAGGTCAATAATATACAGCCCGCTTGTATCGTCAAACGCAATGGGGTAGCGCCGCGTTTCCCGATACGCAATGCCGTAGCAGTGCAGGAATTGTCTCGCAGCGAAACACACGCCCGTCGTGCCATGCGTTAAGGTCACTGACTCCGGCACATCGTCCTTGGTAAATTGCAGGCCAATCCGCTGCGTCTCGCGTTCAAAAAACAAGACGACGCGAGTGTAGTCCCCCAGGCGAAACTGGTGTACGGCGCCTTGGTTCAGCCCGATCTGCCCGCGCTGCCAGAGGGAGGCGGTGGGTCTGCGCTGGCGCCTATTTTTCACATACCGCTCAAATGCCATAACTCACCATATCAGTAGGCACTGGGAAAATATCCATAATGAGCCATGACGCCAGCGCAGCCCATGTGGGAGCCGTCTGGCGAGCCGGGGCGCATGGCGTTGTAGCCACAGCGGCACGCCCCAGTGCGGGATACTCCATAATCTGGTCATGATGTTTCCTCCTCCGCGAACAGCACCGCGCCACAGCACGCTAGAACGAGCGGGATGGCCGTGATGGCGTGCCAGCGGCCACAGTGCGCCACGAGGCGAGAGGGCACAAAGACGGGCTCCCGGCGCACGCGAGGGTGGGGCGCGTGCCCTCCAGGCTTGGCCTGTTGGCACCCTGGGCAGGTCGTGACTCCAGGGCCACACGTACACGGCAGCCGGGTTGTCGCCTCGTCCAGTTTCATCGCGTCCTCCCCACCACTGGCATGAGCGTACAGACCTCGTACCCCGCCTCCTGCCACGCCAGCAGCAGCGCCAGCGCCTCCGCCAGGGTCCCGTGATAGGCGGATGCGTACTTCCAGGTGCGCCCATCAGCGGTCGTGCTCGACGCGAGGGTGCGCCAGCGGTAGGGGGTGTTAACCATCAATGCCTCCCTGGACACGCTCCATGAGCGACTCAGGCAGTATGCCAACCCAGCTATGATGCCAGAGTTTCAGCGCCTCTTCGACCGAGGTTGCCTGAATGAGGAAATCCTGAATCATGTCACAATACTTATGCATATGTGCCTTCGTACAGCATAGCAGCTGTGGCGGGGCATACCCTATACACTCACTCAGATTCGCAGGCGTCAACTCGCGCCGTACGTGGCAGATCGGGCAATATGTCGCATGCGTCACGGTGCGCTGGCCAGAGGTGAGGGTGTAGCCGCTCATGGCGTCTCGCCCTCCCAGCGCCGCAGTTGCCCCGCCTCGACCCCCGTGCGCGGCACGGGCAGCGTCGTGCTGTACGCCTGGCACAGTGCTAGGCATAGGCTTGTGTCGGTCCCGTTTGCCCCTGGTACCGACCTGCATACGGCAACAGGGTTGGCTCGGTCAGCCGCATATATACCAGTTGCACCAGGCGTTCCCCCAGGGGCACGACGACCGGGATACTCGTTTCCAGCTCCAGCGTAATTTGGCCGGTAAAGCCTGGGTCGATAAACCCGGCCATTTTGTGGCCTAACCCCTTCCGCGCCCACGACGAGCGCATATTGAGGAAGGCGCAATGGGTAGGGGGCACGGAAATAGTCTCCTGCGTGCTGCACAGATAAAATGCCTCCGGGAGGAAGGTTGTGGCATTGCTGTCAAACGTGCATGGCATAAAATCCTGATACCGCGTGCTATACCGCTTCGCATTCCCCAGGCAGAGATCGACACTCGCAGGGCCGACATGCTCAGCCTTATAGCCATAGGCGTCCGCATGCGTGATCAACCATTGATAGGGCTCAATCATCGGGTTCTCCTTCACAACAGCAGCCCGTGCCGCTCGCGTGGGCCGTTGTGCCGATACAGCCCGCCATATACCCGCCCTCTGCCATTGCCCCCCGTCACCCAGTAGCGGTCCAGCAGCCGCCAGTGCTCGCACCAGTCGCGCGGATCGTACACCACCGCCTTGGGCAGTGCGTCCAGCTCCTCCAGGGTGGGCGCCTGGCCCCAGCGGCGGGCCATCAGAATGTGCTGTTCCAGGCGACTGACCCAGGGTGCAGCGGGGGTCATGACGCGGCCTCGCGGCGCCGCTGATACTGCCGTGACCGGTCGATGCACCGACGGCACAGCACCATGCCCGCCTCGGGGGCACTGCCGCAGCGCGGGCACACGCCCTGGGCTTTGCGCTGCGTGGCCATCTGCGTGCTCCTCCGCTGCTGGTAGCGCACGCAGCGGTCGCAGCGTACCTGCCCGGGCGGCACCGTCACCCCGCAGCGTGTACAGCGGCCCTCCGCCAGGAACGTCGCGCGGCGCTGGCGCTGATAGCGCGCTTGCATGGCTTTGGCGTGCAGGGAGCGGGGCGCGCGTACCCGCGCCTGGGGCGCGGACTCGCGGCGGTGCGTCGCCTGCCAGGTGCGACACGCCGGGCACGGTACGCCCACCTCGGGGCAGCGGCAGCGCGGCGGGGGAAGGGCGGCAGGGGTCATGGCTACCTCCAGGGCGAAAACTGTGAGTAGGCGTAGGCGAGCCCTAACAGGGCACCAACGACAACGCCGATAATCAAGCCCAGCACCATGTTATGCCTCCTGTTCTGCTGGCATGTTCCATTTCACCACGCGGCGCCGGATCGCCGCAGACGCACGTATCCACGCCCGCTGCTCTGCCTCGGGCAAGTCGTCAAACGGGGGAAGAAGGGCAGGTTGGTCAAAGCTGCGGCTGCGGGCATACGCGGTGTAGCCCATCTCGGCGAGGTAGCGATTCTGGTCAGGCATACGCGAGGCTCCTACTATGGCGAGAAATGGATAATGGATATGATAAAACCCACGGCCAGACCGACGACACACCCGATCAACAGGCTTCCCCAGCACATACGCAGGCTCCTTAATCATGAATCTTTGTAAGTGCTATGTACGCCCGAATCATGGCGGTCACATCGCCGCTCATCACTGCGGTATCCGCTTCATGGAGTGCCTGCTCAATCATGGCCACAGCGAATGTCCCAGCGTGGCCAATCTCTTTATAATGGCCTAACACTTCACGGACACGGGCTTGTTCTTGGGGCAAGGCATGCGCTATCGTCGCCATCCGCAGGCTCCTCTTAGGGTGAGAAATGGGTAATGGATATGATAAAACCCACGGCCACGCCGATCACACAACCGAGGAGTACGCTTCCCCAACACATATGCAGGCTCCTCTCTAGTGAAACGTGACAAAGCCGCCTTGTGCAGCCAGGGTGAGCGCGGTATGCCAGTGCTCCCACAACGGGAAATCCCGGGCGATGCTCGCAAAGTCCGCCGCCAACTTCGCACTGGTCACCGGGCCAATGCAGCCTTCACAGTCGGAAAAGTTAATGAGTTCGACAAACGGGCGCCCTGCGAACGCCTCTGGGCTCTTCCAGACGGCCTGGGGACGCACCCGTAACGCCATCCAGCACAACGCTTCCCGCCACTCGTTATAGCCGCTGTATGACCCAGCCCGAAAGGCATGGCCCGTCGTGGCTGCCGTGGGGCGATACCAGCCCTCGCGTGCCCCATCCAGCCGATTGATGGCTCCATCCTGGTAGATATGCACACACGTCGTCTCGTAGTCCTCCTCAGCGGGCACATCAGGCTCATACGGCACGACGTAGGCCAGATGGCTATAAGCGGTAATATCCAGACCCATACGTAGGCTCCTTCTCAGCGGTCTTGACGCTCTCGTGCGATCAGTGACGCGACATGCACGACGAGAGCGGTAACCGTCTCGTCAACCGTCTCGTCTTCAAGCCATTCAATACTCGCCGAGTCTTCCACTGCATCCAGAATGTACTCGACAATAGTACGAGCCAATGGTTGATGTTTTCGCACCCCAATCAGGGGTAATGCCTCGTCAGGCATACACAGGCTCCTTCTCAGGGCACCAGGGCCACCTGGCGCGGGATGGGGGTATCGAAGAACGGCAGCAGCATCTGTGAGCGAGGCCCGCCGTATTCTAGGAAATTCCAAAACTGGTCTTCGGACGCACTGCGCCGCATGAGTTGCAGCACCAGGGCGAGTTGGGCCTGGAGTGCTTGTCGTCCGGTCTCGTTGCTTAGCCACTGGTGGTGCAGCACTTGGCGGATATTACGACCCCGGAAGGGATTACGGGCTTTCAGCTCGTCATAGACGGGGATGGGCAGAATCTGCGAATAGATGGCTTGCGACGTGAACTGCCCCACGCGCGGCGGTCGCTGGTTCGAGCCAGGGATATAACGCAGCCCCAGGAGGCGAAACACTTCCCGGTAAAAATCTTCCGTGAAGGTATGGACCCAGGGCGCGGCACTGGTGCCCAGGTAGGTTTGGATCAGGCGTTGCAGCTCGTCTTTTTCCCGGTGCTCCTGGTAGCCGGTCACTTCATCGACTAGCGCGATAATGCCGACCTTCGCAAAGGCACGCATGAGCCGATAACACCGCTCGGCGATATGGAGCTGATGAGGGAACAGGGCACCTGCATCTCTGGCGCTGAGGTAAATATCGCAGACTTCTGGAAGCAGTTCTGCGGGATACGCATAGCCCTTCATCCCGGTTGGGGTACGGTAGCGAACAGGAATGAGATAGGGGAGAGCGGAATCGCTAATGAAAGGGCGAAGAGTAGCCTGAGAAAGAAAAGGCGGAAGCTGGATATATTCGCCATAGTCCTTTATTGCCCTTTCCTCACCACCACCTAATTGCCCCACAGGGAGTACTATGGCATCTCGTCTATCTCCGCCTCCGAGTGCCGCATGCATTTTTCGCCCACTCAGAACACGCAGCGGCTTCCTATCTGGGCCTTCGACAATGGCACAATCTAATTCAAAGCCCGCCAGATCAAGGCGTCCCATTTTGAGCATTTTGACCTGGTGAGGTTCAGGGACAGTTGTGGTATTGTCTTGAATAGCCATCGGCTCATGCACCTCCAATGCGTGAGGGGTGGTCAGGCCCTTGGTGGTGCTTTGAACACTGCCAAGGGCTGCAAAAGACTGGTCTAATTCTACCATATTCCCCTCCTGCCTTCTACGACAATCCTGCCTTTCGTCCGAGCCGCGCCTCGATTTCTTCCCAGTCGCTCGGGCGCCAACAAACCGTCTCTTGCCCCGCATGCGCCAGCAGGCTCAGCCAGGTCTGTTGCTCCCTGGTGAGCTTGCCCGTATTGGTTTTGCACTCAATCCATAAAACGGTGTCTCTCACCAACACGAGATCCGGAAAGCCAGCCGGGCTTTTGTCGCTGCGATGCCCATGAAAATAGGTCCACCCGTGCGCTTCCGCGAGCCGGATCACGCGCCACATAAATCGGGCTTCGGAATCCGCTGGCTGCGCGGCGATGTGTGCCCGTAGCGCCCGTTGCTCAGCGAGCCGTGCTTCTGAGTCCGCTGGGCGCGCGGCGATGCGTGCCCGCAGCGCCCGTTGCTCGGCGACGAATCGTTGATACTCCTCTTCAGTCCAGCGCATGTGCGTCTCCTGGGCGCGGGAGGAGCCGATAGTGCGGGCACGCACAGGCGGTGCAGGCCGTGGTCAGCGTCGCATGCCGCCAGCCCGCGTGCCCACATGTACAGCGCAGAGGCGGGGGCTCCTCGCACGGCGCCACGGAGTCTTTCTCGCGCAAATGGAGGCCGTGGCTCATGGCAGGAGCCCTGGGAAGACCGCCGTGAAGCAGGCGATCTCGCTGCGGAGCCGCCAGCCGATGTGCCGGGCCTTGCGCCGTCGCGCGCGCTTCTTTTTCGACAGCCTCTTGACGCGCTGCCTTGTAGCGTTCTTCGTACTCATACCCATTCCTCGCCAAACACCCGCGCATCACGATCGGGATGGTCCGCAAACCCGTCGAGTTGCGAGAGCCCTGCCCGGTGCACCACCATGTTATAGGCCAGGTGATCCGCCACGTCCTGCGGCGTGGTCAGCGCGTAGAATTGCGCCCGCCACTCGTCCGTTAACACGCCGTCCAGGACGCTTTGGGCAATCTCTATCGTACAGAAGACAGTCAGTTCGACCTCAAATTGCGGCATATTGTCACCCCCGTACCACGACGCGCAGTACATAGCCGCGTGGCTCGTGTCTTTCGTCTACCGTAAACCAGGACCACACCAAACCGGGCTCCCAGGTGAGGCCCTGGGGATGAAACCAGACGGCATAGGGGCGCCAGGCGTCAAGAAAGGCCATGCCTGTCGTGAAGTCTGGGAGGACTGGGGAACGCACGGTCGTCATGACGCCTCCTCCCTCACCCACTCGACCCCCGGCACGCGCCGTCCGCCCGCGATCTCCCACGTGAGCCGCACGGTACAGGCCCCACACGCGCAGGGATAGTCCCCCGCCGGCAGGTCGGCACGCATGGGCAGCCGGGCCGGACACGCGGGGTGCGGGCAGGGCAGGTGGTGCGTGGGGGCGGGAGACGGGGTCATGGCCGCGTCCCCCTGAGTTTGCTGTACGCTTCAGCCACCGCTGCCTCACATCCCGCCACCGCGCTATAGGGATCAATGCCCAGCGCCTTCAGGGTGTCATACGCCTGCCACTCCTGCCAGGGCACATCCTCCGGCTGCCACAGCGCATAGAGCCGCTGAATCGGCGTTGTGGCCCGCGCCAGGGTGGCGGCATCGGCGACGGCGTGCGTGTCGGGCGGTGGGGCAGGGTCAGCGTCCGCGTGTGCCAGAACGTCCTCGAAGATCGGGGCATGCGTAAACACTGAAATGAACAGCGTACAGAAGCATCCGGGCTGGAGGCAGCGCGTCGCATTCATCCCATGGAAGGTCCCGAAATGGCCACAGGTACATCGCGCCATAGGCGAGGGCGGTGGGGCAGGTTGTGCGACGCCATCACCCTGGACACTAAGCGCGTGGTATTGCCCATCAGTAGGGGGTGTTCCCCTTCGGCCATGAGGCAGTAGGCCAGGGGTGTCGAGAGGCACGGTCTCCCGCTGTCCGCCGCCAATCATGCCCTGATTCGCCAGGACGTAGACGGGCAGGGGCCGCTCGTGGCGCATCAGGTGGTGCGCCTGGCGCTCCGTCTCGACGAGGAACTCCCCGGTGCAGGCGCGACAGGGGAGGGACGGCATAAATTCTTGTATCCATTGATCCAGGGTCATCATAGACTCCTTTCTCTCTCCACGCCCACGCACGCCCCGCCCGGCGGCGATAGCGCCGCGTCAGGCCGAGCGCGCGCAGGCGTTTGTTGATACAGGACGCGGTCACCCCAAACTGCGCCGCGATCTGGGGCTGTGGCATGCCCGTGTTCCACAGCGCCACAATCGCCGCGTCCCGGCTGTGGGGCACGGGTGGCGGGTCCGGCTTCGGGGGGAGGCGCTGGATACACCGCGCCTGACTCGCGCTGCGGGGCGTGATCGTGGGGCACGCGCTGCCCTGCGGGGCCTCGCCATACCAACGCTGGACCCAGGCGCACCCGTTCACCCACACCTCCACATGGCGCCCTGGTGTGCCCTCGGGGCAGCACAGACACGCGGAGAGCTCCACCCCGCAGGCGCAGGTCAATCGCCAATGGAGCCCGCCGTAGACGGGCAGAGGGCGGCGGCTACGCGCGTACTGCGGGTGGGCTTTGGCGTGGAACAGGGCCATGGCTACCGCCTCCCTGATGAGGAGAACAGATCGAGTTGCGGGACGGCCAAGCATGCAGGCGAAAACCAGAGCGTCTCTCGGTATTTATTCCCGTTTTTGTCGGAGCCTTTGCGCTGATTACTGAAGCCGCCATTGGCCGTCCACGCCTGCTTCGTCCAGCCGTGTGCCAGCAGCGCATCGTGGATCTCGCCATAGCCGCACAGGACGATACGTAGGAGCGGATGTCCGCCATACTCCAAGCACCAGGCCCGTACCGCGTGCGCCACCGCCAGGTCCTCGACGGCGTAGAGAGCATTGTCTCGTTGCTCCTCTTGAGAATATGGAGGGTCCAGCACGATGCCCGTCAGCCCGTGGTTATACGTGACACTCGGCCCAAGTACCCGCGTCCAGTCGCCGCAGCACACGCGCACGCGCCGGAGGCGGGACTGCAAGGCTTCAAACCAGGCCAGGAGGCCCTCGGTGCCCTGCCCGGCATTCCCCAGGTGCACGCGCTTCTTGTGCACGCCCTGCCCGGCATTCCCCAGGTGCACGCGCTTCTTGTGCACGCCCTGCCCGGCATCCCCCAGGTGCACGAGCTTTCTGCTCACCCCGGCGGCCTCGCGGGCGGTATGCACCAACTGGCCGTCCACGCTCTGCCAGGGGCCGTCGCCAGAGCACCAGCCGCTACCGATCCAGCAGGCGATGCCGTAGAGCCAGCGGCCTGCAACCTGGGCATCGTAGTAGTCGGGATCGCCCATCAGGCGCGCCGTACACGTCTCCCGTTGCGCCAGGAGCCAGGTGTGCACCGCATGCTGCTGCGCTTCGTTCACCGGGAAATCACACCAGGACACCACCGCCGCAGGATCGGCCTGGAGCGCACGAAATACGTTGGCTATATAGGCGTCCTTGTCGTTCACCGTTTCGATCTGCGGGGCGTGAGGCCGGTTGAGCAGCACCGTGAGACTCCCCGCAAAGGGTTCCACATAACACGCCACGTCCCCCAGGCGCTCCCAGATCAGGTGCGCGGCACGGGACTTTCCCCCGTACCAGGGGAACGGGGCTTGTAGGGGGGGGGTTGGTGTGCCCTCAACCATGGCTACCGCCTCCTGCGCGGCTGCCACGCCCGCGCCTGGTCCTGGAAGAGGCCGGGCGGCAGCTTCGTCGGGCGCTTGCTCGTGATCGTACACCAGCCGTAGATACCGAGGAAGCGCGTGCCATACGCTGGTGCGGCGTCGCTCAGCACCAGCTCGGTGCCGACGTGCGGGCCACCCGGGTTCCCCTCGTAGGCCACCCGCACGCGCCAGGTGTGTTCGTTCGTCAAGCCACGGAGCATGGTGAGGTCAGGCATGGGCTAGGGCCTTCCCTTGGCTAAAAGAGCAAGCTGCGTTGCCGGGGGCGTGGGCGCCGGGGGCGGGAACAGGGCCAGCTGGCGATACGCGTCCTCGACGCGGCGGCAGCCGATGTCAAAATAGCGGCGGTCGATTTCGCAGGCGATCACCTTTCGGCCACACTGAAGCGCGGCGACCGCCGTCGTAAACGAGCCTGCGAAGGGGTCAATCACTATGCCTGTCGTTTTGGCGACACACCAGCACATGAGTTCGAGTGGTTTCTGGGCGGGATGCAGCTTTGGCCCATGCACGACATTGTCAATGCCAGCACGGACGATACCCCGCCAGAGTTGCCTATGTATGCGCGCTGGCCCAGGAAGGTTTGTCCATGCCAGTTCACAATCGCTGTGATTATCGGACGTGGCCCCATCGCGTTTATCCCAAATCAGCCAGGCGGCACTGTCAGGCAATCTCGAGGCATAATGATTCGCACCCCACAAAATCACCTGAGCGAATGGCAACCAAGGCAGAGGATCAAATGGGGTATCATCCCCGTGGACTGAGGCAGTCCATCGTCCAGGGACAGTACCGTCCCTGCCAATGCCCCAGCGTAAGCCGGATTGACGATTCCTACGATCCTTGGTAAAGTCGAAGCCGATGCCATACGGGACATCACTCACAATCGCGGCGTCTTTTGGGAAGCCTGCGTATACGTCCCTGCAGTCCCCCCACCATAGCTCCGCCTCCCCGATGACCACGCGCTCTGGTCCCCCCATCGCCTACGCCTCCCCCCGCGTCTGCGCCCGCAGCGCGTCCACAGGTAGCGACGCCTGGCGCGTATTAAGCCAGACCACCGCGCTCCAGGGCGCGCCGCAGCCGAGGCAACGATATTCTTTCCAGGCGCTATACTGGCCTGCCGTGGTGCGGAGCGTCAGGCTGATGCTCTGGACATGGGCGTAGACGTGCTGGTGCGTCATGCGCTAGGCCCTTCTCCCATCACCAGGATCGCAGGATTCAGTACGCCGCCGCTCGCATTCGCCGCCTCGCCTTCGCCGTGGAGTTGTGTGGCCAGATTGTGCCAGCGGCGCAGCGCTTCTCCATGTATCCAGACGGCAGCGAGAGTGCTTACGGCGCAGCCATGCATAAAGCCAGTCACGCCTTCCTCGTCGGCCAGATGCGAGCACCGCTCGGCGCAGTCGTTGAGAGACATCCCGCGTGCCATCTCCGCCTCCATACACCGTGCCCAGCGCTCGGCGTAGGTCATCACCGCATGGCCGTAGGGATCAGGATTCACGCTTAGCGCCAGCTGCCACCCCTGCGCATCGCGCAGGGTCATCGTCGCAGGCGCGTGCACTAGGATCGTCGCAAGGTCTGTGGTCCGCCGTTGAGCCGCTTCAATGGCCTGTTGGCGTGCCGCTTGTCCCGCCGGGGAGGCGCGGTAGGCTTCTGCGCGTTGCTCACATGCCGTGTGGTAGGCGTCTACCAGCGCGGCGGGGTCCATACCAGGGACCGCGTGGAGGAGAATGTCGTTGAAGGTCATAGAGGCTGATGTCTGTTCGCTATTCGCCAGCGTCACGAGCGACGCGGCAGCCTGCGTAATATCTTCGCCTAGATGGGGTTCGTAGCTGAGCATAGGTGTCTTTTTCCTGTGTGAGCATTGTTGTGACGGGTATCTCGCGCCATCCCTACCACCTCCCTACCAGCCACACGCCCCAGCGCACGGCCTGGATCAGCAGCCACAGCGTCCCCACGCCCGCGAGGAAGCAGACGAGGCTGAACGCGGGTCCCGGCAGCCCCACGGCCTCGCGGTGGACGATTCGGCACGGGCAGGGCGCCCAGACGACGGAGCACAGGCCGCACGCGGGGCAGCGCCGCCAGGGGAGCGCGGCGGTGTGCGTAGGGGACGGGGTGCGGGTCATAATGAGTCTCCTTCTAGTTCAGGGCCAGCGTCAGCGCATACTCCTGCCCGCCCGTCGTTGCCAACAGGTGCGTCGGCCACGCGGGCGGGTCCTGCCGCAGCGCGTCCCGCACCAGGCAGGCGAGCGTTGCTTCCTCGGCCTGCGTCGTGGGGGCGGGAACATACAGCAGATCGGGGGTCAGGTGGGTCGCGGTCATGGCGCCTCCTCCATATCCGGCTCATCGGCCCACACACAGCGGTCAGGCTGGTCCCCCATACCGGAGAGGAGATACTCAATCCACTCACTCACCCGTCCCTCACTATAGCGGCGGCGTTCGATGATCCAGAGATGCCCGTCCCAGACCACCCGTTGCCCCAGGGCGAAGCGAAAGCGGGGCGTGTCCTGCCCCGCGTGCCAGGCGGCTTCCAGGCGCAGGAGCTCAGGCATGGGCAGCCCATGGGTCTCCTCGGCGGCCGCAAGCCACTCGTCAAAAGTCATGGTGTCACCTCCCCGCGCAGCGCACCCAGGCCGTCCGCGCCCTGTCGAATCCCGGCGCAGGCGCTGCCGGGAATCCCATGCGGGTGCAGGACGCTATGCGCGCTCAGCCAGAAGCCGCACGCGCACTCCTGCTGGAGCACCCGGCGCATGAGCCGCAGCGCCTGCCCCAGCTCTTTCCCCACCATGGCGGCAAAGAGCCTGCAAATTGTGCACGTCTGCGGGGGGAACGTGGGGACAACGGGCATGGCCTTCTCGCGTGCCAGGAGGGCCGTACACGCCTCGCCGCCAGGGCAGAGGTCTGGGATGCGTCCGCCGCGGCTATGGCAAAATTGAGGCCCTTCTGGCGCGTCACAGACGTGGCAGAGCTGCGACCGCGTGTCGGGCGCAATGCGCCAGCCGCAGCGCAGGCAGGGCACGGTGGTGGCGGGGGACGGGAGGGGCAGGGTGCGTGGGGTCATCGCGTCTCTCCTTCGTCCCCAAAGTCCAGCGTCAGCCCCTCCGCCGCTTCCCTGTGCAGATGCACCACGAGGGAGGTAAACGCGGCGTCCCGTGCCGCCTGGCTCGGCGCATCGACATACAGGCGTTTGGCCTGGCCATTCACGTCGAGCACCAGATGCAAACCATATCGGCCATCGTGGGGACCGTCGCCGTTACAGGGATTCGCGGCGACGAGGTAGGCCGTGTCGAGGATTAAGAAGTCGGTCACAAAGAGGGACATGATCGTTGCTCCGGTATTAAGGGAGAGGCGTATACCCAGCCTGGTGCAGCCACGTCGCCATGTTGCTCAGCGCGTCCAGAAACGCGGCGCCGTCCGTGCGCTGAATCGTCAGGCTGACAGCAAACCCGGTAGGCGTTTTGGCGTGAATCGTGGCCGCGTAGGGGCTGCCACTGACCTGCACGCCTTGCGCCTGGATCGTCGCCAGCGTCTCCACGAGATGCTGCAACGCCCCGGCCTCGCTGGCGCTGAGCGTCGTCAGCGCCTGGCTCAGCAACGTGCTCAGGGTGGCGTAGTGCTTATCCAAGAGCTCTGGCATCTTGTCGATGCTCGCGTCCCAGACGCGCAGCATGGCGTGGACATCGTCGCGCAGGCGCTGCGCCGGGTCGTCGGGCGGCACGGCCAGCGCGGCAGCGGGGACAACCGGGTCCGGCAGGTCGTCTGGTTGCTCGGGAATCCCTGGGATACTCTCCAGGGGTATTACAGGGGCAGCAATGGCCATGGCTGTGCTCCTCTGGGCACGCGCAGTACGGCGTGCCCGGGTAAAAGGGGTATCGCTATAGTCCTGGCTCAGAACGGTTCGGTATCGATCCATGCGAGGCGATCACTCTCCTGCGTCGTCTGCGCGGCCTGCTCGCGCTGCGCTTGGCGCCGGGCACGCCGTTCAGCCTTCCCCGCGTCAATGGCCTGTTCATACTGCGCAAGCGGGAGTTTCAGATAGCAGCCCTTCCCAATCGCCACGCGCACGAAGCCGTCCAGCCCTCGGCTGATGAGCCCATTCTTGGCGGTGCTCATGCGAAAAAGCCTCCGGTGGTGAGCAGCTTCCGCTCCGCCTGCGGGGCGGCCAGGTAGCGCTGCATCGCGTCTTGCACCTGGCGGAAGGCCGCTGGGATGTCCGTGCCCGGGAACACCAGCGCGTTGCCCTCGGGCACGCCCAGGGCGTGCGCCACGGTGAGGCCCTCGGCAAACGCGGCAAGAAACACCACAAGCCAGCCCGCTTCCGCCTGGAGAGTCGCGAGCATCCCAGCGCAGCGCTCGACCGTCCACGCCTGGCTATGCAGATCACGGCCATCCGTGAAGATCGTGAGCACATGCTGCCCTGGCTCGGGGTGCTGCGTCAGCACCGTGCCCAGCGCGTCGTACAGGGCCGTGCCACCTTCGGGGCGATACGTCGCGGTCGTGAGCGCGGGGAGGGTCGCCAGGGCTTGTACGGGCTTGGCATGCACCTCGTGCGTAAACAGGACCTGCTGCCCCAGGGCCATCGGCGAGCACTGCTGTTTCAGCCAGCTCAGATAGAAGCTGTATGCCTCACGCAGAGGCTCCGCGTACTCTTCCATGGAGCCGGAGGCATCGATGAGAAAGTGCAGCACGAGGCTGTCGCCAGGATGCTTCGCGCGATACGCGCTCGCTTTCTCGGCACTCCAGGTGCGTAAGGGTTTGAGGGCGGTCGTACTCATGGGCGGTTAGTCCTCCTTCGTGCGCGGGAGAGGCTCCGGGGCAAGCACCCAGTACCGCTCCCAGTCATAGGCCCAGGGGCGGGCCTCAATGTCCTCATTGGCGGCCTCATCATAGGCAAGGCTCCGTTCATACTCATGATGTGCAATGTACTTATCTTTCCTCGCATTGCGTTGTTCGAGCTTTCTGATGAGTTTTTCGACTTCTGAGGGAAACGCCTGCGCGATCAGGTGCGCAGTCCGTTCCCACTGTTCCTGGATATGCCGGTTCATGGGCGGTTAGTCCTCCAGGTAGCGGCGAATCGTGTCCATGGCCGCGTTGAGGCGTTTCGCGTGGGCATCGTCGCCCGTGCCGTTAATGTCCGGATGGTAGTATTTCAACCAGAATTTCCAGGCCACGATGGCCAGCTCCAGCGGCGCTTCACCGTTTAACCCTAATTGGTACATAGCCTGGCTTAATTCCGCAGGCATTCCAGGAGGTGCCCAGAGCGCCGCGCCGTCCTGGGCAGGGACGACCGCCCCCGGGCGGTCATCCTGCACGGTGAATTGGAACTGCTGAAGCGCCGTCAGGACCTCATCCGCGTAGGCCGTCATGATGATCCAGACCTTGCGATCTGGCTCCCAGCTTCTTGCGCTGCTGGGCAGGGTGCGCAGCCAGGCCACCAGCTCGCCATGATAGGGCGTCTGGAGTTCCAGGCGCCCCAGGGCATCCTCGCGCAGACGGGCTTTCAGCATGGCGGCGCTCCTCCCCTTCAGGGCTGCGTCGGTGCGGCACACAGAGGGCACGCCGCGATGGGCAGCGGCGCCGCTGCCTCCAGATCAGCCAGCGGGCAGGGCACCCAGCAGAGAATCTCCCCCTGGCATTGGGCGCAGTGGTGATAATGGAGAGAGACGGCCTCTTGCGCCTCCATTAAAAAGGGACCCCGGCCCCTGCCCCACGGGGTGCCGTGCCGGGTAAGGGCGGCTGCGCTGGGGCCTGCGGGGCAGGCTGCGGATACCCCACGGGCGCGGTGCGCTGCGCCGGGTGCGCGGCGGGGCCGGGCTGCGGCGGAGGCGGCATCTGCCAGGCCGGGGCAGCCTGCGCGGGCGCCGGGGGCGGCGGGGCTGCGGCAGGAGCAGGCGGCATGCCCGTGGCATACTGGGCTTTCAGTTGGTGCACGACCGGGGGAATCTGGGCTTGCCCTTCCGGACGGCCCCAGAGGGCGGTGATCTTGGCGTAGTCGTTGCCTGGGGTGCGTTCGATATCGGCCCAACAGGCCAGCGGTAAGAGGGGGTCGAGGTCGGCGCCCTGGCCACGCGGGATTTCCCGCCCTAACAGGGCACACGTCCAGACATACGCCTTGCTCGCCTGATATTTCGACTTCGGAGAGAAGGCGCGGCTGCTGATGGCGCTTTGTTCCTCGGGCGCATACTGCATGACGTGATCGGGGTGTTCCCAGATGGCGAGGTGCCACCGGAACATATGCGTGTCTTTTTTCCCCATCTCCCAGCCGTCAGGGATGGCTTCTTCGACAATGGCGAGGAGAAACGCCGGGTGGCGTCCATGGGTGAGCTGGCTCGGGTCATTGACGGTCTTCGGGGTAAAGACGGGCATGGCGGTCTCCTTTATGCCTGATGCGTGGTGCAGTGTTCCCTGCTGCTTATTCCCTGTTCCGTGCTCCCTGCGCTCTGCGGACTCTCGCGGGTCACCTCCTGCGTGGGTGGTTGCCAGGTGCGGTCCAGCTCGGCGAGGGTGGCGGCTTCGATATGGGCGTACCAGTCAGATGCGCCAAAACGGTACCGCTTCTCACCCGTGCAATGGCCGCGTTTCATAGGGGCATCCTTTCGGAGTGGGTGGTTGCTGTTCACTTACTCAATACGCAATAGTATATAGACTGTATACGCATTATGCAAGCACGAAAGTAAAAAAAGAGGGAGTATTTTTCCAGAGTTACGAACGGTAAAAGTTGACATAATACCTCTCCCATACCCCTAGCGTAACTTGCGTAACTTGGGGCAAAAAATGGCATTAACTATCAATAAGTCAATTACTTGTTCGGTTACGCTCGTGCGTAACTTGGGCGTAACTTGGAGGGGGTTGAGCGTAACGTGACGCAAGTGACGCGGGTTACGGCGGTTACGCAAGTTACGCAAGTTACGCAATTTTTTCACGCGCCACCGCCAATCCAGATGTACTGGTTTTTCCCCGTTTTCCCGACTTCCTGGGATTTCTGGGCGCGGAACAGGGCTTGCTTGAGGGCATTCCGCCCCTGCTGGCTTTCTGGAATGGCCAGTTCCATCATGAGGTCATCGAGGCTGAAGGCCGTCCCTGGGCGCCCTGCGAGCACGCTACAGACTTTAATGCGGATGTCGCCATAGTTCGCCGTCACCAGCAGGCCATCAGTAGCGCCCTTGAACTCCCAGCGAGCGCAGTTGTTCTCAAACGTAAAGCCCAGAGTCAAGGTCTGGTCAGCGGCTTTGCGGATGCGAGCGTGAATCGTAATCTCTGTTTGCTCGCGGACGATCATCAGGAGGGCATCGGCGACGGCGATCTTGGCGTTACTGCCATAGGTCGTCTCAAAGATGTCCACGTCTTCTGCGCTTTTCTTGCGGCGATGATCGACGCCAAGAATCGAGCAGTGGTATTCCTTGCCCAACCAGCGGAGCGGCAAGAGCATGTCTTTCACTTCGGCAAACTGGTCTCCCCCTTTTTTGGTGGGCGCATAGAGATACGAAATAGGGTCCAGCACGAGCAGGGAGGGATGATAGCGTTCAATGATTTGGGTCCGTAAGACATCCACCAGTCCTTCGTGGAATTGCGGCAACTCGAAGCCGTGCACAAACAGAAACCGCTCGCGAGGAATCTGGACCAGCGAGGGCATGAGTTCTTGAATACGCATCCGGCTATCGGCCTCGTCATCTTCTAACGTGACATACACGACCGGGCCAGGGTGGAGCACTTCATACGTTTCGAGCCACTTCCCGCCCTGGCTGGCTTCATAAGCCAGCGACAACGCGAGGCTGTAGGCCAGATACGTTTTGCTGCTCTTGGGTGAGCCGACAAAGAAAGTGAGCCCTTCGGGAATGAGCTGGTTAATCAGCCATTGGGGCTTGGGGTAGGTGCGTTCGAGCATGTCGGCCAGATCGGTCAGCGCCAGTGGCCCATGAGGGGTGGTCGCAGGGAAAGGTGGGAGCACGACCGACGCAGGCGAAGGGGCCTGGTGCGGCGGGGGCTGGGCCATATTGGGCACAGCCCGGCTCGTAGGCGTGAGCTGCCCAGCCGGAGCATACCGTCCACTACTGCGGGCGATACGGTCCAGGTCTTTCGCAGGGAGCGGCGGCACGCAGCGGGTATTGGCGACGTCCAATGCCGCCCGTATCTCATCGACCGTGGAGCCCACCCGCCGCATGGCGCCTGCGAGCTGAATCAGGGTATTGTCGCGCATGCCCATAGGGATCGGGGCGCCAGGGGCGGCAGTCGCCTTCGCTGGCACAGTGCTCGCCTGAGGCTGCGTGACCAGCACTTCCAGCCAGTCGGGTGCGAGCTGCGGGGTGATATCCTCCGGGCCATCCACGATGTCCCAGAGATACGGCTTGCCGGTGTCGGGGTGGATGCTGGGCGGGAGGATGAGATACGAGAGTCCCCCGGCCTGCACATCGAGCCCTTCACCCAGCGGGGCCTTGTTCTGAACGGGCAGCACAGGCGGCAGCCAGAAATAATGATTGCCGCCTCCCCCCGTATGACTCATGAGGGTATGCGGCAATAAATGGTTATTGGCTTGCAGACGGAACAGGGTATCATCGCCGTTATTTTTGGGGTCCACGTCCAGGCCCCACCAGTGGGGGCCAGACGGACAGCCGATATTGGCTGTGGGCCATTGCCGCCACCAGATGGCGATGTCAAAGGGGTCCAGTGTGGCATCGTAATGGCCATGGCCTTGCTGTCCGCATTCGCCACGGCACTGCCCATACAGGGGGTCGCCCGGGGGATGCGCTGACGGGATGGCAGGGTGTTTGCCCCGACAGGGGAAGACGGGCCAGCCTTGCGCGGCGTACCACTGTGCCCAGTCGACGAGTGGCGCGGTATCGTGGGGAGGTGGTCTAGTCCATATGGGCATAGCAGCACTCCAGGGTCGTGCGCAGATGTACGCAAGGATTGTTAAAGCCAGTGGCTCAGGTGCGTGCTGTAATAAGGGTCTCTGGCGGCACGATGTCATACCCAGGAATAAGCTCGGCAGGGCGGACCTGAAAAAACGCGGCCAGTTTGAGGAGGGAGTCATCCGTCATCGGCATGTTATACATTTCCCACCGATAGACCGTCTCATACGAGACGCCTACCGCAGCGGCCAATGCTTTACGACTTAAGCCTCGTTCTAGGCGTTTGGCCTCAATACAATTTTGCATATGCTGCCTTTCTCGTTTTGACGTAATGCGTAATATACTAAGACATATATACGCATTATGCAAGTCATATTTGGCACCTTGCACAATACGTATGATAGCGTTATAGTTTTCGTATTGCGTAATGTTGCATTAACCATATAGAGGATGCTGCAATGGATGGCTTGCAGGAGAGTCGGGAAGAGTTTGGGGCACGGGTCCGCTTTTATCGGGAATTGCGCGGGTGGGATATGGAGGAATTGGCGACACGGCTGGGAAAATCCCAGGCCACGATTTCCCGGATTGAAACGGGCAAACAGAATGTGGCCGTTGGGGACATCAAGGCTATCGCAAAAGCCTTAGAGATTCTCCCCAGTGCCTTACTGGATGATCCCAGTGAACCGCCTGTCGATACGGCGGCTCTTGTCCACAAGCGTGTTGTTGAGCGGTGTGCCAAGAAAAGTCATGAAGCGTTGTCGGCACTCCATGAATTGATGAAAGAATTTGAAAAGATTTCAGCTTAATCATGCTGGTACTCTCTCTTGCCTTAGTCCGTCTCTCCCCTTTTAGTCTTGGTACTAACATGGTGATCTTCGCTAGTCTCTCCACCGAAAATATCTTGATCCATGCTACATAAATCATAGAACTAACTGTGATATATCTCCTCTTACACTTTCTTCGCATCGTCTCATACTTAGCTCATACCACCTCAGCACTTCACACATACCCTACGCAGCGAGGCACATACCATGTCCGTCCCTGTCATGACCCATACCGTCAATGACCTCCTGACTGCCTACGAGCACGACTACCTCCCGGCGAAAGCGCCGACGACGCAGTACCAGCAGCGGCGCCTCTACGCCTGGCTGCGCCAGCAGATGGGCGAACGCGCCCTCACCGACCTGACGCCCGCGTATCTCCGCGCCTGGCGCGATACCCTCAGCGCGCGCTATGCGCCGGGTACCGTGCTGCGGTATCTGCATAGTCTCTCGGGGCCGCTGACGGCGGCGGTGCTCGACTACGAATGGCTGGCGGAGAATCCGCTGCGCAAGATCCGGAAACCGCCCGGCTCGCCCGCCCGCGTGCGGTTTCTCAGCGATGACGAACGCACGCGCTTGCTCGCCGCCTGCCGCGTGAGCCGCAACCCGCACCTGTACGCGGCGGTGCTGCTGGCGCTGTCCATTGGCGCGCGCAAAAGCCAGGTGCTGGGCCTGCGCTGGCGCGACATCGACCTGGCACGCGGCCTGGTGCGGGTCCCTGCGAGCAAGCGCCATGCGCCGCGCAGCCTGCCGCTGCTGGGGCCGGTCGTCGCGGTGCTGGCGCGCATGAGCGTGGGGCAGAGTCAGGAGGCATGGGTGTTCGCGCGGCATGATGGGCTAAGGCCGATTCTCGTGGACGCAGCGTTCGCGTCTGCGTGCCAGCGGGCGGGGATTTCGGGCTTTCGCTTCCATGATCTCAGGCATACGTGCGCGAGCTATCTGGCCATGAGCGGGTCGAGTTTGCCTGAGATTGCCGAGGTCCTGGGGCATCGCTCGATTGTTGTGACCACCCGCTATGTTCATCTCACCGCGGGCCATACCCGTGGCGTGCTGGCCCGCATGGCGGACCAGTTCCTCGCGAGCCTGCTGCTGGCGGCCACCGGGACGACGCTGGCGTCTGTCTGGCTGGTAGGCTGGACCTAGGGTCAGCCTAGCTCCAGCTGGGGCGTGGGCTTCCCTGCAGTTGTGCCCCATACCGGCCCCGTCACGCACCACAGGCCATGGTTTCGCAGGGACTTAGCCGTCCTGCAGTCGCTGAGTATGGGCGTGGGCAGACTTGACACGCCCGCACTCACCTCTGTAGACTTGAGGCAGCACAGATGTTCCCTCTCGCGCTCGTGGAGCCTCTGCTATGCCGACCCGCCCGCTCTCCCATGCCCAGCGCCAGTCGCGTGCGCTCAGTGACCGCGCCTATGATCGCACCACGCGCCAGGCCAGCCCGGCGCTGGCGCAGGCCAAGCAGGTGCGGTCGTCAGCACGGTGGCGCCGCGTGCGCGCCCTTGTGCTGAGCGCCGCGCCACTCTGCGCCGATGTCTACGGCGTGCATGCGGCGGCAGGCAGAATCGTAGTTGCTACGCAGGTGGATCATATCGTTCCCCTCATAGAAGCGCCGACGTTGGCCTACGATGCGTCGAACCTTCAGCCCCTATGTGACCATTGCCATGGGCGCAAGAGTGGGCTAGAGCGGCGTGTGGAGCGCGAGACGCGGGAGGGGAGATGCGAGACACACCCAGGGGGGCGTGGTGAACCTGTGGCATAGCCCTTTCAAGAC
>Ga0134127_10000594_pt1 | contig 32241 bp, 27 predicted proteins | sample KB31753_FD_96459 | JGI IMG/M metagenome (GOLD analysis project Ga0134127, IMG submission 96459) | Terrestrial soil microbial communities with excess Nitrogen fertilizer from Kellogg Biological Station, Michigan, USA - KB3-175-3 | ecosystem: Environmental > Terrestrial > Soil > Unclassified ...
GTCCGCGGCGGTGGGCGGCGTGGCCTATGCGGTGGTGGTACTGCGCGCGCTGTCCCCGCGGCGGGCGGCCGCCCCCGAGACGCTCGGCCGCGCGAGCGGTCTCGTCGCGCTGGGCGCGCTGCTGCTGGCGGGCTCCCGCGCGGTGGTGCTGTTCGTGCTCCATCCGTGGGTGCTCGCCGACGCGAACGGCCAGTGGCCGGTGCTGGACTTCGTCGTCACCGCGTTCGGGCGCGCGAGCCTCGTCGGCATCGCGCTGGCGCTGGCCCTGGCGGCGGTGGCGGCGCGGTTGCGCCGCGCGCCCGCCGCGCGAGCCGGCTGGATGGCCGCGGGCGCCATCGCGCTCCTGCTCCTCACCGACTCCGCCTGGCTGGCCCATGCGGTGAGCCGCCTCGAGGGCCGCGGTCCGCTCATGCTCGCCACCGTCTTCCACCAGGCGGGCGCGGTGATCTGGATGGGCGGCCTGATGCACCTCGCGCGCTCCTGGCGCGCTCCGCTGCCGCCGGAGGCCGTGGCGCGCTTCTCCTTCCTCGGCATGGCGGCGGTGGCGCTGGTGGTGGGCCCCGGTCTCGGGCTGAGCTGGGGGTATGTCGGCAGCCTCACCGCGCTGGTCGGAACCGGCTATGGCGTGATGGTGCTCACCAAGATCGCGCTGATGGCGGCGGTGCTGCTGCTGGGCGGCCTCAACTTCCTGCTCATCCGGCGCTGGATTCGGAGCGCGGACGCCCCGTCGCCGGCGCCCCGGCTGCGCCCGTTCATCGAGGCCGAGGTCGGGATCGGGATCACCATCCTTCTCGCCGCCGCCTCGCTCACGTCGCTGCCGCCCGCGGTGGACGTGGTCGCGGACCGCGCCACCCCCGCGGAGGTGGCCGCGCGCTTCGTGCCCAAGCTCCCGCGACTGGCGTCCCCGCCGGTGGAGCAGCTCCTCGCCGCCGCGGCGCCCATCGACGACACGCTCTCCACGCGGCAGCCCGAGGAATACGCGTGGTCGGAGTACAACCACCACATCGCGGGGCTCTTCGTCCTCGGCATGGGCGTGCTCGCGCTCCTCGAGCGAACGGGTCGCGCGCGCTGGGCGCGGCACTGGCCGCTGCTCCTGCTGGGGCTGGCCGCCTTCATGTTCGTCCGGAACGATCCGCGGGCGTGGCCGCTGGGCCCGGCGGGGTTCTGGGAGAGCATGGCGCTGCCCGACGTCCTCCAGCACCGGCTGGTGGTGCTGATCGTGGTGGCGTTCGGGCTCTTCGAGTGGCTGGTGCGCATCGGCACGCTCGCGCGGCCGGGCTGGCGACTCGTCTTCCCCGTTCTCTGCGCGGTGGGCGGCGCCATGCTGCTCACGCACTCGCACGCCATGTTCAACCTCAAGAGCGAGTTCCTCGCCGAGGTGTCGCACGCCCCCATGGGCGTGCTGGCCGTGCTCATGGGCTGGGGCCGGTGGCTGGAGCTGCGGCTGCCGCGAGAGGATCGCGGGGCGCCGGGCTGGATCTGGTCCACCGCCTTCTGCCTCATCGGCGCCATCCTCCTCGTATACCGGGAGACCTGAGGGAGAAATCGGCTTGTATTCCTCGGGGCGGTCGGGCTACGGTGGGGAGCGTGACCAACGGCCGCGACCGCACTTCGCGACGCTTCCCGGAGCCATGACATGATCAGCAAGATCCATCACGTCGGCATCGTGGTCGAGAAGCTGGACCATGCCTACGCGTTCTGGCGCGACACGCTGGGGCTTCCGCTCGTGCGCGAGGCCGAGATCCCGGACCAGGGCGTGCGCGCCGCGCTGCTGGCCGCCGGCGACAGCGAGGTGGAGCTGCTCGAGCCCACCCGGTCGGACAGCGGGGTGGCGCGCTTTCTCGCCAAGCGGGGCGAGGGCCTCCATCACCTCTGCTTCGAAACCCCCGACGTGACCGCCGAGCTCAGCGCGCTTCGCGGCCGCGACGTGGCGCTGCTCGACGCGGCGCCGCGCGATGGCCTGGCCGGCCGCGTCGGCTTTCTGCATCCCAGCGCCAGTCACGGTGTGCTGGTGGAGCTCGCCACCCCGGCGCACTCGGCGCCGCTGCCGGAGTCCCCCGTTCGCCTCAAGCGCCTCGTGATCGGCTGCGCGGAGCCGCAGGCGGCGGCGCGAACGTATCAGCAGCTCTTCGGCCTCCCCGAGGTCGAGATCAATGGCGGCCCCCGCGGCATGCTGGGCTGGACGGGCGGCGGCACCTTGCTCATGGTCCCCGCCGCCGAGGTGGGAGGGATGCAGGGGATGGTCGCACTCTCCATGGTCGCGCCGGAGCTCCGGGCGCTGGTGGCGCGGCTGGAGGACGCCGACACCAAGATGCTCGTGGGCGCGGCGGAGCTCACCGTCGAGCCCGAATCCTCGCACGGCGTCCACCTGCACATCAGCCGCTACCACTTCCCCTGATCGGATTCCGGTGACGGGCGGGCGGGGTGGCGACACCGGCTGGCTCGTCGCGCTCTGCGTCGCCCGGGCCGGGGCGTCGGTGATGTCCATGGCGTTTCCCACCGTGCTCGCCGCGGTGCAGACGGAGTGGGGGCTCAGCAACCGCGCCGCCGGCTCCATCAGCTCCGCCTCCCAGGCCGGCACCGCGCTCTCGCTGGTGGTGCTCTCCGCCATGGCCGACTACTGGGGGCCCCGCGCGGTGTTCCTCGTCTCGTCCGCGGTGGCGGCCGTCGTCGCCCTCGTCCTGCCGCTCCTCGCCCAGGGCCAGGCGTCCGCCATCCCGCTCTTCTTCGTGATGGCGGTGGTGGTGGCGGGTAGCTATACGCCGGGCTTGATGCTCATCGCGGGCCGCTTCGCGCCGGGGCGTCGGGGCGGCGCGGTGGGCTGGTTCCTCGCGTCGTCCTCGCTGGGCTATGTGCTCGCCCTCGCGGTGGGCGGCTGGGTGGTGGCCACCGCCGGATGGCGCGCCGCCCTCTGGGCGCTGGCGCTGGGTCCGCTCCTCTGCCTCGTCGTCTCGATCGCGCTCTTTCGCGGGGGGCGGCCGCGCGATGTCTCCGCCGCCGTGCCGCGCTTCAGCCTGGACACCGGACTCGGCGGCAACCGCGCGGGACAGTTCGTCGTGGCCGGCTACGTCTTCCACTCCTGGGAGCTCCTGGGCATGTGGGCATGGACGCCCGCCTTCATGGCCGCGGTCCTCGTCGCCCACGGCCACACGCCGGAGCGCTCGGCGGGGCTGGGCGCGGGGCTCTCCGCGCTGTTCCACGTGATGGGCATCGTGGCCGGCAGCACGGGCGGCTGGCTCTCCGATCGCTGGGGCCGCACCGCGGTGATCGCCTGGATGATGGCGGTGAGCACGCTGTGCTCGTTCACCTTCGGCTGGACGCTCGAGTCGCCGCTGTTCGTGGTGGCGCTGCTGGGCTGCCTCTACGGTTATGCCGCGCTCGGGGATTCTTCGGTGTACTCGACCGCCATCACCGAGACGGTGCCGCCGTCCCGGCTGGGCTCGGCGCTGGCCATCCGCTCCCTGCTGGGCTTCGGCGCGGGGGCGATCTCCCCGTGGGTATTCGGCTGGATGCTCGATCTGCTCGGGGGGCGGGATTCCACGCCGGCGTGGGGGTGGGCGTTTTCCATGCTGGGAGTGGGCGGCGCGCTCGGACTCGTCACCATTCTCTGGCTGCGGCGGCTGCCCGAGGCGCGGCGCCTGGCGGGAGGACGGCGGTGAGTCCGGGGCCGGGACGCATCCGCGGCACCGGGGCCGGGCGCAAGACGCGGCGCAGCCTGCAGCGCGGCGGCACCGGCGCCGCCGGCGAGCTCAACGCCCAGCTGGGGAAGTGGCCGCGCGTGCGCATCACGCCGATGTTCGGGCGCTGGGGCTATTTCGTCGGGGACCAGCTCTTCGCCTGCTTCCCCCTCCGCACCAAGGACACCGACCTCTGGATCCGTCTCACCCCGGAGGATCAGCGGCGGGCGCTCCTCGTGCCCGGCTTCAGCCCGCACCGGCGCTTCGCCGCGCGCGGCTGGGTGGAGTGCGTGGTGGAAACCTCGCGCGACGTGGGCCGCGCCATCCGCTGGCTGCGGCGAAGCTACGACACCGTCATGCAGGCGGTGGAGCGGGAGGAGCGCCGGTCGCGGTGAGCCCCGCCGAGGCGACGGTGGGCGCGTCGGCGGCCTCGCGCGCCTGCGCCTCGATCCGGTCCACATCGAGGAGGGGGACCAGCACCCACGCCAGCGCGGTCATGCCGGCGGAGATCCATACCAGCGGCGTGTAGCCGTAGGTCTCGTAGAGGCGCGCGCCCACGTTCTGCGAGAGCTGGGTCCCCGTGTTGTAGACCGACATGAGCAGCGCGAAGAAGGTCGCCTCCACCCGGCGCGGGCAGGCCTTGGCCGCGAGGTCGAGGAAGGCGAGCTGCATGATCATCCCCACGCCGCCGAAGAAGGTGTCGATGGCGACCGCGGACACCCGCCCGCGGTAGACGAGATAGCAGAGGGTGCCGGCCACTCCCACCCCGATGGACCAGTTGAGGAGCCGCCGGAGCGGCATCCGTCTCGACAGGGGCGCGTAGATGACGGCCCCCACCACCGACGCGGCTGAGTTCAGCGAGGCGAGCAGGCCGATGAATTTCTGGCTGAAGCCAAGCTCGTCGGTCTGGTAGTAGAGGAAGGCGGGACCGAAGGACGGGCTGAACGTGTAGAAGAAGAGGAAGCCCGCCACCATCCACACGTCCCGGTGTGAGAGGGCCTCGCGGATGGCGCGGGCGGTGGCGCGGAAGGCGGCCGCGTCGCGTGGGGCGGGAGTCTCGTGGACGAAGAAGAGCGCCATCAGGAAGGACACCAATGGAAAGCAGGCCGCGATGGCGAAGGCCAGGTGGAGCTCGCGTGTCTCCGCCAGATGCCCGCCCACCACGCCGATCAGCACCGCGGCGGCGGTGATGCACGCCCACTGCACGGCCTGGAAGGCGCCGGTGAGCCCGAGGGGCCGGCCCGACTCCACCATGAGCGCGTCGGTGAGCACGTCGGTGAAGGCGAGCCCGAATCCCATGATGGAGAAGAGGGCGGCCATCCACCAGAAGGTGTGCACGGGCAGGAGGGCGAGGCCGATCCCGGAGACGGTGGCGAGGAGGCAGGTGAGGAGGAAGTAGCTCTTGCGCCGCCGGCCGAAGAGCGGCACGAAGTCGGAGATGAGGCCGTAGACGGGCTTGATGAACCAAGGAATGGTGCTGATGAGGAAGAAGGTCGCGACCTGGCTGGGCGTGAGGCCCTGATCCTTGAAGAAGACGGTGATGACCTGATTGGGGAGATACCACATTCCCTGGGAGAAGTAGACCACGCCGAAGAGGAGGGCGAGCCGCTGGGCTTCTCGCGTCCGGAACGGGAGGAGCCGCTTCACGCGCTGGCGCATCACCGGGGATTACAACCCGTGTTACCCTTGATCGTCAATGATTACTCCCGCGCCGTCCGTGCGTCCGCACGATCCTCTTTCGCGATGTGGGCGATGGTGACCCGCCGTGTCGCCTGACGCTCCTCCCCGCGCGCCCGCGGTGCCGCTGTCCGTGCCCGACGCCATCGCGGCCGCGGTGCGAGCGCTGGACGAGAGCCGTCTCCAGCGCGAGTACTGGGATCAGGACGAGTTCCTCTTCGTGCCGGAGTTCCTCCCGCCCGCGGTGGTGGAGCGGCTCCTCGAGGACGTGCGCCGGCTCGAGCCGGGGCTGAACCGGAACTATATCCCGCGCCACAAGAAGGGCGGGAGCGTCAGCCACTTCGCCATCGCGGAGGAGGGGCCCGCGCTCCTCGCGTTCTACCGCTCCGACGCCTTCCGGCAGTTCCTCTCCCGGCTGGTTCGCGCCGACCTCAAGCTGTGCCCCGACGAGGATCCCCACGCCTGCGCCCTGTACTTCTACACCGAGGCGGGCGATCACATGGGGCATCACTACGACACCTCCTACTACAAGGGCGCCCGCTACACCGTCCTCGTGGGCCTGGTCCAGGACTCGTCCAGCCGGCTGCTGTGCCGCCTGCACACGCGCCAGCCCGGCCGCGCCCCGCGCGATCTCGCGGTGGCCACCACTCCCGGCGCCATGGTGATCTTCAACGGCGACAAGGTCTATCACGGGGTGAGCCCTTCCCAGGCGGGGGACCGGCGGGTGGTGCTGACGCTGGAATACGTCACCAGCCAGGAGATGGGGCGGCTGAAGCGCGCGTTCTCGAATCTCAAGGACGCCTTCGCCTACTTCGGCATCAAGAGCCTGTTCCAGGGTCGCGGGCGTCGCGCCCGGTAACCGCCCAACCCGTTCGGCAAGGAGACCCCGATGTCCGCATCCGCCGCCCCGTCACGCCCTGCCGCCGGGCGCGCCCGCTGGACCGCCGTGGAGGGCGCCGATACGCTCTTCACCCCGGACTTCGTGGAATACGTGGTCCGGCTCCACGACGAGTTCACCCCGCGGGTGCGCGCGCTCATGGCCAAGCGCGCCGAGGTGCTCGCGCGCGCGCTCCAGCAGGGGGTGCCGCCGGGGCCCTTGCCGGCCAGCGAGGCGACCACGGGCGCGTGGAAGGTGCCGCCAGTGCCGGCCGAGCTGCGCAAGCCCGGCATCGAGATCTCGGGGCCCTGCTCCATCACCAGCATGTTCATCAATGCCTTGAATCCGGGTCCCGAGGGCGAGCGGGCGGAGGGTGACCTCGACGACGACGAGGACTCCGCCGGACACCGGCTGGTGGACACCGTGCGCGCCGCGCACAATCGGCTTGCCGCCGTGAACCGCGAGCTGGCCTTCAGCGATCGCGAGCGCGGGCGCGAGTACCGGATCGCCGCCGGCGAGCTGCCGTTCTTCATGCATCGGGAGCGAGGGCTCCAGCTCGACGAGCCCGACTTCACGGTGGACGGCGCGCCCATCCCCGCCGCCATCCTCGGCACCGCGCTGACCTTCTTCTATGCGGGACGCGCGCAGGCGGGGCGGGGGCAAGGGATCTTCTTCTACCTGCCGAAGCTGGAGTCCGCCCAGGAGTGCGTGTGGTATCGCGACCTCTTCGACCGGAGCCGGACCCTGCTGCCCTTCCTCAAGGACGCGGTGATCAGCGCGGTGCCGCTGGTGGAGTCGCTCCCGGCGGTATACCAGATGGAAGAGATGCTGTGGGCGCTCGGCCCCTATGCGGGCGGGCTCAATGCCGCGCGCTGGGATCTCAAGGCCAGCATCTTCGAGTTCATCATGGCCGATCCCAAGCAGGTGTGGCCGGACCGCTTCGGGGTGGACGTGAAGTCCACGCCCTTCATCGCCAATATCTTCCGCCGGCTGGTGGCCATCTGTCTCAAGCGGGGCGCGGTGCCCATCGGCGGGATGGCCACCGCGCTGCCGAGCCAGGATCCCGAGGTGAACAAGGCGGCGGCGGCGTCGATCCGGGCCGACAAGGAGTGGGAAGCGCAGCAGGGCTTCATCCGCGCCTGGGTGGCCCACATCTTCCACATGCAGGCGGCCGGCGAGCCCTTCAAGCGGCTCATCGCCTCGGGCTGGAAGCCGACGGCCGAGATGGCCGATCCCGACCGCTACCCGGTGCGCATCGAGGTGCCGGCGGGGCCGATCACGGTGGAGGGCACGCGCCGGAATGCCAGGATGGTGGTCGAATACCTCGAGGGCTGGCTCAACGGCCGCGGCGCCAAGGGCATCGACAGCCTGGCCGGGAAGCCCGGCATTCACCCCGCCCTCATGGAGGACCTCGCCACCGGCCGCATGTCGGTGGCTCAGATCGCCCAGCGGATCCGCCATGCCGCGCGGGACAGCCAGGACGGCAAGACCGTGCACGACTTCGCGCTCGTGAGCCGCCTGCTCCGCGAGGAGACCGACGACATTCTCGCGCTGCTCTCCGCCACCGCGAAGGACGATCGCGGCCGCGCCGGCTTCGCCGCCGCGGAGACCCGCTATCGCAAGGCGGAGAAGATCGCCAAGCGATGGATCCGGAACTACACCGACCTCGATTTTCGCAGCCTGGGGAGCTACACGCGCGCCGACCTGGAGGCGATCGCCGCCGCTCCCGACGCGTTCTAGGCGGCGCCGCCCCCGGCTAGGCTGCGGACGTCCGCTCGGCGGGCCTGGGCGCGGGCGCGCGCACGGGGGCCGGCTTCGATATCAGCCGCAGCACCACCGGCAGCACCAGCAGCGAGGCCACCAGCGCGCACGCGGTCCCGATGGTCAGGAGCAGCCCCAGCCCGAGGATGCCCTGGTGGCGCGACACCATCATGCTGCCGAATCCCACGATGGTGGTGAAGGCATTGAGGGACACGCCCATCACCGCGCTCCGCTGCACGAGGGGACCGCCATGCTCGCGTCCCTCCAGGTGGCTCATGACGACGTTGAGGCCGAACTCCGCCGCGGTGCCGATGATGAGCGGCAGGCCCCAGACATTGGCGAGGGTGAACTTGAGGCCGAACACCCACATGAGGCCGAAGGTCCACAGGAGCCCGATCACGAGGGGCAGGAGCGCGAGGCCGGTCTCGCGGAAGCGGCGGAGCATGAGGAAGATCAGGAGGGACACGAGGACGAAGGCGTAGGCGGTGCCCTGGAGGTAGGCGCGCTCCATGAGGCGGATGGCCTCGTAGGTGATGACGGGGGCGCCGGTGACGTCGGGGACCACCGTGCGCAGGTCCCGCACGAAGCGCTCCGCGCCCTCCCGCTCCCAGATGTCGACCTTGGGGTGGATCTGCAGCAGGAAGTGCCCGCTGGCGCCGATGAACTTGCGGCGAAGCTCGTCGGGGACGTCCGACAGCGTGATGGGCTTCGGCTGGAGGTTCCGCTGGAGCGAGTAGAACTTGTCCACGAAGTCCCGGTAGAGCTGCGCCTGCAGGTGAGTGAGGGCCGGCTCGGCCACCTCGCGGTCGATCTTCTCCAGGCGCGCGATGAGGGCCCCGCTCATGTCCCGGAGCTTCCGGATCTCGGGCGGCAGCTTGGCGCCGCCCTCCGCCGCCGCCACGTCGAAGCGGCGCTTGAGGTCGCGCACCACCCGGGTGAGGTGCTCGAGGTCCACCGGACTCGAGCGTCCGATCTTGACCGGCGCCACCAGCGGCGCGAAGCTCCGGATGATGGCCACCTTCTCCGGCTGCTCCTCGGGGATCAGCCGCAGCACCGAATCCACCTCGGACACGGTGGGGAGCTTCTCGAGCTCCGTCTGCAGCCGGCGCAGCTCCTCGAGGCTGGCGGCGGAGGCGAGGCCGTTGAAGCCGGAGCGGCCGGTGGTGGCGAGGATGCGCTTTTCCCACGTCACCGACTCCGTGCCCTTGGCCTGGAGGTTCAGCAGGTTGTAGTCGAAGGCGACCGACGGGAGCGCCCACAGGGAGGCGGCGGTGACGACGCCGGCGACGGTGAGCACCGCCACCGGATAGCGCGTGACGCTTTCCAGGAGCGGAACCCGGATCCGCTCCAGCTCGTGGGCGCGCGGCTTGTGGTCTCGCGGCCGATGGGCGTGGCGCCGGTCCACCAGCACCAGCACCGCGGGGAACACCGTCATCATGGCGAGCCACGCGAGCATGATGGACAGTCCCGCGATGTATCCCAGCTCCTTGATGCCGCGAAACTCCGTGAGCATGAGCACGAAGAAGGTGCCGCCCGCGGTGAGCGCGCCCAGCAGCATGCCGGGGCCGGTGCGGGCGGCGGTGATCTCGATGGCCTCGCGAAGGCGGCGGCCGAGGAAGAGCTCCTCCTCGTAGCGAAAGAGGAAGTAGATCCCGTAGTCGATGCCGATGCCGACCACGATGGAGATGAACATCACCGAGAAGATGGTGAGGTGCCCCAGGGTGAGGGTGATGACCCCCAGCGACCACGCGATGCTCACCGCGAGCACGATGAGCATCAGGACGGGCTTGCCCAGCCGCCAGTAGGCCAGCCACATGATGGCCAGGGTGAGGACGAACGAGAGCACGGTGGCCACCTGACTGTCCTGGAACGCGGCCGACATCTCGTCGTTGGAGAGCACCGGCGCCCCGGTGACGCCGGCCTGGACGCTGGGGAACACCGCGCGCAGGTGGGTCACCGCCTCCCGGATGACCTCGATCGCCTTCGCGTCGCCGGCGAAGCTCGACTTGTCGCCCTTGGGCGTCTCCACCAGCACGAAGAGGAGGCTCTTGTCGTCGGAGAGGAAGTAGCCGGCGTCGGGATCCGATTCCCGGCCGAAGGAGAAGAGGTTGGCCCAGGGGGAGTGGTACGGGGTCGGGCGATCCAGGCGCTGGTCGATCTGCTCCAGGAGTACGCGGAGGAAGCGCGTGTCGGCGGGCCCCTCGTCGCCGATCCCGAGGTCGAACACGTTGTTCATGAAGGACTGGGCGAACTGGAGGTTCACTCCCTCCAGGAGGCGGGCCAGGCTCGGGTCGTTGGCGAAGCCCTCCATGAACTCCTGATGGTCGAAGATCTTGTCGCGGATCTCCCGGAGCTTCTCGGTGGAGAGATACAGGAGCTGTCGGCCCTCGAAGCGCTTGGGGTCGATGCGGTACGACAGGCGCGGGAACTTCACCGGCGAGGCCCGGAGCTCCTGGACGAGGCGGCTCGCGTACGCCTTGGCCGCCTCGAGGGTGGGCGCCTCCACCACCACCACGATGTCCTCGAGCTCGCCGAAGTCGCGCGCGAATTCCACGTACTTCTTCACGTAGCCGGCGTCCTGGGGCAACACGTCGCGCCCGGAGGTCTTGAAGCCCATGTGCTGCACGGTGACCACGAGGCCGGCGACGGCGAGGACGAGGGCGAGGATCACCGTCACCAGCGGGCGCCGGCAGGCCACCCGCACGAGGCGGCGTAGCAGTCGGCCGGTTCGGGATATGGCGATCATCGAGCGCGGACGATCGGGTCAGTCGGAGGCGAAGCTACTCGGCGGCGGCGATGAAGCGGGCGAGGCGCTCGTGCGCCTCGTCGTCCGTCCACTGCTCGGGCGGAGACTTCATGAGATAGGCGGAGGGGGCGAGGAGGGCGCCCTTGAGACCGCGGTCCATGGCCATCTTGCAGCAGCGAATGGCGTCGATGACCACCCCGGCCGAATTGGGCGAGTCCCACACCTCCAGCTTCAGCTCGATATTGATGGGCTGCTCCCCGAAGCCGCGCCCTTCCAGCCGGATATGGGCCCACTTGCGATCGGCCAGCCACGGGACGTAGTCGCTGGGCCCGATGTGGATGGACTCGTCCGGGAGGTCGTATGCGAGCTGGGAGCGCACCGCGTCGGTCTTGGAGATCTTCTTCGACTCCAGCCGCGAGCGCTCGAGCATGTTGTAGAAGTCGGTGTTGCCGCCCACGTTGAGCTGGCTGGTCCGGTCCAGCCGGACCCCGCGGTCCATGAAGAGCCGGGCCAGCACGCGATGCACGATGGTGGCGCCCACCTGGGATTTCACGTCGTCCCCCACCACCGGAAGGCCCCGCTCCTCGAAGCGGCGCCGCCAGTATTCCTCGCGGGCGATGAAGACGGGAATGCAGTTGACGAACCCGCAGCCGGCGTCGAGGATCTGCTCCACGTACCACTTGGTCGCCATCTCGCTGCCCACGGGCAGGAAGTTCACCACCACGTCGGTGCGCGTCTCGCGCAGGATGCCCGCGATGTCCGCGGTGGCCCCGGAGGCCTTGGTGATCACCTGGGAGAGATAGTGCCCGAGACCGTCATGGGTCATGCCGCGGTGAACGGGCACTCCCAGCGGCGGAACTTCCGCGAAGCGCACCGTATTGTTGGGCGCGGTGAAGATGGCCTCGGACAGGTCCGCGCCCACCTTGCGGGCGTCGATGTCGAACGCGGCCGAGAACTCGATGTCGCCCACGTGGTGGGGCCCGAGGCGCGGGCGCATGAGGCCGGGGACGAAACCCTCGTCGGGCGCATTCCGGTAGTAGTGCACCCCCTGGACCAGGGCGGAGGCGCAGTTGCCCACTCCCACGATCGCCACTCGAACGGCTCCCGAACGCGCCTCGTCCACTCCTGCCTCCATGCGATGAGTCGTCCCGCGCAGCGCTACCGAGTCTAGCACAAGGGCCGGGAGGGGCGCGGTCGGCCCTATTCCTCCTCGCCAAACGGGGGCGTGGGCCGCGCGGAGAGCGCGGCGAGGGCGAGGAGTCCCGCCCCCGCCCACGCGCCCTCGCGCAACCGGCGCACGAGCGTGTACGACAGTCCCACCGCTCCGCCATAGCCGAAGGCGGCGAAGATCGCCATGTTGCCGCCCTCGAGCACGCCCAGCGAGCCGGGAATCATGAAGCTGGCGAACTTCACCGCCGCGCCGAAGGACTCCATCACCACCGCGGTGAGGAGGGTGACGGGCAGGCCGAGGAAGTTGAGCACGAGGTAGATCTCCAGGCTCCCCACCGTCCACGCCAGGAGGTGCACGAGCACCGCGCCCACCAGCCGCCGGCGATGGTCCCGGTAGTAGCCCGAGAGCGAGCGGTCCAGCCCTTCCAGCCGCTCCTGATTGCTCGAGTTTGGTCCCATGCCGAACCGCGCGAGGAGACGGCCTCCGCGTCCGGCGGTGCCGAGCATCTGCACCATCACGAAGCCGGTCACCGCGAGCGCCTCCACCCCGAGCAGGATGGTCATGCCGGTGATCACCGGCCCCGACACCGGCACCACGGTGCGCGCGAGCACGAGCCCCAGGACCAGGAAGAGACCCTGGCCGGTGACGATGGCCGTCTTGTCCACGATGACCGTGGCCAGCCCCTCGGGCATGGGCACCCAGTGGCGGAGGAGAAGCGCCTTCACGGGCTCGCCGCCCACGGACGCGGTGGGGGTCGTCGCGTTCACGGCCTCGCCCGCGAGCCGTGCCGTCCAGATCTTGGCGAAGGGCGGCACGTGATCGACGAAGGCGAGGCGCCAGGCGGTGGCGTCCAGGGTGGCGGTGAGCGCGTAGGGAAAGCACACCACCACCAGCAGCCGCCAGGACAGCGTGCGGATGGAGTCCAGGATGGCGGTGAAGCCAATCTGGTGGCCGAGATAACCGATCGCGCCCACGCCCACCACCACGATGAGGGGACGGAGCAGACGCAACACCGCGCGGCGCGGACGGGTGACCGGCGCGGTGGGGATGGGGCGGCCTCCGCCCGCTAGGCCGCGGCCGTCCGGCCGCGGCGGATCCGGCCCACGCACGCGATCCAGTATGACTGCGAGCCCATGGCCACCACCAGCGCCAGCGCCGGCAGCGCGGCGGGCGCCATCCAGCGGAGGAGGACGAAGCCGAGGAGGAGGAGATAGAAGAGATCGCGGTTGCCCATGTTCTTCAGCGCGCCGCCCACCGTCTCGCCCACGGCGATCTCGCGCGGCAGATAGCGCGCGAAGAACGCGCTGAGCGCCACGCCGGCGGCGCCCACCAGCCCGATGACCGTGGTGGCGACGCTCGGGTCCGCGGAGATCGCCATGCCCAGCACCAGCCCCGAGTGGATGACGGTATCGATGGCCCAGTCGAGATGGGCGCCGAGCCGACTCTCCTGAAAGGTGAGCCGGGCCAGCTCCCCGTCGGAGTGATCCACCACGCAGGCGACCAGGTACACGGCCACGCCCACGGCGGCGGACAGCGGGGTGGCGTGCCAGAAGGCCCACACCGCGCCGAGGCCGATGCCGAGGCTCAGGAGGCTCACCTGATTGGGCGTGACCGGGGTGCGGACGAGACCGCGCGTGAGTCGGCGCGAGAGCCGCCGGTGCAGATACTGGTCCACGCCGGTGTCGTTGTCGGTGCCGAGGCCGGCATAGAGCAGCCGATCGGCCTCGGCGAGGTCGCCGCCCACGCGCGCGCTGAAGCAGAGCCCGGAGGCGGTGACCTGCTTGAGTCGCGTCGCCTCCACGTGGCGCATGAGCGCCGCGCCCAGGGGCTCGCCGGCGGCCAGGGCGGGGGCGAGCCGTCGGGCGGTGTCCGCGAGCACGCGGAGGATGGGGGCGCCGGCCTCCAGCGACTCCGTCACCGTGATCTCGCCGGCGTCGGCGGACTCGGCGAGCAGCGGCGCCAGGGTGCGCGGCTCCACCAGCGCGGTGGCGGGCACGAGCAGGCCGCCGCCGTCGAGAAGGTCGCGCGCGGCGTCCGCCTCGCCCGCGCCGAGCCAGCGGACGCGCCCGGCGAGGCCGCGTGTCCGGGCCACCAGCCGCTCGAGCGCGGGGCTGCGGAACGTCGAGGGAACGGCGACGATCTCCGCGCCGGCGCGCGCCGCCGCCACCATGGCCCGCAGCGCGAGGGGGCGGCCCGCCACGGGTACCGCGGCCAGGGCGGTGCTGCCGCCGTCGGTCAGGTAGAGGACAGCGGCCGCCACCTCAGCTCCCGAGCCGCTCGATCTGCGGCAGCACGTCGGTCTCCGCCCGGCGGAGATCCTCGACGAAGTCCACCTCCGTCCACGGCAGACCGGTGACGTCCACCCAGCCCACCGGCACCCGGGCGAGGAGCCGGTGCAGGGCGTCCTCGTACTCGTTGGTGCCGCCGGTCTCGTCGATCGACTCGCCGAGGAGCCGGACGTACTCCGCCGCGTGCTCGGCGCCGCACTTGAAGAAGCCGATGCCCTCGCCCACCACTTCCCACCGCTCGGGCACGAACTTCTTGCCCAGCGCGATGACGCGATCCCCCACCCCGTAGAGCTTGACCTCCTCGCCGGTGTCGGTGAACCCGCGGTCCAGGAGCAGCGCGCTGGGCGCGGGCGAGGCGATGAGGCGGGTGAGAAAGTCCGGGGGGAAGAGCACGTCGGCATCCATCACCAGCGCGCTGTCCCGCGCGAGCGTGTCGCGCGCGCACCACAGCGACAGGATGGAGCCCTTCTGGTATTCGGGATTCTCCACGAAGCGGATCCGCATGTCGCCGCGCCGCGCTCCCGCCGCCGCGCGCACCTGATCCTGGCAATGGCCGACCACGATCACGGTCTCGTCCACGCCGGCGGCGGCGAGGGCGCCGAGCATCCGGTCCAGCAGGTGGCGCCCGGCGATGGGCAGGAGACACTTGTGCGTGTGATCGGTGAGCGGCGCGAGCCGGCGCGCCACCCCCGCGGCGAGCACGATGGCCTTCATCGCCCGCGCCCGGCGGCGGCTTGCCCGAGGCCGCGCAGCGCGCCGCGGAACCGGTCCCGGATCTCCTCGGGCGGGTAGGGAATGCGCGGCGCCGGCTGCTCCTCGGGAGTGACCTTGGCCAGGATGAACGAGGGGCCGCGCCCGCGCATCGCGGCCGCGGTGGCCTCGCCCAGCGCGGCCGCCCCCGTGACCGCCGCCGTCGAAGCATAGCCCGCGGCGGCGGCGAGCGCGTCGAGGCGCGCGTGGCGCGACGGCGACGCCTGGTTGCCGGTGGAGCCATAGACCTCGTTGTCGAAGACGATATGCACGAGGTTTCGCGGCCGCTGGTCTCCGGTGGCGCCCGCCCCGAGCACGGGCGCGCCGCCGATCATGGGCAGGATCCCGAGATTCATGAGGAGGTTCCCGTCCCCGTCGAAGACCACGGTGGTGAGGTCCGGGCGGGCCAGCGCCACTCCCAGCCCGATGGCCGAGGCCAGTCCCATGGAGCCGATCATGTAGAAGTTCTGCGGCCGATCCCCCACCGAGAACGACTCGCGGCAGATGAAGCCATTGGCATGCACGACCGGGGCGTCCCCCAGCGCGCCCAAAGCCGCCCGGAGCGCCTCCAGCCGCGAGATCTCCGGCACCAGCACGCGAACGCCGAAACGGTTGTCCGCAGACCGGGCGCGAGCATCGAGTGCCGACGGGGGGAGAGCGGGGGCCATTTCGAGGCCCCCGCTGATAATAGATGGAGATTCGCCGCCGCGCGTGGGCTCCCGATGTCCGCTCGCCGCCTCGCCGCCGCGTGTGCTGTGCGCCCCCGGCATGTGCGCCTCGCCGCCGCGTGTGCTGTGCGCCCCCGGAATGGGCTCCGCATGGCTGCGCGTGCCGTGCGCTCCCGATGCATTTTCTCCGTGCCCTCGTGTGACCACGACGCCGGGGGGGAGGAGGAGGGCCACGGGCTGGCTCCGGCGCTCGGCCTCCGCGCGGGCCCAGGCGATGTCGCCGGCGACGCTGCCGGCGGCGAGCACGCGGTGGGGCACCGAGATGAGCTCGAGCAGGCGAGGGGAGATGTCGCCCATCACGATGTGCTCGGGGGCGTCCTTGCCGCCATGTCCACGCCAGGTCACGAGGAGGAGCGCGGGGAAGCGATACATGAGGGACAGCGAGACCAGCGCGTTGAGGCTGGTGCCGAGCCCCGAGTTCTGCATGATGACCATCGGCAGGCGGCCCGCCATCCACGCGCCCGCCGCCATGCCTACTGCCACGTCCTCGCGCACCGCGGGCACATAGGGCAGGCGAGGATGCGTCTCCAGCGCGGCGATGGCGTCGCCCACCAGCGAGCAAGGCACGCCCGTGAAGAAGTCGAAGCCTTCCGACTCCGCGGCGGCGACGAAGTCTTTCCCGCTGATGGCGCCTATTTCTTGATCTCCGCCCAGGCCCGCTGGTAGTCCTCGAAGGTATCCACCTCGAGCCACCCTTTATAGACGTCCACGCAGTGCACGCGCTCGCCGCGCGCCACGAGCTCCTGGAGGAGATCGGTGAAGGCCGCGTGCTCCGCGGAGTCCGCCTCGTGGAAGCGTCCCCCGCCGGCCGCGCGCGCTTCCTCCCAGGCCCGGCGAAGCGCCTGGGTCCCGCGCTCGGAGAAGAGCGCCATGCCGATGAACTCTCCGTTGGCGCGGTCGGGCGCCACCCGCGCGCCCACGGTGACGAGGGTGTCGTCGCCGCCGCTGCCGAGGGCGCGCAGGCCGGTGGCCGCCGCCTGCTCCGTCACCACCAGATCCAGCGGCTTCGACAGGGGGAGCAAGCGATCGCGCTGATCCACCCACGCGCGATCCACCACCACCGCGCAGTCCGCGTCCGCCCGGAGGAGCCGCTCGAGGACGGAACGCTCGAAGAGAATGTCCGAGTAGAGGAAGAGCACCCGCCCCGACAGCACCGGCGCGGCGGCGAAGAGGGACACACCTTCCCCCGTCTCCTCGTACCGGTCATTGTCGAAGTAGCGCAGACCGGGGACGGTCACCTGATCCTTCCGGTATCCGCGCACCACCGCGATGTCCTGCACGCCGCAGGCGCGGAGCGTATCCACCTGGCGCTCGAGGATGCTGCGGCCCTTGATGTCCAGCATGCATTTTGGCCGGTCCTCGGTGAGCGGCAGCAGCGACTTGCCGGAGCCGGCGGCGATGATGACCGCGCGCACCTGGCTCTCCTGCGGCAGGTACTCCGCCTCGATGGCCTCGAACTCCGCCACTCCCACGTGCCGGTAGATCTCCTCCAGCGGCACGATGTGCGGGTCCAGCGCGTCCAGCCGGCGCTCGCGGGCGAGGGTACCCAGCGCGGTCTCCATGCCGCGCACCGCGCCCCGCAGCACCTGGTTGGCCCAGATCACCATCTTCACGCCCGCCCCCTCCAGCTCCTCGAAGGTCACCGAGGGATACAGGGTGGGCACCACCACCACCGGCGTGGGCCGCTCCCACCGCCGCATGAACTCGAGCACCTCGGCCGCCGTCTTCGACTTCGAGTGCATGAGGATCATGTCGGCGCCCGCCTCGGCGTAGGCGTGGGCGCGCCGGAGCGCCTCCTTCATGCCCCAGCCCGCGATGAGGGCCTCCACCCGCGCGATCACCACGAAGTCGGGGTCCCGGCGCGTCTTCACCGCGGCCCGGATCTTCCCCGCGAACTCCTCCACCGACAGAAGCTCGCGCCGCATGCCCGGATAGAGGCTGCACTTCTTGGGGAAGATGTTGTCCTCCATGCAGATCCCCGCCACCCCCGCGCGCTCGTACTCCTCCACCGTGCGCACCACGTTGACGACGTTGCCGTAGCCGTTGTCGGCGTCGGCGATGACCGGCACCGCCACCGCGTCGTTGATGTAGCGGGCGGTCTCCAGGTTCTCGGTCATGGTGAGGAGGTTCACGTCGGGCATGGCGCGCTGGGCCGCCGACACCGCGAAGCTCGAGGACCACACGAGCGGGAAGCCGGCGGCTTCGATGAGGCGGGCGGACAGGGCGTCGTGGGCGCCGACCATGGGCACGAGCCCGGGACGGCGGAGGAGCGAGCGCAGCAGGGCGGCCTTGGTCATGATCTCCCTCGCGCGCGCCGGACTACGGGGTCCGGGGCGCCGGCTTTTTCTTGGGATCGTCGTCCAGCGACACCTCGGCCTGCTTGCTCTTCATGCGCCGGATGAGCTCGGCATAGGAGGCGGTCTGGATGATCTTGTTGAACTGCGTGCGGTAGTTGGACACCAGGCTCACGCCCTCGATGCTGACGTCGTAGACGAGCCAGCGCTCGCCGCGCTTCACCAGCCGATAGTCGATGGGCACCTCGGTGCCGTTCTTGGTGACGAGCTTGGTGCTCACCACGCTGTTTTCGCTCTCGATCTTCTCGCCGGTGTAGACGATCTTTTCCCCGCCGTACTGGTCGATCTTCGAGATGTAGGACCGCTCGAGGAGATCGGCGAAGAGGGTCACGAACTCCTCGTGCTCCGCGTCGCTGCGCCCCTGCCAGTGACGGCCGAGGGAGCGCCGGGCGATCTCGCCGAAGTCGAAGATCTCGTTGGCGATCTTGCGGACGGCGGCGCGCCGCTCCGGAACCCGGCTGTCACCCTTGTAGGCGGGATTCTCCAGCGTCTTCACCACCCGGTCGATGGCGCCGCGGAGCTGGTCGGTGGGCAGTCCGGCGCCCGCCACCGGCGCCAGCAGCGCCACGAGGGCGGCCACCGCCACCCCGATCATGCGAGGACGAATCATCACGAACCCTCCGCTGTCTGCGGTGACATGGTCGCGCTCATACTTTTCCGAAGACGTACTTCGACAGCAGCTCCTCGATGTCCACCGGCGGCTCCACCTCGGTGATGCGGCCGTTGCTCTGGATGGTCTTCTCCGACCCGCCGGGATTGATCCGGATGTACTTTTCCCCGATGAGCCCGCGCGTCTTGATGGACGCGATCGAGTCTTCCTGCAGCTTGACGCTGGACTTGATGCTCATGATCACGCGCGCTTGATAGTCCGAGAGCGTGATGCCGTTCACGCGCCCGATCTCCACCCCCGCGATCTCCACCGTGGAGCCCGTCTTGAGCCCGCCCACGGTGGGGAAATCCGCGGTGATGGTGTAGCCGGCGCTGCTGAAGAGCTCGACCCGGCCGAGCTTGATGGATAGCCAGCCCAGAGCCAGCATGCCCACCAGCACGAAAATGCCCACCGCCACATCCAGCGTCGACCGTCTCATTCGGGACCTCCTCAGTGGATCTTGCCGTGCCTCGCGCGCAGCGTCTACTTCTTTTCCTGTCCCCCGCGCGCGGCGGAGGCTCAGCGAGCGGGCGGCGCGCTCTCGATCTCGCCGCGGATGAACTGCTGCACCACCGGATTCGCGGAGGCCTGGAGCAGCGACGGGGGCGCGCACTCCACGATGAGCCCCTCGTGGAGCATGGCCACGCGGTCCGCGATCCGGAAGATCTCCGGGATCTCGTGGCTCACCACCACCGCCGTGAAGCGGAACTTGCGGTGCAGCTCCACGATTAGATGGTGAATGGTGTTGACCAGGATGGGGTCCAGGCCGGTGGTGGGCTCGTCGAAGAACACCACCTCCGGCTCCGTCACCAGGGACCGCGCGATGGCCACCCGCTTGCGCATGCCGCCCGAGATCTCCGCCGGGTTCTTGTGCCCCATATCCTGGAGGCCCACCTGCACCAGCTTCTCCTCCACCCGCTGCCGGATCTCGGTGGAGGAGATGCGGCCCCTCTCCCGCAACGGAAAGGCCACGTTGTCGAATACCGACATGGAGTCGAAGAGGGCGCCGCCCTGGAACACCACCCCGTAGCGCTCCCGGATGCGGTCCAGGGCGGAGCGCCCCAGCCGTGTGATCTCGGTGCCGTCCACGAAGATGCGGCCCGCGTCGGGCCGCAGCAGACCCACCAGGTGCTTGAGCAGCACCGACTTGCCGCCGCCGCTCCGGCCGATGATCACCATGATCTCGCCGGAGGCGACCTCCAGGTCGATGCCGCGCAGCACGGGCTGCGCGCCGAATGCGCGCCGGAGGTCCTCGATCTTGATCACGGCAGCACCGAGCCGAGGAAGTAGTCCCACACGAGGATGAGAACCGAGGACAGCACCACCGCCTGGGTGGTCGCGCGCGCCACGCCCTCCGCCCCGTGCCCGCAGTAGTAGCCCTTGTAGGTGCACACCCAGGTGACGATGATGCCGAAGGACAGCGACTTCCAGAACCCGGTCATGATGTCGGCCCGGTCCACGAAGGTCTGCATCTCCCCGAAATAGGTCCCGGGGGACAGGCCCAGCAGCTCCACCCCCACCAGGTACCCGCCGAAGATGCCCACCACGTCGAAGATGGCCGTCATGAGCGGAAAGGTGATGATCCCGGCCACGAGGGGCGGGACGATCAGATAGCGCACGGGGTTCAAGGCCATCACGGTGAGGGCGTCTACCTGCTCGGTGATCTTCATGATCCCGAGCTCGGCGGTGAGCGCCGAGCCGGCGCGGCCGGTGACGATGAGGGCGCACAGCACCGGCCCCAGCTCCCGGATGATGGCCAGCGCGACGGCGGGCCCGAGAAAGGCTTCGGAGCCGAAGCGCGACAGGACGAAGAAGATCTGCAGACCGAGCACCATGCCCGTGAAGGCGCCGGTGAGGACCACGATGGTGAGGGAGCGGAAGCCGATGAAGTGAATGCGCTCCGCCAGGCGCGCGAGCTTGAAGGGCGGAACGAAGATGTAGGTGACCGCGTGGACGAGGAAGCGGCCGAACCGGCCGAGAGACTGCAGCACCTCGAGAGCCTGGGCTCCCAGCCCTCCGACCAGGCGGACCGGCAAGCCCTGGGGCGCGGAGGCGACCGGCCCCGTCATCCGCACGCAGTCCGATAAGCGCCCAGGGCCCAGAGGGGAAAGTACTTGGCGTACAGGTGATACTTGAGATAGAAGACGCGCGGAAAGCCGGTGCCGTTCCACAGGGGATCGGCCCACGCCCCCTCCTCGCTCTGCGTGTCGAGAAGGTACTGGATGCCGCGCTCCACCGCGGGCCCCTCGGTGCGCCCGGCGGCGAAGAGCCCCAGCAGCGCCCACGCGGTCTGGCTCGGGATGGACTCGCCGCGGCCCGCCCACGCCGGGTCCTCGTAGGAAGCCAGCGTCTCGCCCCAGCCGCCGTCGGCGTTCTGCCGCGCTTCCAGCCAGGTCACCGCGCGGCTCACGTACTCCTTCGAGCAGTCCTCGCCGATGGCGCGGATGCCGCGGAGCACCGACCAGGTGCCGTAGATGTAGTTGGCGCCCCAGCGCCCGTACCACGGCCCGTCCGCGTGCTGGTTGCGTCGCAGATACCCGAGCGCGCGCCGGGCGGCGGGATGGTCGAGCGTCTCGCCCAGCATGCCCATGAGCTCGAGCCCGCGTCCGGTGAGGTCCTCGGTGGAGGGATCGAGGAGGGCGCCATGATCGGCGAAGGGGATATTGTTGAGGATGAGCCGGTTGTTGTCGGCGTCGAAGGACGCCCAGCCGCCGTCCGAGCCCTGCATGCCCAGGAACCAGGCCATGCCCCGCGCGAGCGCGCGGCGGCGGCGCTCGACGTCGAGGCCCTCGGTGCGGCTCAGCGCCATCATCACCATCGCGGAGTCGTCGAGATCCGGATAGAAGTCGTTGTGGTACTGGAACGGCCAGCCGCCGGGCGGCACGCCCGGCCGCTTGGAGGCCCAGTCCCCCGGCACCGTGATCTGCTTGTCGATCATCCACTCGCCGGCGCGCACCAGGGATTCATGGTGGCCGGGAAGGCCGGACTCGATGAGCGCATTGACCGCCAGCGCGGTATCCCACACCGGGGACACGCAGGGCTGATAGTGCAGCGAGGTCGTGGTCTCGATCCCGAGCCCCTCGATCTCCTTGAGCTGGCCGCGGATCAGCGGATGCTCCTCGTCGTAGCCCAGGCAGCGCAGCGCCAGCACCGCGTTCACCATGGCGGGGAAGATGCCGCCGAGGCCGCCCGGCACGGCGAGGCGCTCTTCCACCCAGCGGCGCGCGCTGTCCAGGGCGCGGGCGCGGAGCGGGCGCGGGCCCAGCCGCTCCCAGCCCTTCAGCGCGTCGTCCACGCCGATGAAGAAGTTCTTCCACAGGAACGTCTTCGGCGAGAACGGGCGCGGGACGCGGTGGAAGCGGAGGCTGGCGCGCTCGCGGGGCACGACCCAGAGCTCGTCCAGGCGCATCGACTCCGGCAGCTGGGTGACGGGCTTGACGTCCATCAGGATGAGGAGCGGCACGATGACCGTCCGCGACCAGTAGGAGACCTCGAGGAGGTTGAAGTACGACCAGCGCGGCAACAGCATGATCTCCACCGGCATGGCGGGGATGCCCGACCAGTCGTACTCGCCGAACTGAGCGAGGAGGATCTTGGTGAAGACATTGGCCTGGACCGGCCCGCCGAGCTGATGGATGAGGTCCCGCGCGCGCGTCATGGCGGGATCCTCGGCCGGCACGCCGGCCACCTTCATCGCGAAGTAGGCCTTGATGGTGGCGGACAGGCTGGCCGGCCCGCCCTCGTAGAGGCTCCAGCCGCCGCCGGCGAGCTGCTGCGAGCGCAGGTAGTTCACGATCTTGGCCTCGCGCTCGCGATCGACGCGGTCCATCAGCCGCCCGAACAGGAGATATTCGCTGGTGATGGTGCTGTCCGCCTCCAGCTCGCCCACCCAGTGCCCGTCGGGCTCCTGCGTGGAGAGCAGCAGCGCCTGCGCGCGCTCGATCGCCGCGTCGATCCGCGTCGGCCGTGAGATCGGCGGGGCGGCGGAGGGCGCACGGGTGACGCGTATCGGCTCTGTTTTCGGGGCAAACATCGCTACATACTAGCACACGGTTTTGGGGATTCCGTATCGGGGTCAAACTTGAAAAATTTCGCGCCCTTGGGTACGGTAGCGAAGGGATTCACACAGCCGCCGTCCGGCCCCTGGGACGGCCCGGCGCAACGGCCAATCCGGAGAGGGTTGACGCGTGGACGAGGTGTGGCGAGTGGTGGCGGCGCTGGGCGGAACGCTCGCGCTGCGGCCCTATGTCGCCGCCTTCCTCGCCGTGTTCGTCGTCCTCGCGGGACGGGACCAGGGGATTCCACGGACCCTTGGGTTCCTCGGCTGGGGCACGCTCGTCGCGTTCACGGCGGAGCTCGCGTCCACCCAGACCGGCATCCCGTTCGGCCTGTACCACTACACGGGGGCCACCGCCGGGCGCGAGCTCTTTGTCGCCGGCGTCCCGATCTTCGACCCCCTGTCGTTCCCGTTCCTCGCGTATGCGTCGTGGTGTCTGGCGCGCTGGATCGGCGACAGCGACCGCGGCGCCCGCCCGGTGCTCCTCACCGGGCTGCTCATGATGCTGCTCGACGTGGTGATCGATCCGCTGGCGGTGCGCGGAGACCGCTGGTTCCTGGGTCGCGTCTTCTACTATCCCGGAGAAGGCGACTACTTCGGCGTGCCGCTGGTCAACTTCGCCGGCTGGGCGCTGGTGGGCTGGGTCATCGCCGGGGGCTTCGCGCTGCTGTCCCGGCGCCGGGCGGCCGGCTCGCCGCGCGGCGGCGTGGGCCTTTACTACGGCGTCCTTGCATTCGGCGTCGGAATGACGATCTGGATCGGCGAGTTCGCGCTGGCGGGAGCGGGAATCCTGCTCCACGCGCTGTCCTTTCTGGTACTCTGGACCGGGCTGGCGGGTGTCCGGGCCCGCTCCGTCAAGACCACCTTTACTTACGAGAGGATATCGTAGTCGATGAGTGTCCCGGTCTCGCAGATGTGGACGGTGGCGACCTATGTGCTGCGCCAGCGGCTGGCGCGGCGCCCGCGCTACCCGCTTGTTCTCATGCTGGAACCACTGTTCCGGTGCAACCTGGCCTGCGCCGGGTGCGGGAAGATCCAGTACCCCGCCCAGATCCTCCGCAAGCACCTCTCGGTGGAGAAGTGCCTCCAGGCGGTGGAGGAGTGCGGCGCTCCCATGGTGAGCATCCCGGGCGGCGAGCCGCTCATGTACCCGGACATCGACCGGCTGGTGGCCGAGCTGGTGAAGCGGAAGAAGTACGTCTATCTCTGCACCAACGCCATCCTCCTCAAGGAAAAGCTCGACCTCTTCACTCCGTCGAAGTACCTGTCGTTCAGCGTGCACATGGACGGGTTGCGGGAGGAGCACGACGAGGCGGTGTGCCGCGACGGAGTCTACGACGAGGCGGTGCCCGCCATCCAGGAGGCGCTCGCCCGAGGGTTCCGGGTGACCACCAACACCACGCTGTTCGACGGCGCCTCGCCGCTGCGGGTGCGCGAGTTCTTCGACGAGATGATGCGCCTGGGCGTGGAAGGGATGATGGTGTCGCCGGGCTACAGCTACTCGAAGGCGCCCGACCAGGAGCACTTCCTCCGGCGTAGCCGGACCAACCAGCTCTTCAGCGAGATCCTCTCCAAGCCCAAGCGGCACTGGCGCTTCAACCAGTCGCCCCTCTTCCTCCGCTTCCTCATGGGCAAGCAGGACTACGAGTGCACGCCGTGGGGCAACCCGACCTACAACATGTTCGGCTGGCAGCGGCCGTGTTACCTCCTCCAGGACGGCTATGCGGAGACCTTCAAGGAGCTGATGGAGACCACGCCCTGGGAGAACTACGGGCGCAAGAGCGGGAACGAGAAGTGCCAGGACTGCATGGTCCACTGCGGGTTTGAGCCCACCGCGGTGAACCACACCTTCAACTCCGCGCGGGGCTTCGCGGAGACGGTGATGGTCACCCTCACCGGAAAGCTGTGAGGCTCCCATGAGCCTCCAGGGCTGGGTGCCCGACATCGGACCGTATCTCACGCTCGAGGAGGTCATCGAGCACGCCTTCGACTACCGCGGCAACGTGACGGTGGTGCGGCGGGACGGCACCGAGATGGTGGGCTACCTCTTCAATCGGGATGCGCAGGGGCCCGAGCCCTTCGTCCAGCTCTTCGATGAGGCCGGGAACGGCCCCATCCGGGTTCGCTACGTCGAGATCGCCACCGTGCGATTCACGGGCAAGGATACCGCCGAGGGCAATTCGTGGAAGGCCTGGATCGAGCGCAAGGAGCGCGAGAAAGCGCAGCCCGTCCCCGCGCCCGGCGCGTAGGCGCGTGAGCAGCCTCCTCATCCTGACGGCCGTCGCGCTCGAGGCGGCGGGGCTGGCGCGCGAGCTCGAGCTGCCCGCCGAGCCCGCCCCGCCGTCTCGCGCCGCCTCATCGCCCCGTTCCTCCTCGTATCGATCGTATGGCCGAGCCGGTGTCCGCATCGCGCCCGTGGGCCTCGGCGCAGGGCTCCTCTCCGAGCGCTGGGCCGCCTGCCGCGAGGGTCTCGACGCGCCGCTCGTGATCTCGGCCGGCGTATGCGGCGGGCTCGACGCGCGGCTCGTCCCCGGCGATCTCGTGGTGCCGGCCCGGGTGCTCGCGCCCGACGGCGAGACGCTCACGGTGCCGGCGGCGGCGCATGCGCGGGTGCTGGCGGCGGCGGGGCCGGCGGCCACCGGCACGCTCGTCACCACGCGCGCCCTCGTGGGCACGCCGGCGGCCAAGGCCGCGCTGCGGTCGGCCACCGGCGCGGCGGCGGTGGACATGGAGTCCGCCGCCATCCTCGCCGCTGCGCGCGCGGACGGGCTGGAGGCAGTGGTCATTCGCGCGGTGTCCGACGGCGCCGGGGCGGCGGTGCCGGCCGAGCTGGCGGCGCTGCTGGACCTCGAGGGCCGGCTGCGCGGCGGCCGCGCGCTGCTTCTCGCGCTCACGCGCCCCCAGACCTTGCCTCGCGCCCTCGAGCTCCGGCGCGGCAGCCGCCGCGCCCTCGCCGCGGTGGCGCGCGTGCTCGCGGCGCTGCGGGACTAGCCGATGCGCGCCCTGGTGACCGGCGGCACCGGTTTCGTGGGGGCCAATCTCGTGCGCGAGCTGCTCGCCGACGGCGACCGGGTGCGCGTGCTCGCCCGCCCCGGCGGCGACCGTCGCGCGCTCGAGGGCTGCGACGTCGAGATCGCGGAGGGCGATCTGCTCGATGCCGGCTCGGTGCGCCGCGCGGTGGCGGGGATGGAGCGGGTGTTTCACGTGGCCGCGGACTATCGCCTCTGGGCGCCCGATCCCGCCGCGCTCTTCCGCGCCAATGTGGACGGCACCCGGCACGTGCTCGAGGCCGCGGTGGCGGCGGGGGTGGAGCGGATCGTCTACACCTCCACCGTGGGGGCGCTCGGCATCCCCAAGGACGGCGCGCCCGGCGACGAGGGCACGCCGGTCTCGCTCGCCGACATGGTGGGGCCCTACAAGGCCTCGAAGTTCGTGGCGGAGGCGGTGGCCCGCGAGCTCGCGGCGCGGGGCGCGCCGGTGATCATCGTGAATCCGTCGGCGCCGGTGGGCCCGTGGGACGTGAAGCCGACTCCCACCGGCCAGATGATCGTGGACTTCCTGCGCGGCAAGATGCTGGGCTCGCTCGACACCGGTCTCAACGTCGTGCACGTGCGCGACGTCGCGCGCGGCCATATCCTCGCCGCCCAGCGCGGGCGTCCGGGCGAGCGCTATGTCCTCGGTCACCAGAACCTCACCCTGCTGGAGATCTTCCAGGTCCTGGCGCGGCTCACCGGCCTGGCGGCGCCGCGCTTCCGCGTGCCGTATGCCGTCGCCTGGCTGGCCGCCGCCGGCATGGAAGGCGTGGCCCGCCTCGTCGGCGGCACGCCGGCGGTGCCGCTCACCGCGGTCCGGATGGCGCGCAAGCGGATGTTCTTCTCGGTGGACAAGGCGGTGCGCGAGCTGGGGCTGCCGCAGACGCCCGCCGAGCGAGCGCTGGGCGACGCGGTGGAGTGGTTCGTGTCGCGGGGATACGCACCCGACCCGCGGCGGCGGCGGGCGGCGTGAACGCGGCGCGGTTCGTCTCGCGGCTCACGCGCAAGAGCCGCTCGAACTTCTTCTACGCCTTCCTCCTCCTGCCGCGCGCCCAGCGGGAGGCCATCTTCGCCGTCTATGCCTTCTGCCGGCTCGTGGACGACGCGGTGGACGAAGGGATGGACCGCGCCGCGCAGCGCCGGGAGCTGGCGCGCTGGCGCGAGGAGATCGCCCGGGTGTTCGGCCCGGAGCCGACCACGCACCCCGCCGCCGAGCGGCTGCGCGAGGCGGTGCGGCAGTTCCCCATTCCCCGCCCGGCGCTCGAGGAGATCATCGCCGGCGTGGAGATGGATCTCGACCGCGCCACCTACGAGACCTTCGACGATCTCTACCCGTATTGCTATCGGGTGGCGTCCGCGGTGGGGCTCTGCAGCATCGCGATCTTCGGCTATCGGGATCCGCGCGCCCAGGACTACGCGATCAACCTCGGGGTGGCGCTCCAGCTCACCAATATCCTCCGCGACGTCCAGACCGACGCCCGCATGGGCCGCGTCTACCTGCCCCAGGAGGACCTCCGGCGGTTCGGCGTCACCATCGACGATCTCCGCGAGGGCCGCTACACGCCCGCCTTCGTGGAGCTGATGGCCTTCGAGGCGGCGCGGGCGCGCGACTACTATTCCCGCGCGTGGCGAGGCCTGCCCGCGGCGGATCACCGCACCCTGTTCGCCGCGGAGATCATGGGCCACACCTACTTCGCGCTGCTCCGCGCCATCGAGGCGCGGCGCTTCGACGTGTTCGGCGACCGCGTGGTGGTGCCCACGCGCCGCCGCCTCGCCATCGCGCTGGCGGGCTGGGCGCGCGCCCGCCTCGGCGCCCGGCGCCGCTCTCCGCTCGCCGGCGCCGCGCGCTAGAAGCAGTGAAGGCCGGCGTCACCCCGTGAGCGCGCGCATGCGGGCCCAGGTCTTTCACGGGCCCGGCGACCTTCGCCTGGAGGAGCTGCCCCGTCCCACGCCGGCGCCGGGCGAGCTCGTCATCAGGGTCGACGCGGCGCTCACCTGCGGCACCGATGTGAAGGTCCTCCGCCGCGGCCATCCCGTCATGATCCCGGTGGTCCCCACCGCCTTCGGTCACGAGATGGCGGGCACCGTCACCGCGGTCGGCGCCGCGGTGCGCGACTGGCGCGAAGGGGACCGGCTGGTGGCCGCCAACTCGGCACCGTGCGGCGGCTGCCCGCTCTGCCGCGCGGGGCGGCCGAATCTCTGCGAGGACCTCCTCTTCGTCAACGGCGCCTACGGCGAATACCTCCGCTTGCCGCCGCGGCTGGTGGAAAAGAACCTCGTGCGCCTCGGCTCCGCCCTGCCGGCCTGGCGCGCGGCCTTCGCGGAGCCGCTGGCCTGCGCGGTGCAGGGCATCGAGCGCGGGCGCGTGGAGCCGGGCATGACGGTGGCCGTGCTCGGCCACGGCCCGCTCGGCTGCCTGCTCGCGCTGACCGCCGCCCAGCGCAAGGCGCGCGTGCTGCTGGTGGGCAAGGGCGGCTGGCGACTCGAGCGCGTGCGCGCGGCGGGGATCGCGGAGACGATGGACACCGCCGAGGCCGGCGACCTCGCCGCCGCGCTGCGCGCACGCACCGGCGGTCGCGGCCCCGACGTGGTGGTGGACGCCACCGGGCGCCCCGAGGTGTGGGAGCAGGCGCTCGACGCCGTCGGTCGAGGCGGCACCGTCGTCTTCTTCGGCGGTTGCGCCCCGGGAACCACGGTTCGAGTGGACACGCGGCGCGCCCACTACGAGGAGCTCACCCTGGTGGGAGCCTTTCACCACACCCCGAGGCTCATCCGCATGGCCGTCGAGCTTCTGGAGTCGGAAACCCTGGTGCCGGACGCGCTCGTCACCCATCGGATGGGGCTGGCGGCGGTGCCCGACGCGCTGGCCCTCATGGCGGCCGGGCAGGCCCTCAAAATCGCGATAAATCCAGCCGTTTGAGCGCCGGGGCCCCGTCCGGTATACTGCCCCCATGGCAACCATACCGCTGCTTCAAGACATCGTGCTGGCCGGGCCCCGGGGGTTCTGCGCCGGAGTGGACCGCGCCATCGACATCGTCGAGCTGGCGCTGCAGGTGTGCCCGCCTCCCGTCTACGTCCGGAAGGAGATCGTCCACAACCGGCACGTGGTGGAGGCGCTGCGGGCCAAGGGCGCTCACTTCGTGGACGAGCTCGACGAGGTCCCGGACAACGCCACCGTGATCTTCAGCGCCCACGGCATCTCGCCGGCGGTGCGGCAGGAGGCGGAGGATCGGGGGCTGCGCGTGATCGACGCCACGTGCCCGCTGGTGACCAAGGTGCACCTCGAGGCCGTGCGCTACGCGCGTGAGGGCTACTCGATCATCCTGGTGGGCCATGCCGACCACGACGAGGTGGTGGGGACCATGGGGGAGGCGCCCGACCGCATGTTCGTGATCGCGCATCCCGATGAGGTCGAGCGGCTGGTGGTGCCGGATCCCGACAAGGTGGCCTTCCTTACCCAGACCACGCTCTCGGTGGACGACACGCGCGACTGCATCGCCGCCCTGCGGAAGCGCTTCCCCAAGATCGTGGGGCCGTCCAAGGACGACATCTGCTACGCGACGCAGAACCGGCAGGCGGCGGTGAAGACGGTGGCGGCCGGGGTGGACGTGCTCCTCGTCATCGGCGCCGCCAACAGCTCGAACGCGAACCGCCTGGTCGAGGTGTCCAAGGGGCTGGGCACCGCGTCCTACCTCATCAACGACAAGAACGACATCCGGCCGGAGTGGCTCGAGGGGGCCACGCGCGTGGGAGTGACCGCGGGAGCGTCCACGCCGGAGTTCCTCGTCACCCAGGTGGTGGAATCGCTCCAGGCCTCGCGGCCGGCGGAGGTCCGCGAGGTGCACGTGGTGGAGGAGGACGTGCGCTTCGGGCTCCCGAAGGAGCTCGAGGAGATCGCCCGTCAGGCCGGCAAGTCCTTGCCCGCCCGCCGCAGCGCGGGCGTCGACGAGGAGTAGCCGTGCATCTCGTCACCTTCCGCCGCGGCCGGAGCCAGGGGCGAGTGGGGGCGGTGTGGAACCAGGTGGTGCTCGATCTCGGCGCCATCACGCGTGATCTCGCGGCCCAGCGCGGCGCGGTCGGGCGCGCCCGGGGCGGCTTCCCCAAGAGCATGCTCGAGCTCATCCAGGGCGGAGCCCCCGCGCTGGAAGCGGCGCGGACCGCGTGGGAGGCGGGGAAGCGGCTCGTGGAGGGTCAGCCCCTCGATGAGCTCGCGCGGCGCAAGCTGGCCTTTCCCCTCGCCAAGATCCGGCTGCAGGCGCCGATCCCCGCGCCCGCCCGCAACATCTTCTGCCTCGGGCGCAACTATGCCGACCATGCCGCCGAGCGTGGGGCGGCGGTGCCGGAGCATCCGGTGTACTTCACCAAGCCCGCGCACGCGGTGGTGGGGCCCGGCGATCGGGTGCTCCACCACACCGTGACCAAGGAGCTGGACTACGAGGTCGAGCTCACCGCGGTGATCGGATTGGCCGGGCGCGATATACCACGTGGAGAGGCGCTCCGGCACGTCTTCGGCTACACCATCATCAACGACGTGACCGCGCGCGACCTCCAGAAGCGCCACGGCCAGTGGTTCAAGGGCAAGTCCCTGGACACCTTCTGTCCCATGGGGCCCATCCTGGTCACCGCCGACGAGATTCCCGATCCGCAGGCGCTCGCGGTCTCGCTCCGCGTGAACGGCCAGGTCCGCCAGTCGAGCAATACCTCGAAGATGATCTTTCCGGTGGACCAGTGCATCGAGGTGCTCTCGCAGGGGCTGACGCTTCTGCCCGGCGACGTCATCGCCACCGGCACGCCGGATGGGGTGGGGGCCGCCACCGGCAACTTCCTCAAGGTGGGGGACCGGATGGAAGCCGAGGTGGAGCGGATCGGCGTCCTCGCCAACAAGGTCGCCTCGCCCTAGCGGCCGTCCTCACGGTCGAGAAGAGCCGCTCTCATCCGGGCGGGACGGCCCGCCCTCCGGCGCCCCGCCGGACCCCCCTGGCACCTCCCGTCGGCGCGTGATAGCATCCGCAGCACATCGGCCCTCTTCCTACTGCCGTCGTGCTATCTGCCGCTCAGGAATCACGGGGAGGCGAACATGGCGCTCGACATCGCGAAGATCCGCAACATCGGTTTCGTCGGCCACGGCGGCGTGGGCAAGACGTCCCTGGTGGAGGGCATGCTCCACGCCGCGGGCGCGGTGAGCCGCCTCGGCCGCGTGGACGAGGGGACCACCACCACCGACTTCGACCCCGACGAGATCAAGCGCAAGATCTCGCTGTCCACCGCGGTGGCCTTCTGCGACTACAAGGGCCACCGCCTCAACCTGGTGGACACGCCCGGATACGGGGACTTCGTGTCCGACGCCCGCGCGGGGCTGCGCGCGGTGGGCGCGGCGGTGGTGGTGGTGGACGCGGTGGCGGGCGTCCAGGTCCAGACCGAGAAGGTCTGGAAGATGGCCAATGACTACGGGCTGCCGCGCATCATCGTGATCAACCGCATGGACCGCGAGCGGGCGGACTTCTTCCGCGCGCTGGACTCGCTGCAGCGCCGGCTCAAGGGGCGGCTGTGCCCGCTCCAGGTGCCGATCGGGAGCGAGGCGGGCTTCCAGGGGGTGGTGGATCTCGTCAAGATGAAGGCGCTCCTCACCGCGGACGGCAAGACCCGGGAGGCGGAGATTCCGGGCGAGGTCATGGACACGGTGAAGGAGTGGCGCGAGAAGCTCATCGAGGCCGTCGCGGAGACCGATGACGACCTGCTCGCCAAGTATCTCGAGGAGGGCTCGATCGGCGAGAGCGAGATGCTGGCCGCCCTCCGCAAGGCCATCGGCGAGGGCGCGCTGGTGCCGGTGCTGGCGGCGGCGGCCACGCGGGGCATCGGCGTCCAGCCGGTGATGGATCTCATCGCGGAGGAGTTTCCCTCGCCGCTCGAGCAGGGCGCGGTGGAGGGAGTGGACCTCAAGAGCAAGGCGTCGGCCACCCGCGCGCCGGATCCCCGCGCGCCGTTCTCGGCGGTGGTGTTCAAGACGGTGTCCGACCCGCACGTGGGCAAGCTCTCCATCTTCCGCGTCTGCTCCGGCACGTTGAAGGCCGACAGCCAGGTGCTCAATGCCTCCAAGGGAATCAGGGAGCGCGTGGGCCATATCGGCTGGCTGCAGGGCAAGACCCAGAAGCACGTCGAGGCCCTGGGGCCGGGCGAGATCGGGGTGGTGGCGAAATTGAAGGACACCCTCACCGGCGATACGCTCTGCGACGAGGCGCATCCGGTGGTGCTGCCGCCGATCAAGTTCCCCGAGCCCGCCATCTCCTTCGCCATCCAGCCCAGGACCCGCGGCGATGAAGACAAGATCTCCACCGCGCTGCACCGGATGGCGGAAGAAGACCCCACCCTCCACCATCACTTCGACCCCGAGACCAAGCAGCTCCTCGTCTCGGGCATGGGCCAGATGCACGTGGAGATGGTGGTGGAGCGCATGAAGCGGAAGTACAACGTGGA
>Ga0134127_10000595_pt1 | contig 32236 bp, 23 predicted proteins | sample KB31753_FD_96459 | JGI IMG/M metagenome (GOLD analysis project Ga0134127, IMG submission 96459) | Terrestrial soil microbial communities with excess Nitrogen fertilizer from Kellogg Biological Station, Michigan, USA - KB3-175-3 | ecosystem: Environmental > Terrestrial > Soil > Unclassified ...
ATTGCCAACAACGGCAACGGCGCCCTCCTAACTTTGTGAGTACAGGAGACTGAGCATGAGCGCAGTTGCTAACGTCGCTTCCAAGAACGATTTCCAGGTCGCGGACCTTTCGCTCGCCGACTGGGGCCGCAAGGAAATCCTGATCGCCGAGACCGAGATGCCGGGCCTGATGGCGATTCGCGAAGAGTTCGCGAAATCGCAGCCGCTGAAAGGCGCGCGCATCAGCGGCTCGCTGCACATGACGATCCAGACCGCGGTGCTGATCGAGACGCTGCAGGCGCTCGGCGCGCAGGTGCGCTGGGCTTCGTGCAACGTGTTCTCGACGCAGGATCACGCCGCCGCTGCCATCGCTGCGAAGGGCACCGCCGTGTTCGCGCACAAGGGCGAGTCGCTCGACCAGTATTGGGATTACACCCATCGCATTTTCGATTGGACCGACGGTGGCTACTCCAACCTGATCCTCGACGACGGCGGTGACGCTACGCTGCTGCTGCATCTCGGCGCACGCGCCGAGACCGACGCCAGCGTCATCGCGAAGCCGGGCAGCGAAGAGGAGACCTCGCTGTTCAACTCGATCCGCGCGAAGCTCAAGGTCGACCCGAAGTGGTATTCGACGCGCTTGAAGCAGATCAGAGGCGTGAGCGAGGAGACCACGACCGGCGTGAAGCGCCTGTACCAGATGGCCAAGGACGGCGCGCTCGCGTTCCCCGCTATCAACGTCAACGACTCGGTGACGAAGAGCAAGTTCGACAACCTGTACGGCTGCCGCGAGTCGCTCGTCGACGGCATCAAGCGCGCGACCGACGTGATGGTCGCGGGCAAGATCGCCGTCGTCTGCGGTTACGGCGACGTCGGCAAGGGCTCGGCGCAGGCGCTGCGCGCGCTCTCAGCGCAGGTGTGGATCACCGAGATCGATCCGATCTGCGCGCTGCAGGCGGCGATGGAGGGCTATCGCGTCGTGACGATGGACGACGCCGCCGACAAGGCCGACATCTTCGTGACCGCGACCGGCAACCTCCATGTGATCACGCACGACCACATGAAGAAGATGAAGAACAACGCGATCGTCTGCAACATCGGCCACTTCGACAATGAGATCGACGTCGCGGCGCTGAAGCAGCATCGCTGGGAGAACATCAAGCCGCAGGTCGATCATGTGATTTTCCCGGATGGGAAACGGATCATCCTGCTCGCCGAAGGCCGGCTCGTGAACCTCGGCTGCGGCACCGGTCATCCTTCGTACGTGATGAGCTCCTCGTTCGCGAACCAGACGCTGGCGCAGATCGAGCTGCACGTGAACAACGCGAAGTACCCGATCGGCGTGTACGTGCTGCCGAAGCATCTCGACGAGAAGGTGGCGCGCCTGCAGCTCGCCAAGCTTGCGGCGAAGCTGACGCAGCTGAGCCCGGAGCAGGCCAAGTACATCGGTGTCGCTCAGGACGGTCCTTACAAGACCGACCAGTACCGCTATTGATGGCATGACCGCCAAGATCATCGACGGCAAAGCCATCGCAGACCGCCTCCGCGCGGAGTACCGGCTGCGCGTCGACGATCTCCGTTCGCGTCACGGCGTGACGCCGGCGCTCGCCGTCGTGCTCGTCGGCGACAACCCGGCCTCACGCTCGTACGTGCGCGGCAAGATCGCCGGCTGCAAACAGGTCGGCATCCGCTCGGAGCTGATCGAGCTGCCGGTGAGCGTCGGCGAGAGCGAGCTGCTGGCGCGCATCCAGGCGCTGAACGAGGATCCGGCCATTCACGGCATCCTCGTTCAGCTGCCGCTGCCGCCGCACATTCCCGTTGCGAGCGTCGTCGAGAAGATCTCGGTCGAGAAGGACGTCGACGGCTTTCATCTCTACAACATGGGCGGGCTGGTCACCGGCAACACGGTGTTCTCGCCTTGTACGCCGTACGGCGTGCAGAAGATTCTGGAGATCGAGCAGATTCCGGTCGAAGGCCGCAACGTCGTGGTCGTCGGGGCGAGCAACCTCGTCGGTAAGCCGACGGCGCTGATGTTGATGCAGCAGGAGGCAACGGTCTCGATCTGCCACATCAAGACCCGCGACCTCGGTCAGTACACGCTGCTGGCGGACATCCTCGTCGTCGCGGCGGGCGTGCCGAATCTGATCGTGCCGCAGATGGTGCGCACTGGCGCTGTAGTGATCGACGTCGGTTTCAACCGTCTGCCGGATGGCCGCATCGTCGGCGATGTGGACTTCGAGCGGGTGAAAGAAAAGGCCTCGTACATCACGCCCGTGCCGGGCGGCGTCGGTCAGATGACCGTCACGATGCTCCTGCACAACACGATCCTGTCGGCCGAGCGTGCCACGCACGCGGTGGCGTCACCGTTTCGCAGAGTCTCCTGAGAACACCGGCGGATACTTCTCGCCGTACTTCAGCGCCACGTCCACGTTGTTGGTGAGCACCAGCGGGCAATTGAAAGCATCCGAGTGCGCGCACAGGAAACTGTACGCGGTGTTGAGGTCGAACGTGATCTCCTGCGGCGGCGATCCCTTGGCGATAGCAATGTCCACTACGCGTCCGCCGCCGTAGGTCGTCTTGCCGGACGTGCGATCGCGCAGGAGCAGCAGCACTCCTTCGATCTTCTTCCAGTCGTTGCTGTAGCTGTAAGTCTTGAGGTCGTACGTCTTGCCGCCGATCTGTGCCTGCAGCGTGCCGACCACATGCATGATGCCGGCTTGCTCGCGCGAGTCGAGGTAATTCACGGGCACCGGCTGCTCGTTGCGCCGGAAGGTCCCGGTGATTACGCCGCGTGCGTCGTAGGGGAAATAGTCGAGCGCCTCGAAGCCTTTGCGCTCCGGCAACTTCGCGTTGTAGAGCCAGAGCTTCAGTGATTTCTCGCGCAGCAGGCTGCCGCGGACGGTGAGGCCATTCGGCAGCGCGAGCGGCTCGCCTTTCGACTGCAGCAGATCGCGCTCCTCGATGCCGGGCCCACGAATCAGGGCGCGTCCGTCCTTGAACTGCACCTGCGCGAGGGACGTAGCCGGAGCCGCCTGTGTCCAGCGCAACTTGTCGGCATCTCCGGACGACAGATACGCGCTTTCACCAGGGTGCAGCTCGCGCATGTCCTGGATCGCATAGAAGCCCTGAGGTCCGCCGGCTTCTACCGCGAGCTCTTTCTTGAACTCGAGCCATTGCTGATAGTGCTTCGAGTCTTCCGCCTGCGTGGGCAGACAAACCAGGAGGAGGGCGCAGCAAATTACCTTTCGCATATTGACCACCGTGTCTGCTTCCACGCTACCGCACCTGGTACTCGATCCGGTAGATGTCCGCGCGGCCGCGGCCGTGCTCCTGTTCGGACGTGAAGTAGAGCACTCCAGGTTCATCTGCCGAGATCGATGGTCCGAGTGTCCACGCTCCCGGCTTCTGCGAATTCACCGCGGCAGGCAATCGCTCGCGCGGCGCGAAGTGGCCGTCGCGAAACGCCGCGAAATACAGCGCCACGTCGTCGCTTTCGAACTTGCCGGACGTGTACACGATCGAGACGCCGTCGTGCAGGAACGTCGCGTCGAAATCCTCGTCTGGCGTGTTCAGCTCGGCGAGATTTTCGATGTCGCTCCAGCTCGTGCCGCGCCGGTGTGCGATGAACAGATCGTGCTTGCCGCGGCCGCCGTGGCCGTCGCTCGCGAACATGAGTCGCTGACCGTCGGCCGACACGACCGGCGCCCATTCGTCGCCCGCCGAGTTGATCGACGCGCCAAGATTCTTTGCCGCACCGTAGTGCCCGGTACGCGCCTCGAACGGCGCGAAATAAATGTCGTCCTTGCCGAAGCCGCCGTCGCGATTGGAGAAGAAGTACACGCCGGACCCGTCCGGCGCGAACGACGGATCGAAATCGTTGGAGGCAGAATTGAACGAGACTGCGCGCGGCGCGCTCCAGCCGCTGATGGAGCGTTCGCTCTCATAGATGTCCCAGCCTCCGACACCGTTGCTCCAGCCGATCGCGCCCCACAGCATGCGCTTGCCGTCCGGGCTGAAGGTGATGCGGACTTCGGATTTCGGTGTCGAGACCTGGTCAGGCAGCCACAGCTGCGCGGGACTGACCAGAAGGAGGGCACAAGCGAACGGCGCGGCTTTCATAGGCCGCTAGGTTAGCGTCAGCGGCCGCCCTCCGCGCGCCACTTTTGTTCGAGCTGTTGCACATCCTCGTCCGATCGTGCTTTGACGCCGATGAGAATGGCGCCGTCGCGCACCGCCGTCTCGTACTCGTTCACGCGATCCTGCGGAATGCCCCAGTCCTTGAGCGCGCCGATGAGACCACCGGCGAGGCCGACTGCACCCGCAGCCGTCAACGCGATCGCGATCGGTCCGGCGAACACCAGGCCCGGGACCAGCACTGCAGTTCCGACAGCAGCGATGATCGGAGCGATGGTGCCGAACGTGCCGCCGGTCGGCCCGCCCAGGTCGGCGCCTTTCGTGGGCTGCTCCTTGCTCTCGGCGGCATTGTTGCTGAGCCGCGGATGACTCGCATCGGCGATCAGCCGGTCGCGAGTCGCATCCGAGATCACGACATTGATGTCGGCATCCTCATAGCCGAGCGCCACGGCCGCGCGATACGCGCGCTCGGCGGCGTCGGGACTGCGGAACAGCGCGGTGACGAACCGCGAGTCGGCGGACTTCGGTTGGGTAGCCATGTCCAACAAACGCAAGCTCGCCGGGCTTCGTTCCTTGCGGCATCATGCGCACCTTGCAAAACGGGGAGAATGTTCATGCAGCGATTCCTCGCCCTCTGTTGCCTGGTCGGCTTGAGCGTTCACGCCTGCCTGGCCGGCGCAGCAGCCGCGCCGCAACCGCCGAAGGTGGCGCCGGCGCCGGCGCGACAGGAAGGCGACGGGCCCTATTCGCAACTCATCCTCCGCAACGCGACTGTTATCAACGGGACCGGCGCGCCGGCGTTTGGTCCGGCCGACATCGTCATCGAAGGCAATCGCATCGTGCAGGTGATGTCGGTCGGCGCCCCCGGTGGCGCCAAGGAAGATCCGAAGCGCCCGAAGCTCGCGGCCGGTGGACGCGAGATCGATCTGCGCGGCCACTACGTGATGCCCGGGCTGATCGACATGCACGGTCACATCGGCGGGGAAGAGCAGGGCGTACCGGCCACTTACGTTTACAAGTTGTGGATGGGTCACGGCATCACGACGATCCGCGATCCCGGCTGCGGCAACGGCGTGGAATGGTGCGTCAGCGAGGAGAAGCGCAGCGAGCGCAACGAGATCACTGCACCGCGCATCTTTCCGTACGTGTTCTTCACGCCGGACACGCCGATCACCAAGCCGGAGGACGGACGTCGCTGGGTGCGCGACATGAAAGCGAAAGGCGCGGTCGGCATGAAGTGCTTCGGTTATCGTCCCGACGTCCTCGAAGCCGTGTTCGACGAGCTGAAGAAGCAGGGCATGCGCAGCGCGTGCCACCACGCGCAGCTCGACGTCACTCGCGTCAACGTCCTCACGACCGCGCGTTGGGGCCTGACGACGATGGAGCACTGGTACGGGTTGCCGGAGGCGTTGTTCGACGACCGCACCGTGCAGCACTATCCGCCGGCGTACAACTACAACAACGAGCAGGATCGCTTCGGCCAGGCCGGCCGGTTGTGGAAGCAGGCCGCGCCGCGCGGCAGCGAGAAGTACGAGTCGGTGATCAAGGAGCTGCTGGCGCTGGACTTCACGCTCGATCCGACGTTCACGATTTATCTCGCGTCGCGCGATCTGATGCGCGCGCGCCGTGCGGATTGGCACGACGAGTACACGTTGCCGCAGCTGTGGGATTTCTACACGCCGAATCGCGACAACCACGGCAGCTTCTTCTTCGACTGGGGCAGCGAGGACGAAGTCGCGTGGCGCGAGAACTATCAGCTGTGGATGTCGTTCGTGAACGATTACAAGAATCGCGGCGGCCGCGTCACGGTCGGCTCGGATTCCGGCTTCATCTATCAGCTGTACGGCTTCGGCACGATCCAGGAGCTGGAGCTGCTGCGCGAGGCCGGCTTTCATCCGCTGGAAGTACTGCGCTCAGCGACGATGAGCGGCGCGCAAGCGCTCGGCGCCGCCGACCGCATCGGCACCGTCGAGCCCGGCAAGCTCGCCGACCTGGCGGTGCTCGAAGAAAATCCGCTGGCGAACCTCAAAGTGCTGTACGGCACCGGCCACATCCGTCTCGGCGACGACGGCAAGTCGCACCGCGTCGGCGGCGTGAAGTACACGATCAAGGACGGCATCGTCTACGACGCCAAGCGCCTGCTCGCCGACGTGCGCACGATGGTCGCGGAGGAAAAGCGCAAGCGCGCCATCACGCAGCTCGCGCAGCCTTAGGCGGTGCCGGGGCAAGAATCGAGGGGAAACTCAGCAGTGCAGCAATGCTGCGGTGCTGAGTTTCACCCTCTTTTTTCTCCCGGCACCGTCCGATAGGCGTACGCCGCGAGTTGCGAGCCGATGGCGCTCGCGACGAAGACGAGCTTGTGGTTGGCCGCGAGCTTGTGCAGCCAGTCGAACGCGCCGCCATCGATCAGCGGGATGTCGTCGCCAGCGGCGCTGTGTGCGCTGATCATGAAGCGCAGGCCGTCGTAGTACTGCTTCTCCAGCGGCTCCATCGCTACGGGTACTCCCTCGATCGAAGCTGCGATCCGCTTCGCCAGCGGTTCGCGCTGCTCGATCGCGAGCAGACGCACGCGGCGGTTCGGGAAGCGATAGCCGTGTTGCTCCAGACGATCGAGTGCCTGCAGGTGCGTGCGGATATGCTGGGTCAGCGCATCGGTCACGAATGTCTGGTCCTTGCGCTCGTGTGCCGCGCTGGTCATGCAGAACATGCGGAAGTGCGCCGCGAATCCGGGGACCTTCGGCACTTCCTGCGCACGAACGCAGCGATGCGACGTGCAGAACCGAACGACGCTCGCCGGATCCTCGCGCAGCCGCCGCGCGCTCTCCAGCGCCAGGACGTTGGTGGGATCCGAAACGACCTCGGTACCCCGCACCGTCGAGACGACGCGATTCTGCGTCGTCAACGCGACGCTCGAAGTCGAGCCAAGCGGCGCAAGCGGCGACAGCTCGACCGCTTCGAAGTCCGCTGCTGCTGCAAGCAGATGAGAGTCGAGCTCGACCAGTGTCCGTTGGTCGATGTACGAGAACTGGACGAAGCGGTCACGTTCCCACTGCTCGGTGAGCGCGCGCGCCGGCCGCTGTTCGGCACGCTCGCGCATTGCGCTCAGGAGCAACGACCAGACTTCGGAGGCAGGCATGCCCCGTGCGAGCGCCGCGTAGGCGGCTTCGCCGAAGCCTGCCGTTGCCCAGGTGTCCTTCGTATCCATGACGGCTCATAACGTACACCGTCACCGATCCGAATTCATTCATGCGCGGATCACGACCGACTCGGCCGAGCGTTGCGCCGGCCCGTGATACACGGCTTCGATATTGTTGCCGTCGGGGTCGAGCAGGAAGGCCGCGAAGTATCCCGGATGATATTTACGCTCGCCGGGCGCGCCGTTATCCCGGCCGCCGGCGGCGAGTCCAGCCTCGTAGAAGCGCCGCACGGCATGGCTGTCGCGAGCCTGAAACGCCAGGTGCACATGCGTTGCGGACGGGCGGTCGTTGCCGAGCGCGTCGATCCACAACTCATCGACTTGAAGGTGCGTCTCGTCGTCGGCGTTGATCGGCTTGTCGAGCGCACCGAGCACAGCGCGATAGAAGCGTTTGCTGGCGGCGAGATCCCGGGCTCGCAGATGGACGTGGTCGATGAGGCGGCCGATGTGCCATTCGGGCATGGAAGGTCCTCCGCAGAATTGGCAACGCCGGCGCAAGGGCGCCGGCGTTGTAACGGAGTCGGGCTGAAGCCCGACCTACAGGTCATCTACACAGGTCCGTTATTGATCCTCGGCGGTCATCATGCGGTCGTGACCGGCCTGCACTTCGGCAGCGCTCAGCTTGCCGTCGTGGTCCTTGTCCATCTTCTCGAACATTTTCTTGGCGCCGGCCTCGTGCTCGGCAGCCGTGATCGTGCCGTCACCGTCCGTGTCGATCATCTTGATCTTCGCGGCGGCGGATTTGTCGTGATGCATGGAGTCGCTCTTGCCGAGACGGCTCGCACTTGCGGTGTCCGACTCGGACGAGCTGCCCTTCTGCGCCGTCGGCATGTCCTTGTGGGCCGCATCCATTTCCTTGGCCGTCACGATGCCGTCGCCGTCCGCATCCATCTTCGCGAACATCTGCTTCGCGCCGGCCGCGTGCTCGGTCGTCGAGATGCTGCCGTCGCCGTCCGTGTCCATCATCTTGACCTCGGCCTGGCCCGAGCCGCCGCCGGCGTAGGCGCCTGTCGCGAGGGCGAAGCCGCCGACTACGCTCCACAGCATCTGATGAGGAATTTTCATGGCGTGGGTTCTCCAAATGATTGCAGTACCCGCGCAACGCCATCGCGATCGCACTGGTTCCCGCGCGTCAGCCGATCGCGGACCGGCTGCAGGAGAGGCCCTAACGCTTGCCGGCAAGCTCCTTCAGCAGCACGTACCAGTGCGTCAACTCGCCGTAGAACGATTCGACCGGCAGCCGTTCGTTCAGGCCGTGGCTGAAGCTGTCGCTCGCCTTGATGAACGAACCGGAGACGCCGTACGTGGGGATGCCCGCCGCACGATAGACCGCGCCATCGGTCGCCCACGGCACCATGCCGGGCACAACGGGAATGCCTGGATACTGCGCGTGTGCCGCCTTGGTCAGTGCGGCGAGCACATCCTTACGAAGCGGCGATGCGCCCGCAGGAGGCGTACTTCCCAGGAAGCTCACTTGCACATTCTTCCCGACGACTTGCTCCAGCGTACTCTTGACGTCGTCGGTGCTCGTGTCGGGGAAGATGCGGCAGCTCACCGTGGCAGTCGCCGTCTGCGGCAAGGCGTTCGAGGCGTGACCGCCGCGGAGCATCGTCGCGACGCACGTCGTGCGCGTCTTGCCGATTTCAGTCGGCACCTTCGCGATCTCGGCGGCGGCTGATTCGTCCTGAGGATTCGCGGCGAAGCGCGTCATCGCCTCGCCGAGCGGACCCGGCGTTACCGGACCGGTGGCCTTGAAGCTGCCGAGGGTCCAATCGTTGGACTTCACTGGAAAGCGATAGGCCTGCACCGCCTTGAGCGCATCGGCGAGCTCGTAAATTGCGTTGTCGGCGCGCGGCGCGGAGCTGTGGCCGCCGGGATTGCGCACCGTCAGCTCGTACGTCGCGGAGATCTTCTCGGCGCCGACGAAGCTCAGATACTGCGGCTTGCCGGTCTTCTCATCGAGCTGGCCGCCGCCGTCGTCGCTGTTCAGCGCGTACTCCGCGTCGATCAGCGCGCGATTCTTGTTCGCCAGGTCGGTGGCGGTCGTCATGCCGGTCTCTTCGTCGCCGCTGAACGCGATGATCAGGTCGCGCGTCGGCACGAAACCCTCGCGCTTCAGGCGCAGGAAAGTAGTCGTGAGAGTGGTGACGCCCTGCTTGTTATCGAGCGTTCCACGGCCGAAGAAGTAGCCGTTCTCTTCGATCAGCGTGAAGGGATCGCGCTGCCATTCCTCGGGCTTCGCGGTCACGACGTCCATGTGGGCGAGCAGGAGGATCGGCTTGCCGCCGCGGCCGTTGCCGCGATAGCGCACGACCAGCGAGGCGGTCTCGCCGACCGGCAGGATGTGGATGTCCTCTTCCTTGAACCCCGCGGCCCGGAAGCGCTCGGCGAGATATTGCGCCATCGCCGGCACCTGGCCGAGACCTTCGGAGGTGCGGAACGAGATGACCTTCTGGAAGATCTCGCGTGCTTCCTTGCGCACTTCTTCGGGCGTGGTCTCTTTGGCGGGCGCGCCGGCGGCGCAGAGGAGAGCAGCGAAAGCGCAAGCGATGGTGATTTTTTTCATGGGCGGCAAGCCTATCGGCCTGCCGCGCGGGCGGCAAGGATCAGTTGATCGCACGCAGCGCTGGTTGCTTCGAGGGTCTCCTGCGCAGCGACGACGGCGTGTAGCCGAGTATGCGATGCATGTGGCGAGCCAGATGACTCTGATGCGCGAACCCGGTGGCCACTGCGACTTCGGCGATCGAGAACCGCTGGTTGCGCAGGAGCAGCTGTGCGCGCTCGACGCGCCGGCGCAGCACATATTCGTAGACGGGCACGCCAGTCGAATTGCGAAACAGCGTCTTCAGATGCGAGACGCTGATCCCGGCGATCTCGGCGATTCCCGGCAGCGACAGCTTGCTGGCCAGGTTGTCCTCGATGTGCGCGATGACGCGCTCGAGCTTGGTATGCGACAGTCCGCCGCGAATCTCGCGCATCGGCAGCGAGCCGCGATAGTGCCGCTGCAATAGCCGCGCCGCGAGCGCGACGCCGAGGCTGTCGCGCAGCAGCCGGCCGCCCGTAAGATTCGAATCGATGTCGGCCTTGAGCGTCCAGCCGATGTGCTCGATGACCGGATCGCGCATCTGGAAGCGATCGGCGATCTCGATGTCGCCGGGATTGCGATCGAGCTGCGCGGCCACCGCACTCAGCAATTCGTCGGGCACGCACATGATGAGCGCCGTACCCTCCTGCTTGAGCTCCCACGACGAAGCGGTGCGGGCGGGAATGACGTCGAGATCGCCCGCCACTTCGCGGCCGTGCCGGAGGGTGCCACCCCGCATGCAGCGAACTTCTACCGAGGCGCCGAGGTGCATGCACACCATTGCATACGGCATCTCGGCGATCTCGGTGAGCCCCGCTGCGAAGGTGCTCACCCACGCCTTGATCTGCATGCTCAAGGTTTACTGCGGGAGGGTGGCGACTACTCGCCCGATTCGGACGCGAATGTCTGTCGTAAATCTCTACGGTCCGGCGACGACGCGTTCGAGCGTTCGCTGCGCCATGACAGCGTGACGCTGGTCGCCGGCGAGGCCGGAAGTACCGAGCGTGACGCCGTAGAAGACAGCCCAGCCTTTCGCGCGCCGCCACGTTGCCTCGGTGATTCCGTGGCAGGCGCGCAGCGCATTCTCGCGAGCATTGCGATCGCCGAGATTCATCCACAGCGTTGCGAGGTCCGTCGCGCGATCGCCGCGAGTCATGTCGCCCCAATCGATCACGCCGGTGATCACGCCGTCGTCGTCGACGAGCAGGTTGCCGCCGTGCAAGTCGCCGTGCAGCCAAGTCGGCTCGACGTCGATCGGCGCCTCGATTGCATCCTGGTAGACGCGGACGACGTCGTCATTGAGGAGAGTCGTCTCGCGTTGTAGTCGACGGATCCGTTCGACGATCTGTTCGGCTCGTTCCCGCAGCGGCACGCCTCGATAGGGATTCACCGGTGCATCGACGGGCGCGGGCCGATGGAGCGCACACAGGAACGCTGCGAGCCGCTCGGCCTGGTCGGGCCGCGGCTCGTTCAGATCGGCATTGCGGCCGCGCATCCACGGCACGACGCTCCAACGCGAAGGGTAGTTTTCCGCCGGCAAACCGATGCGCACTGGCGCAGGCACCGCAATCGGCAGCAGCGGTGCGAGTTGCGGCAGCCAGTGCTGTTCGTGCTCGATCAACTTCGTGACTGCAACCCGCCGCGGCAGGCGCACCGCGAGCTCCGCGCCGAGCTTGTACATCGCGTTGTCCCAACCCGAGTCCATCGGCTGCAACGGCAGATCTGCCAGGTCGGGATGTTGTGCGCGCAAGAGCGAGCGGACCATCGGCTCGTCGATTTCGATGTCCGCAGCGGGCTTGCTGTGATGGATGACGCGAGCGACCACGCCGCGGAGTCTAGCGCACGGCCGCGACGATCGTCGTTCGCACTGGTGTCGGCAGCGAGGAGGGCGCGTAGAAATACCGGCTCTTGGCGACGAGCGGCGTCAGCAACTCCACGCTGGTGAAGCCTGCGCCGCGCAGCTTGTCGTGCATCTCCTGCGGCTCGAAGAAGCTCAGCCACGGCTCGCCCGCTTCGGCCGCACGCTCCGCGACGCCTTGCGGCGTGTTGCTGGCCGATGCGAACGTCAACACGATTTCGCTGCCCGCAGGAAACTCCGCGACCGAGCGCAGTACTGCATCGATCGCGTCCTCGCGCAGATACATCGTTACGCCGAGCCAGGAAAAGAACGTGCGCTGCGCCGGCTCGATCCCCTGGCGCAGCAGTCCGTCGCGCAACGATTCACGTTCGAAGTCGATCGTGGCAAACCCGGCATTCGGCGGCACCGCGAGCCCTGCGGCCGCCAGGTGCGAGCGCTTCAGCTGCTGCGTCCCGGCGTGATCGACTTCGAGGATGCGCAGATTGCGTGCCCACGCGGGCTGACGCACGGCGAACGTGTCGAAGCCGGCGCCGAGAATGACATATTGCGTGACGCCGCGGCCGACGGCGGCGGCGAGGCGGTCTTCCGCGAAACGCGACCGCAACACCATGTGCGCACGCAAGGCTCGACCTTCAGGCGTTTGCGAGCGTGCGGCGGATTCTTTGATCGATTGCTCGGCGCCGGGGCCGAGCACGGCAACAGCTGTGGGATCTTCGAGCACCCGCGGAGGCGGGTCCAGCAACTGGTGCGCCGCGCGCATGTAAGCGGTCGCGAGCGCAGTGCGGCTCGCTGTCTTCTGTTGCATGCAGTCAGCTTGCTGGCATTGAACTGGGCACGCAAGGCCCCATACTGCGCCAATGCGCCTCAGCCGCCGATTGCTCTCTCTCGTCGCATTGCTGGCGCTGTTCCACCTCTACATCGGTCTGCGTTTGCTGCCGCCCTTGACGCTCGGCACTACCGGGCTCGTCATCGGCTGGCTCGCCTTGCTCGCGTCATGTCTGATGATGCCGCTCGCCGTCTTCGCGCGATCCGCGCGCGATGAGGAATGGTCGGACCGGTTTGCCTGGGTCGGCCTGACGACGATGGGGCTGTTCTCGTCGCTGCTCGTGTTCACGCTATTGCGTGACATCGTGCTGCTGATCTCCGGCGCCTTCCTCAATACGAGCCAGCTGCTCGCCTTCGACCGACTGACTGCGATCGCGACCATCTCGATTGCCGGGCTGGCAACGTTGATCGGTCTGTTCAATGCGCGACGTCGTGCGGCGATCGTCGATGTCGATGTGCCGGTCGCGAACCTGCCGGCGGAGCTGCACGGCTTTTCGATCGCGCAGATCAGCGACGTGCACGTCGGGCCGACGATCAAGTATGAGTACGTCGCTGCGATCGTGGACGCCGTGAACGGACTCGATGCAGACGTGATCGCAGTCACGGGCGACGTGGTCGATGGCAACGTGCCGCAGCTCGCGGCGCACGTCGCGCCGCTGTCGCGTCTGCGCTCGCGTCATGGCACGTACTTCGTCACCGGCAATCATGAGTACTACTCGGGCGCGCAGGCGTGGACGCGGGAATTCGAGCGCCTGGGCATGCGTGTGTTGACGAACGAGCATGTCGTGCTCATGCATCGCGAACATCAGATCGTCGTAGCCGGCGTCACCGACTACAGCGCGCACCATTTCGATCCGCGCAATCGCAGCGATCCTTCGGTGGCGCTGCACGGTGCACCAGCGAGCGCAGCAGTGAAGATCCTGCTCGCGCATCAGCCGCGCTCGGCGGAAGCCGCAGCGGAGGCGGGCTTCGATCTGCAATTGTCGGGGCACACGCATGGCGGCCAGTTCTGGCCGTGGAATCACTTCGTGCGCTTCCAGCAGCCATTCACCGCGGGGTTGAATCGGCTGAAGAACCTGTGGGTGTACACGAGTCGCGGTACAGGATATTGGGGGCCGCCCAAGCGGTTTGGCGCGCCCTCAGAAATCACGCGGATTCGGCTCGTGCCGGCCTGAAAGAGATGTTCTGTTCCTATTTCTCTATCCGATACTCGATTCCCGCTCTCGTATCTTCCGGCCCGCGCTGCGTTTGCACCGCCAGCGCTTCCGATAGTTTGTAGCGCAGCGTGATGACGTCGCCGGGCTCGAACAAGCCGACGCCGTAGCTGAGGAACAAGCGCGGCGACAGGTACTGGCCGACGGTCAAAGCGGAGCCGCCGATCATTTCTTCATCCTTGACGGACAGCTCGTCCACGCCGAGCCGCTTGCCGAGGCTCTTCGCGAGCAGTCCGCCGCCGGCGACGCCAATCGAGCGCGCGGCGCTCTGCATCGCGCCGGCTTCGCTGTCGCCGGCGCCGATCTCATCGATCGGTTTGCCCGCGACCAGATACGACAACGCGTTGGCCTGGCTCATCGGCGGATCGGAATACACCGTGAGCTCCGGGTTCTGCGCATAGCCGCGGATGCGCAGCCCCGCGGTCACAGTCTCGACGGTCCGTGTCGCCTCGATGTTGAGGTTCGGATTGTCGAGCGGCGTCCACGCGTACAGCAGCTGGCCCCGCTGGATCGTGAGATCCTGCCCGTACGCTTTGTACTTGCCGGCGACGCGCACTTCGCCCGAACCGAGCGTCGGCTGACCCGGACTCTCGCGCACCTGTAGCGCTCCTTCCACATTCGCTTGCAGGCCGAAGCCCGTCAACTCGACTTTCTTGCCGATGTTGATTGTGATCTCGGCGTACACCGGCGCCTTCTCTGCTTCATCTTCGCGCGTCCGCGCGTCCACGACGATCACGTCCGACGATGCCGCCTGTGAATGCGCGCCGCCACGCGGCAGCTTCTGCAGGTTGATGGTCGCTTCGGGAATCGTGACGTCGCCGTTGAGCGTGACGCGCTCCGCGGTCCGTACCAGGTTCAGATTGGGCGTGACGATGACACGCGCGCCGGGAATGTCCGCAGCCAGCACGCGATCGCCGCCGACGTGCATGTCGACGCGGCCCGAGCGATCCGCCTTGCCCGCAAACTGCAGCCGGCCGTCGCCCGAGACGATGGCGCCATCGACGGTAATGTCGCCGGCCGGAGTGGGGCGCACCTGCAGTTGCCCGTTCTTCAGTTTCAAGCCGACTGCCGGAATGTCCGCGGCCAGCTCGGCACCACTGACCAGACCGGACACCTCCGGCTTTTGCACCGTTCCCGCGACGGCAATATCGGCATCGATCCGGCCGTGAACGTTGGCGAGCTGCGGCGCGAAGACCGCGAGCGGCGCGAGGTCCGGAATCTGGCCGCGCACGCGGCCGGTGATCGGAGTCTCGGCGCGGCCGAGATCGTGGACGCTGGCCTCGCCGTGCAATGTCGCATTCGGTTCGAGTTGCGTATCGAACGTCGCGCGCGCGTCCGGGCCGGCGAGCGTCGCGGCGACTTTGAAGCCGCGATAGCCCAGCAGCTTCTGCGGCGCCTCCTTGGTCTCGTCGCCCGGCGTCGCTGCGATGTTGCGAAAGATGCTGCCGGAGTCCGACTCGATCAACACGTCGCCGAACAGCTCGCCCTGCGGCGTGCGCCGGATCTCGCCGTGACCCTGCAGCGTGCCTTCGAGCTTGACCGGCAAGTCGGCGGTCGCGAGCGCATTGCCGAGCGCGAGCGGCAGATTCGCGAGCGAATAGCTCGCGCGAATCGCCCCGTCGGGCTGCAAGGCGCCGGCAGCGCACAGCTCGATGCGGCCGTCGACCAGGCACGCTTGCGACAGCTCGGCCGAGCTCTTGCCCAGCACGATGTTCGCTGGCTCGCGCAGCGCCAGGCGCGCGGCGTCCTTGACGTTGATCACGAGGCTCTGCAGCGATCCGGCCCAACCTTCCTCGGTGCGCGCACCCTGCAAGTCCAGATCGAGTGCCAGCGGCTGGCCGCTCACTCGCAGCGCCAGGCGATGCGACTTCGGCGCACCGCTCGCCTGCGCGCGCACGGTGTCGAACTGGAAGCCCGCCGCCGTGAGCTTCGTGAGATCGAGTTGCAGCGAGCCTGCGGGGTTGCGCGGGTCGTCGACATTGGCCCGCGCGCTCAGCGACTCCACACGAACGTTCGCTGCATGCAGATCGCGGCCGTTCGCGTCGCCCTCGATCGACAAGTCAGGCCACTTGCCGCGCACCACGAATGCCGCGTGCAATTCGCCGCCGGAGTCGGGCACCCAGTCGTTCAGCGATGCGATGTTCAGCGACACCGTCGCATCGAGACGCTCGCCGTTGCGCCCGCGGAAGTTCAGCTCGCTCTTGCCTGACTTCATTGCGAGCGTGCCGCTCGCGATGAGCGGCGGCGCGAGCGACAGATCTGCATTGCCCGAGAGCGGCCGGCCGCGCAGCTCGCCGCGCAACTGCGTCAGCCGCAACGAAGCTTCGGGGCCCTTCTCCAACATCCGGCCCTGGCTCGCGAGATCGAACCCGAGTCGCCCGCGCCACGCCGCGGCGAACGCACCCGGATCGAAATCCTTGGCGACTGCCGTCAGGTCCCAAGCCAGCTGCGGCTGCAGATCGATGCGGCCGCGCGCCTGCAGTCGTCCCGCCTGCTGCGCGATGTCGAACTGCGCGAGCTCGACTCGCTGCGGCGTGCCCCGCAGGTCGAGCGCGATGTCCGCGACGCGATCCTGCGGCCCGATCGCGAACTTGCCCTGTGCCGTGTATGCGTCCGCGCTGCCCTGCACGTCGAGCTTGCCGTGCGTGAACAACTCCTGGCCTACCCAGGCAATCGGCACGACGATGTCGTTCCACGTCGCGGCAACCTTCGCCGTGACCGGCTCGCGTCCGAGATTGACGTCGCCGCCGAGGTGAATCGCGCCACCGTTCGCACGGCTGATGCGCAGCACCGAGTCGATCGCCACGTCGTCGCCGTTGCGGATGAAGCGCAGCGGCTCGATCAGCAGCGGCTCGTCGTTGAGCACCAGCTTGCCGGAAATCGCACCTTGATCGGTTGAGCCGTGGCCGCTCAGGGAGGCCGCGAGGCTGGTGAAGGACGAGCTGGGCAGCAGCTCCTCGCGCGGGTCGAAACGCGGCACTTCGAGCCTGAAGCGCCAGGGCCACGTCTTCTTCTGCGTGACCTCCGCTTGCAGTTCCAGGTCGAGCGGCGCGGTCAGTTTCAGTAGCAGCGTGGCATCGGCAGCTTCGCTGCGCGTTTCCAACGTGCCCGCATACGAGCGCTCGCCGGCCTTCCAGCGGAAGCTGCCGTGACCGCCGCCCATATAAATGCCGCGCTGACGCACGCTGCCTGCGAACTCGATCTTGCCTTGCGGCGAGTGCACCTCCAGCTGTTTCACGGCCAGGTCCCGCGACGTCCAGTGACCGCCGAACGCGGCACGCGTGAGCTCCACCAGCAGCGCCTGGTCGCGGTGGATGCGCGCCGATTCGAGCGCGAGCGAATCGATCACCACGTCGATCGGCGGTTTCAGACTGAACGGCTTCGTCGACTTCTCCGGCGGCTTGGTCGGCTCGCTCAGCCCTACGTCCAGGCCGCTGACCTGAAGGTCATGCACGTGGACGCGTGCACGGAAGAGATCCGTGAGCACGACATCCACGTAGACGCGTTGCAGCCGGGCGTCGATGCCTGCTTCAGGATCGTTGTAGCGCAGGCCAGTAACGGTGAGCGGCCCGGCGATGGTGCCTTCGACCTGGCCCAGCGCGAGCTTGCCACCGAGCGCGTCGACGGCGATGCGTGCGATCGAGCGTGTGCCGGATTGCGTGCTCACGCCCCAAGCCGCGATCCCGAGCAGGAGGACGAGCAGTGCTCCCAACGCCGCCGCGGTCCATTTGAGTGCTCGCTTCACAGGTCCGGTCCGATCACGAGATGAATGCGCCAGGAGTGGTCGAAATCCGAGACGACCGGCCGCGCGACTTCCAGCCGCACCAGGCCGACCGGCGACTTCCAGCGCAAGCCGACACCGGCGCCGACGTTGGTTTTGTACTGATGGGTGAACGCGTCGCCAGCGTCGACGAAGGCCGCGACGCCCCAGTTCTGCAGGAAGTAGTGCTCGTACTCAGCGCTCGCGATCGCCTGGTACTCGCCGCCGATCACCTCGCCCTTGGCATCCAGATCGCCGATCTGCTGGTAATCGAAGCCGCGGATCGAGCGATCGCCGCCGGCGAAGAAGCGCAGCTCCGGCGGCAGCGCGTCGAAGTTGTCGACGTACATGCCGCCGAGCATGGCGCGCAGGATCACGCGATCGCGGTCGCGGACCTTCTTCAGCCACTTCGCCTCGGCGCGTGCCTGCACGAAGCTGGTATCGGATGCCACCGACTCCGCAGCGACGCGCAGGCCATAGAGCAGGTTGTAACCGCTGAGCGGGAAGTACAGGTTGTCTGCCTTCTTGCGCGTCAACACGCCTTCGGCGTACAGCAGGCTGGTCGAGTGCTGTTCGTTGGCGATTTCGAAATCACCGTTGAGGTATTGCAGCCCGAGCGTTCGCGTGAAGCCCTTCCAGCGGTCGGTTACTTCAGTCGCTGCCGCGCGCGCCATACGCGATGTGCTGCTGTCGGTTTCCTCGTCGCGATAGCCGACGCCGAAGGTCCAGTTGCGATTGGGCCGGCCCGGCTTGGGGATTCGATACTGAACGCGGTAGTCCTCCAGGCGCGTCGAGTACTGCACATCCGAGCTCAGCTTGTGGCCGCTGCTGTTCAGCCAGCGCCGCTCGAAGCCGACCTTGCCGCCCGGCCCGGTATCGGTGCTGACATAGACGCTCGCCGTGTAAACCGTACGCTTGGCCCGCACCAGCGCCACGTCTATCGGTACGACGCCATCCTTCGCGTGCTCGAGATCCGGCGAGACGGCAACTGCGGCGAAGTAATCCGCATCGACCAGCGCCTGCTGCAGCTCGAGCAGCTTGTCGATCGAATAGAACTCGCCCGGCCGCCACGGCGTGTAGCGCTGCAGAAACTTGTCGGGAAACTGTACGTCGCTGTAGTGCACCGCGCCGAAGCGATGCCGTTCGCCCGGATTCCATTCGAGATCGATCTCCGCGCTGTTCGCCGCGCGCACCACTTCGACGCGATGCTGCACGAGTTGCGCGCGCAGGTAGCCTTCGTTGGCTAGCGCGGTGGAGATCTCCTGCTTGCTGCGCTCGTAGGCGGCGTGATCGAGCCGCTCTCCCTCTTTCGGCTGAAAGTGCTCGAGCGCCGCCTTGATCGACTCGAGTTGCGTCGCATCGCCGCCGATCACGACGCGCTCCTTGCGCACGATGACCGGCTCGCCCGGCTGCACGCGGAAGATCGCGCGATATTGCGCCGGCTCCGGCCGCTCCAACTTGCCCGTGGACTCGGCGGCGTAGTAGCCGAACGGCTCCAGCGCCTTGTGGATCTGCTCGTCGGCCTTCTCGAACAGACGTCGGACTTCGATTGGCGAGACGTCGCGGTCCTGGTATTGCGTCAACTCGATGCTGGCCCGCACGGATTCCAGCATGTCGCCCTCGATTCCTTCGACGACGACAGCGACTCGCTCGGCACGCAGCGGCGCGACAAACGACAGGCACACGACTGCAGCCAGGAACTTCCTCACCGGTGAGTGACGCGCTGACTCGCGCCTTGTTCCAAGGACTTATGCGGGTGCGAGAACGACCGACAAAGCTGACCCGCTGCTGAACGAAAACATTCAGAAGTCGTTAAGTGCGGCTGCGTTGAGATGGCCGCGAGTCTTACAGCTGGCAGGCAAATCCATGAGACGTATTCTGGCTTTCAGCATCGCGGTCCTGACGTCAGTTCTGGCGCAGCCCGGAGCATTCGCCGCCGAAGGTCGTGTTTCGGAGCTGCAGACACAACCGCTCGATCCGCAGCGGGTGTCGAAATACACGGAAGCTCGCGGCGCCAGCGTGCCGTTGACGCAGAAATCCGCGAAGACCCACACAGCGCCCGCCGCGAACAAAACCGCCGCGCTGAAATCCGTGCGGCCGTCGGCGCCAACGCGCTCGGCGAAGATTTCCGACTTCTCCTTCTTCGACGCGGGCAGCACGCTGCTCGCCGATCGCGACGGCGACGGCTTTCATCGCGAGTTCCGCGTTCGCTTCGACGCCGACGTCGTGTCAGGCGATGCGCTGGTGTTCGCGCGGCTGTACCTGCGCCGCGCCGGCGATCGCGACTGGCTGCTGTATCACGAGACCGACGATTTCCAGATCTCCGGCGGCGACGGCGACGACGATTATTTCGTGACCACGACGCTCGACGACGGCTGGCCGACCGGCGACTACGACGTGCTCATCGACTTGTACGAGTCGGGCTTCAGCGGCATCGTCGCGACCATCGGCCCGCTCGACAGCGACGCGCTCGCGCTGTTGCCGCTCGAAGAAGCCGGTCTCGATCTGCCGATCGAGCTGCCGGGCTACAGCATTCGCGACGTGCGCACGACGCTGCTCATCGACGATGACGGCGACGGGCACTTCTCGAAGTTCCGCGTCGAGTTCGATCCGGACGCGGATTTCGACGGCACCTTCGTGTACGCCGAAGTGTGGGTGCGCGCGCAAGGCGGCGAGTGGATCCAGGAGCACGTCACCGACGACTTCCTGGTCGACGCGAGCGGCCAGGAAGACGTGTACAGCCTCACGGCCGACTGGGTCAGCGGCTATCCGACTTCCCTTTATGACGTGCAGATCGATCTGCGCGATGCCGACACCGGCGCGCTGGTCGCATCGGCCGGCAGTGAGCGCCCGGAACTGTCGCGCATCCCGCTCGAAGACCAGGGCCGCGACACGGTCGTCAGCACGCCGCCGCCTGCGAACGGCGGGGTGGTGGTCGTGACTTCGCGCGAGCATGGCGGCGGCGCCATCGGCGGCTGGTTCGCGATGGCGCTGCTGATGCTGCTGGCGTGGGGCAGGGTGCGGCCATACCGAGGGCCGCCCCAACCCTGATTCCGGCCGCGGTGCCCCGACCCCCAGCTTTCCACTTCCGGGGCATAGAAGGGGCCCCGACCCCCCACTAAAGTCCGTGTCGCAAATGTTTCCACTCGCCCCGTAGCCGGTCGCCCCGGCCGGGGCGAAGTGGCTGAACGCGAGACATATTTCCAGTATTGGCACGTGCGTTGCTGCCTTCTGCAGTGGGCTTGCGAAGGCAGGTCCCTGGGTACCCGGGCCCAGAACAACCAACTGTTGGGGTTATTTAGTGGCACTCCCTTCTTCTCGAGCGACAGGCGCCCTCGCCTGTGCTGCCTTCGCTTTGCTTGCCAGTCCCCTCGTGCGGGCGAACAACGTGGTCGGAGCCTGGGACCCCCAGCTCTACACCTGGCCGCTGATCCCCATCCACGCCGTGCTGACGCCGGACATGCGCATCATGTCCTACGGCACGGACGGCATCGCGCGCCAGACCGCCTTCTTCACCTATGACCTGTGGGACATCAACGCGGGCCTGAATGGCGGCCACCTCACGCTCGATAACGTCACCAATACCGACATCTTCTGCGGCTCGCAGGTCGTCCTGCCGCAGGGCGGCCAGGTGTTCCTGGCCGGCGGCGACAACTGGACGGGCACCAGCACCACCAACACCGGCAACAACAACAGCAATATCCTCACCCTGTCGAGCAACGTGCTGGCCCGCGGCAACAACATGAATCGGGTCCGCTGGTACTCGGGCTCGACGGTGCTGCTGAACGGCGAGGTTTACATCCAGGGCGGCTCGAGCGGCACCGATCGCCCCGAGGTCCGTCAGGCCAACGGTACGTTCCGCCTGCTGAGCGGCGCCAACACCAGCACGCTCGACTTCCAGTATCCCCGCAACTGGATAGCGCCCGATGGCCGCGTGTTCGGCTACGACAGCGGCGGGCAGATGTACTACGTCAACCCGGCCAGCACCGGCACGATCACCTTCGGCGCCCAGTTGCCCAGCCAGTACACGGCGAGTGACGCGAGCGCGGCGATGTTCCGTCCCGGCCGCATCCTGCAGTTCGGCGGCGCCTCGAACGGCGCAGTCGTGATCGACATCACCTCCGGTACGCCGGTCGTGACGCCGACTTCCTCGATGTCGACGCAGCGCCGGCTCGTGAACGCCGCGGTCCTGCCGAACGGCAAAGTCCTGGCAACCGGCGGCAGCCAGGTCAACAACGAGCTGACCGGCGTCAACAACTCGGCCGAGATCTGGGATCCGACGACCGGCGTCTGGACCAAAGGTCCCAACGGTCAGCGTCCGCGCCTGTATCACTCGATGTCGATGCTGTTGCCCGACGGCCGCGTGCTGGTCGGCGGCGGCGGCGCCCCGGGACCGGTCGCCAACATGAACATGGAGGTCTACCGCCCGCCGTATCTGTACGACTCGAGCGGAGCGCTCGCAGTGCAGCCGCGCCTGACCAGCGCGCCGGCGCAGATCGACATCGGCGAGACGTTCATCGCCGACTTCACCGACGCAGCCGATATCAGCCGCGTCACGATGATCAAGACGGGTTCGGTGACGCACAGCTGGAACATGGAACAGCGCTTCATCGAGCTGACGTACGTGCGTAACGGCACGCGCCTGAGTATCCAGGCACCGACGCGCGCTGCCGATGCGCCGCCGGGATTCTGGATGCTGTTCGCATTGAACGAGTCGGGCGTGCCCTCGCAGGCCCGCATCGTCAAGATCAACATCGCGACCAACTTGAATCCGGCGATCACGCCGGTGCTGACGAACCCCGGCAACAAGACCGGCACCGTCGGCGTGGCGACCAGCCTGCAGCTGGTTGCGACCGATCCGAACAACGACGAGCTCGGCTACGGCGCGAGCGGTCTGCCGACCGGCTTGACGCTCAACGCGCTCACCGGCGCCATCACCGGCACGCCGACCGTGGCGGGCAACTACAACGTCGTCGTCGCCGCGAGCGACGGCGTGAATACGGCCACTCAGTCGTTCCAGTGGACGATTTCCGATCCGCAGGCGCTGATCGTGAACCCGCCGCCGCCGCCGGCGACGCTGCTGTCCGGCGGACAGGGCACGTACACAGTCAGCGTGACGAACGGTCAGAACGCGCAGGTGCGTTGGGACTTCGACGACGGCACGCCGGTCACCCCCTATTCGACCCAGATGACCGTGAATCACACGTTCACGCATCCGGGCGTGTTCTTCGTGACGGTCACGGCGATCGACGATCGCAACGTGCCGGTTTCGCGGACGTTCGTGCAGACGGTGCATCTGCCGCTCACGGCAAATCGCCCGACCGGTTCGAGCACTGTCGCCTGGGAGCCGCGTGCAGCTGGCAATCGCCTGTGGGTCGTCAACCAGGACAACGACACTGCGACCGTCCTCAACGCCGTCACCAACGCGAAGGTCGCTGAGGTCGCGGTCGGCACCGCGCCGCGCAGCGTCGCGGTCGCGCCGAGCGGCCGCATCTGGGTAACGAACAGAACGGCTGCTACGATCAGCATGATCGATCCGACGTCGCTGACTGTGGTGCAGACGGTCCCGCTGCCGCGCGCTTCGCAACCGTACGGCGTGGTCTTCGATCCGGCCGGCAGCGCGGCCTTCGTCGCCTTGTCGGCAACGGGCCAGGTCTTGAAGCTCAATCCGACGACGGGTGCGACGCTCGGCACCCTCAATGTGGGTCTGAATGTGCGTCAGCTCTCCGTGAGCAGCGATGGACAATCGATCTACGTCTCGCGCTTCATCACGCCGCCCGTGCCGGGCGAGAACACCGCAGCGGTGCAGACCAACGCGGGCGCTGCAGAGATCGTAGTGCTCTCGTCGAGCCCGTTCGCCGTCGTGCGCACGATCGCGCTCGCGCACAGCGATCTGGAGGATTTCGAGAGTCAGGGCCGCGGCATGCCGAACTATGTCGGTGCGGCCGCGATTTCGCCGGACGGCACGCAGGCCTGGGTGCCTTCGAAGCAGGACAACATCGCGCGTGGCACGTTGCGCGACGGACGCAACATCGACTTCCAGAATACGGTGCGCGCGATCAGTTCCCGAATCGACCTGGCAGCGGGGATCGAGGACTTGAACGCGCGCATCGACCACGACAACGCCGGTCTCGCCAGCGCGGTCGCGTTCGATCCGCTCGGCGTCTACATGTTCGTCGCCCTCGAGACCAGCCGCGAAGTGGCGGTGGTCGACGCTCATGGCCGCTGGGAAGTTTTCCGCTTCGACGTCGGCCGCGCGCCGCAGGGCCTCGTGGTGGCGCCGGACGGCTCGAAGCTGTTCGTCAACAACTTCATGGATCGCAGCGTCAGCGTGTTCGACCTCGGCCCGCTGCTGACGACGGGTGCGGTGAACGTGCCGTTGCTCGCGACCGTGAATGCAGTCACGACCGAGAAACTGACCGCGACCGTGCTGAAGGGCAAACAGTTCTTCTACGACGCACGCGACACGCGGCTCGCACGCGATCGCTACATGAGCTGCGCGACCTGCCACAACGATGGCGGCAGCGACGGGCGCGTGTGGGATCTCACGGGGATGGGCGAGGGCCTGCGCAACACGATCACGCTCAACGGGCGTGCTGGCATGTCGCACGGCTTCCTGCACTGGAGCGCGAACTTCGATGAAGTGCAGGACTTCGAAGGTCAGATCCGCGCGCTCGCCGGCGGCACGGGTCTCATGACCGACGCTGCCTTCGCGACGCGCTCGACGCCGCTCGGCACGACCAAGGCCGGCGTCAGCGCCGATCTCGATGCGCTGGCGGCGTACGTCGCTTCGCTCTCGACCTTCAGTCAGAGTCCGTATCGCAACGCTGACGGCACGCTCACTGCGGCCGCGTTGCAGGGCAAGACTGTATTCCAGAACAAGAACTGCGGCTCGTGCCACGCCGGCACGAACTTCACGGATAGTGCGACTGCGACGTTGGACAACGTCGGGACAATCAAGCAACCGACCAGTGGCAAGCGCCTCGGCGCGACGCTGACGGGCATCGATCCGCCGACGCTGCGTGACGTGTGGGCAACTGCACCGTACTTGCACGACGGCTCCGCGCGGACGCTGGAAGATGCCATCAATGCGCACACCAACGTCACGTTGACTGCGTCCGAAGTGACTCAGGTAGCCGCGTATCTCGCGCAGATCGGCAACGAGGAGCCGACCGCTCCGGTGCCGGCGCCCGCCGTGGCTATCCGCGTCAACGTCGGCGGTCCGGCTTATACGGACGCCGCGTCGAACGTGTGGAGTGCCGACACCGGCTTCAACACCGGCAATGCGTTGAGCTGGCCGTCGAACACGCCCATTACCGGTACGAGCGATGCGGCGCTGTATCGCGACGAGCGCTGGGATGCGCCGTCCAATCCGGAGATGACTTACAGCTTCAACGTGCCGAACGGCACGTACACGGTGCGGCTGCACTTCTCGGAGAACTACGACGCGCTGTGGTTTGTGGGCATGCGCGTGTTCGACGTGAACATCCAGGGCGCACTCGCGTTCGACAACCTCGACGTGTTCGCCCAAGCGGGCGCGCGCACGGCGCTGATCAAGACTGCGACGGCGACCGTCACCAACGGCACGCTCTCGATCGTCTTCGTTCACCAGGTCGAGGATCCGTTCGTCGACGCGATCGAGATCCTGAGTCAGAACGTCACGCCGGATACGACTCCGCCGAGTGCGGCGGGCACGCTGACTGCGACGGCGGCGAGCCAGTCGCAGATCAACCTGAGCTGGGGCGCGGCGACGGACAACATCGGTGTGACCGGCTACCTGATCGAGCGTTGTCAGGGCGCAGGCTGCTCGAACTTCGCGCAGATCGGCACCACGACGGGCACGGGCACGACGTTCAACAACACCGGACTGGCGGCGGGCACGCCGTACAGCTATCGCGTACGTGCGACGGATGCAGCGGGTAACCAAGGCGGCTACTCGACTGTCGGCAGCGCGACGACGCAGACTCCGGATACGACGCCGCCGGGTGCGCCTGGCACATTGACTGCAACAGCAGCTGGCACGACGCAGATCAACCTGAGTTGGGGCGCGGCGACGGACAACGTCGCAGTGACTGGCTACTTGATCGAACGTTGCCAGGGCGCGGGCTGCTCGAACTTCGCGCAGATCGCGGCGCCGACCGGCACCGGCACGACCTTCAACAACACCGGGCTGACGGCGAGCACTCCGTACAGCTATCGCGTACGTGCGGTAGATGCTGCGGCTAACCAGGGCGGCTACTCGCCTGTCGCCAGCGCGACGACGCAGACTCCGCCGGATACGACGGTGCCGAGTGCGCCGGGCACGCTGACGGCAACAGCAGCTGGTCCGACGCAGATCAACCTGAGCTGGGGCGCGGCGACGGACAACGTCGGCGTGACCGACTACTTGATCGAGCGTTGCCAGGGCTCGGGCTGCTCGAACTACACGCAGATCGGCACGAGCGGCGGCGCGCTGACCTTCAGCAGCACCGGGCTGACGGCGAACACGTTGTACCGCCATCGCGTGCGGGCGAGGGATGCAGCGGGCAATAACGGCTCGTACTCGAACGTCGCCAACGCAACGACGCCGACTGCGCCGGATACGACGCCGCCGAGTGCGCCGGGCACGCTCACCGCAACGGCAACGAGCCAGACGCAGATCAACCTGAGCTGGGGCGCGGCGACGGACAACGTCGCGGTGACCGGCTACGTGATCGAAAGCTGTCAGGGCGCGGGCTGCTCGAACTTTGCGCTGGTCACTACGACCAGTGGCACGGGCACGACCTTCAACAACACCGGACTGGCGGTGGGCACTCCGTACAGCTACCGCGTGCGGGCGAGGGATGCAGCCGGTAACCAGGGCGCGAACTCGAACGTTGCCAATGCGACGACGCAGGCACCGGATACGACGGTGCCGAGCGCGCCGGGCACGCTGACTGCAACCGCGGCTGGCGCGACGCAAATCAATCTGAGCTGGGGCGCGGCGACGGACAACGTCGCAGTAACCGGCTACCTGATCGAGCGTTGTCAGGGCGCGGGCTGCTCGAACTTCGCGCAGATCGCTGCGCCGACCGGCACCGGCACGACCTACAGCAGCACTGGCCTGACGGGGAACACCCCGTACAGCTATCGCGTACGGGCGACAGATGCAGCGGGTAACCAGGGTGGATACTCGCCGGTCGCCAGCGCGACGACGCAGAACACGCCCGCCACGGCGATCCGCGTGAACGTCGGCGGTCCGGCCTACACGGACTCCGGCACCAATGTCTGGAGTGCGGACACCGGCTTCAACACCGGCAACGCACTGGTCTGGCCGTCGAATACATCGATTGCCGGTACGAGCGATCCGGCGTTGTATCGGGCAGAGCGATGGGATGCGGATACGGCGCCTGAGATGACCTACAGCTTCAACGTGCCGAACGGCAACTACACGGTGCGGCTGCACTTCGCGGAGAACTACCAGCCGCTGTTCCAGGTAGGCCAGCGCGTGTTCGACGTGAACATCCAGGGCGCGCTCGTGTTCAACAACATCGACGTCTTCGCGGAAGTCGGCGCGCGCACCGCGCTGATCAAGACTGCGACCGCGACCGTCACGAACGGCACTCTCTCGATCACCCTCGTGCATCAGGTCGAGGATCCGTTCATCAACGCAATCGAGATCCTCAGTCAATAGACCATGACGACCAGATCGGCGATCGCCCTGATCGCACTCCTGGCAAGCGCCGCTGCTACGGCAGCGGCGCCTGCGCCGGAGCGCACGCTGCTCGCGGAGCCGCCGCGCGCGATCGCGGACTTCCAGCTCACGGATCAGGCCGGCAAGACGGTCAAGCTCGCAGACTTGCGCGGCGCGCCGGTGCTGATGTTCTTCGGCTTCACGCATTGCGCGCAGATCTGTCCGACGGCGCTGCATCAGCTGCGTCAGCTCGAGCGCGAGCATCGCGCTGAGCTCGGCAAGACGCGCATCGTGATCGTCAGCGTGGATGGCGAGCGCGACAGCCCCGCCGCGATGAAGACCTGGTTGCAGCCGATCTCCACGAGCTTCATCGACCTGACCGGTCCGCCGGCGCGCGTGCACGACATCGCCGCGCAATTTTCCGCCGCGTTCTACAAGACGCCGGGGGCGAGCGCAGGCGAGTATTCCATGGAGCACAACTCGCAGATCTTCCTGCTCGACGCCAAGGGCCAGCTGCGCGCGACGTTCTTCAATGCGCCCCTCGCCACCATGGCTGCCGTGACCCGCGACGTAGCATCCGGGTCATAACCCGCAGGGCATTGGTTGCCCACTTGGTCGGCTCTGCATCCTCCAGTCCGGCGCGCTGCGTAGTTCAGGACTATGAGAAATGCAGTCCTCGCGGCGTGCATGGCGCTGACCTCTATTCACGTTGGCGCCGCAGGCAGCGAGCTCGACGCGAAGGTCTGGAACCATGGATCGGCCGATTGCAGCAGCAACCGCGATCCGCCGATCGAAGTGTTTCGCTTCGATGCGGCGACTTACATCCTGCGGCAGAACAAGTGCCTGAATTTCGAAGCGCCGTTCATCTACGTTTTGATCGGCGAACGGCAGGTGTTCGTGCAGGACACCGGCGCGACTGACGATCCGGCAAAGTTTCCTCTCTACGAGGTGATCCAGGGCCTGATCGCATCGCCCGTTCGCCGGTCACTGCTGGTCACGCATTCGCACAGCCATGGCGATCATACGGCGGCAGACGCACAGTTCCGCGGCAAACCTGGAGTGACGCTGATCGAGCCCGAGGCCGAATCGGTGCGCGACTACTTCGGATTCAAACAGTGGCCCGCGGCAGCGACGACGCTCGATCTGGGCGGGCGCAGTCTCGTGATCATTCCCATTCCCGGGCACCAGGATGAGAGCATTGCCGTGTACGACTCGCACACGGGCTGGTTGTTGACGGGAGACACGGTTTACCCGGGCAACCTCTACGTGCGCGACTGGCAGGAGTACCGGGCGTCGATTCGTCGCCTGGCAGAGTTCTCGCGCAGCCAGCGGATCTCGGCGGTCATGGGCACTCACGTCGAGCTGTCGCGCGCGGGTGCGCTCTTTCCGGTGGGTAGCACGTTTCAGCCCGATGAAGCGCCGCTGCCGCTCAGCGCAGCAGACCTGCTGCGCCTGGATGAGAAACTGCAGCAAGTCGGCGAGCGGCCCGCGGTCGTCTCGATGGAGAAATTCACCGTTACGCCGCTCAGCAGGCTGCAGCGTGTGATCTCGAGCGTCGCCAAGTGGTTCGGCATCCGCTGAGCTCGTAATACGAAGCAGGTGGCATACTCACCAGCACTGTGTCGACTTGCCACGCATCGTCCATCGTCTTCGACGGCCACGTGCTCGCGTGGTTCGGACCGGAAGGCGCGACCTGGAGCGTTCCGGTCGGTCGCTTGCGCGCGATTCGCGAGTCTGTCGCGGAATCTGGCGACGTGCGCTGGCTCGTCGCCTTCGATATCGACGGGCAGGACTTCGGGCTGCAATGCCCCGCCAATGCCAACGGCATGGAGCAAGTGCTCGCTACACTCGGCCGCCGACTGAGTACGAATCTGGAATTGCAGTTGGAGCGAGCGGGGCCGGGTAGCAGTCGCATCGTGTGGTCGCGCTGAAAGGGCCATCCGCTAGGCGTACGACCTTTTGCTGATCGACGAAATGTCGGAGGAGTCGCAGCCTGCGTCAGTCGCATCATTCAGGGTTGAGTAGTAGCGATGAAGGCTTCGAGCGATCTCGCGACGATCCGGCAATTGCGCAGTGATGTCGCTCTACAAATCTCGCGGTTCGTGGCTAGACGGAAGCTGAGCCAGGTGGCCGCGGCTAAACTGCTGTGCATCCCTCAGCTCACGCTTAGCAAGATAGTGAAAGGCCAGGTCTCAGCGCTGTCGCTCGATTTGTTGATCCGAATTGCAGTTCGTGCGGACTTGGACCTCGTCTTACAGACTGGAATTGTGCCGGAGGAAGCAGGAGCTTTTCTGAGCGCCGCGGTGCGCAGTCCCCGTCCGCGTACCTGATTTCCCGCCGGAAAACCCGCTGTATAAGGCAGGTGCCTCACGGCTCGCCGAACAGCGAGTACATATCGAACTGGCGGCTGTCGCCGATCACCTGCTCGAAGTCCAGGCCGAGCGTTTCCAGCACTGGCTCCGCGACCGGCCGCACCTGCTTCGTGACGTAGTGCTCGCGGTCGAGCGGGTGCTCAACGTTGCCGACCGGCTCCGGGCCTGCAGTCGTAATCACATAGCTGACGAGGCGGCCGTTCGATTGCGTCGACTTGCGCGCCGCGGCCACGTGCGGCGGCGTCGTCGCAGTGTAGTCGTCGGCATCCTTGCGCAGGTTCTTGCGATAGACGAGCTCATCGTCCAGTTCGCCGCCGCGCACACGGCGCACGATGTCGGCGAGATAGACGTCAACGGCCTGATCGGTGAACAACCGCTGGTAGAGCTCGCGCTGCACTTGCTTGGCAAGCGCAGTCCAGTCGCGACGCACGACTTCCATACCGACGAACTCGACGGTTTCGAGCGAGCCGCCGTGACGCAGACCTGCGTAGCGTTTGCTCGCGCCGCGCGTGCTGTGTCGAGCGCGCGGCAGGAACAATTTCAGATACAGCTTTTCGAACTTCAGCTCCAGCTTGCTCGGAACTTGCCAGCGTTGCTCGATGTATGTGGCGAGCTCTTTGCTCAGCGCTGCAGACAGCTCCGGCCCGCGCGCAGCTGCGCGCTCCGGATCGTCCATGCCGGAGTGGACGAACAAGCTGTCAGTGTCGCCGTAGAGAACCTGGAAGCCCGCGGCTTCGAACCAGCTTTTCGACCACAGCAGCATTTCCTTGCCCATGCCAGTGATCGAGTTGGCGAGCGCCGGGTTGTAGAAGCGGCAGGCGGGCGTGCCGAGCACGCCGTAAAAGGAGTTCATCAGGATCTTGATAGCGTGCCCGGCGACGTTGTCGCCGGCGCGCTTCGCGGCTTCGCGGCGCGGGAACAACTCATCCAGCATGCGCGGCAGGATGGCCGCGGGGGAGCGGCGAAACGCGCCGCCCGGCGTTGCGATCAGCGCCTCGCCGGGTTGCGGCTCGGCGACGTACGACAGCGGATCGATGTTGAAGGTGCGGATGATGCTCGGGTACAGGCTCTTGAAGTCGAACACCCAGACGTTGCGATGCATGCCGGTGAGCGGCTCGAGCACATGACCGCCCTGCTGAGCCGCGTGCACGCGCGAGTCGCTCGAGCGCACGCTCGGTGCAACGATCCTGAGTCGCTCCAGCTCGCTCAGGTACAGAAAATCGAACGAGGCGATGCTCGCCGCGACGCGGTCCGGCGTCATGCCGGTGAGCTTGCTGCGCGCGAATGCGAGCCGCACGACGTTCAGTTTCTCGACGATCTGATACGCGAGCCGCGCATCGGTGCGCGCGTAGAGCGCGAAGGCGGGCAGGTCGTGACGATAGTTGTGCACGATTTCGCCGATGCGGTCGCGCACGTCGCCCGCGACGGCTTTGCCTTCGCCCAGCACTTCGCGCGCCACCGCGTCCAGAGAGTAGTCGTCCATGCGGATGAAAGCGCCGCGCAACAGGTCGATGCCGTCCAGCACGAGGCGCCCGGAAATCGAAGCCTGGCCGCTGCCGAAGTAGCCCTCCGGCTTGCGCAACCGCATCGGGGTCGAGTCACGGCCGAGCTGCAGTGCGTGGCGCAAGCGGAAGGCGATTCGCTGCAGTACCGTGAGATCGAAATCGATCGTGTTCCAGCCCGTGAGCACGTCGACGTCCAGGTCGCGAACGCGCGCGCAGAACTCATCCAGCGCCGCGTATTCGTTGACGCAGCGGGTCGCCTTTTCCGGCATCGGCCGCTGGCCGCTGTCGACGATCAAGACTTCATCGAGCCCCGGCGCGTACATCGAGATCGCGAGCAGGCGCTCGCCTTTGGAGTCGGTTTCGATGTCGAACGCCAGCACGCGCGGCGTGACTGTCACGTCGGCTGGTCGCAGCACTGGATTGTCGAAGGTCCAGGTCACGCCGCGTCCGGCGGTCGCGCTGCCTTCGATCTCGCAACCGCCCTGGATGCCGCGTTCGATCAGATAGCGCACGGCGAAGCGCACATCGGCTTCGAACGTATCGATACCGGCCGCATGCAAGCGGTCGCGGAGCGCAGGAACGTCCGACGGTACATCGACCTCGATACGTGCGACCGGCTCGCCTGCGAACGTCCGATAGTCGATGGCTCGCCCTTCCGGCACCCGCAAGGCGTGCGCACGTTGCGCGTCGGCGGCACGCACGTAGAAATGCGGCAGCTGACGATCGTCGCGTACCAGGAAGGTGCCGCCGTCTGCCAATCGCCCGTAGATGTGTATGACGGGGACGCGCGCGCCGTCCGGCCGATTCGCGACCCGATAGCTCGCCTGCAGAATGAAGCCGCGCGTCTTGTTCACGATGTCATTGTGCCACTGCTCTTGACTTCGAGCGCGCTCTAGCTCGTGTAATGGCCACATCGATCGCAAGAGGTATGAATCATGGGTGCACGCGAGAACAAGCAGCTGCTGCAGAGTGTGTTCGCGGAGCTCGCGCAGGGCAACGGCAAGCCGTTCGTCGAGGCGATGGCCGAGGATTTCTGCTGGCAGGCCATCGGCACGACGGCGTGGTCGCGACCGTTTCGTGGCAAGCAGGCGGTGCTGAGCGAGCTGATGCGGCCGCTGTTCGCGCAGTTCGCCGACCGCTACACGAACACGGCGCTG
>Ga0134127_10000596_pt1 | contig 32155 bp, 21 predicted proteins | sample KB31753_FD_96459 | JGI IMG/M metagenome (GOLD analysis project Ga0134127, IMG submission 96459) | Terrestrial soil microbial communities with excess Nitrogen fertilizer from Kellogg Biological Station, Michigan, USA - KB3-175-3 | ecosystem: Environmental > Terrestrial > Soil > Unclassified ...
AATCAGCGGGCAACAGATTCTCGAGATGGCGGGTGTGGGTTAAACCTTCGGGTCTTGTTTCGCAAATAGTCATGCTTTATCCTTACTCCCAGGACCTCTTGTTCAAAAGCTGATTTGCGCCCCTCAAAAGTTGTTGTGGTAGATTCTCCTTTCCATGCTGGCGTGATTCTGTTTTGCTTCCCCCGGCCAAACCCCTGACGAAATTGAGGAACTGACTCGCCCTGCCGTAAGGAGGCTCCACATTTACCATGCGCCATTTGATCATGGAGTCCAGTGGTGAAGGGCAGCTTGAGGGCGTGAGTTCGCTGGCAGCAGCCCCAGACCGATATTGTCAATCGCGGAGCCAAGGGGAGGGCGCCGAGGTGTAGGAGCACGAGGCGGCGACAAGGCATTATGAGCCACTTCCCCATTCCCCATGGCCGTTCATCGTCGGGCAAACAGCCGGATGTTTGGGAACTCGCCCATAGGCTCTATATCCTTTGCGCCCTAGCTGGGATGGGTGTCGGGTTTGTCACGTGGTTGAACCATAAGGACGCCGATTGTGCCTTGGTCTCGGCAGTTGCTGTGGGAACGTTTGTCGCGTCGGTGCTCTGCGGGATTTGGGGCGCAGGGATCGGCATTCGCCTGATTCTCCAATTTCCCCCGCCGGATGAGAATCTGAAAGGCTTTTGGAAGAAGGTGCGCTACACGGTTTACCCCGCGTACGAGCAGCACACGGCCATCCTCCAATTCCTCCTTCGAATGACGCTCGTGATCATTCTATCGGCCCTGTTGTGGCAGATCGCGCTCCGGAACATCGGCAAGCCCAAGGCGGCAGAGGGTCCTATTTCAGCCAGCGTTTCATCGGGGGCGCAGCAGACCAACGACGATCCCACTGCTCCTGCAGTGCAGGCGTCAGGCGCCGGTGGCGGAGAGAAACACAGAGGGATTGCCCGATTGTGGCTGGAGGCCGGCGAGTTTGTGGGCACGGGCAGACTCGGAAAGTTTCTGGCCTGGGCCCATATGGTGCTCGTTGTGGCGTACTTGGCCAACAGCATCATATGGTTCGCTTTCTATTTGGCCAAGCGGCCGTTCGTGCAAGACTACCGAAAGGCGCCGGATTTTCCAGGAGAGCAGCGCCGGCCTCCTTGGGGCAGCGTGACGTCCGGATGGCTGGATGTCATGTTCGTCACAGTGCTCGCCTGCACGTCGTTGGCCGACTCGAGTCATTTCCATCTGGCATATCTGATACCATTGCTGGGTATCTGGTGGGCCTCACCGCATCACCGGCGGATCGTCTATGCCATTCTGGGAGCGTTGGGTCTTCGCATCGTCGGCGCGATCGCGGCGCCGATCATGCTAAAGAAATGGGGATTGGGCGGGGACGGGCTAGGGTTTGAGATTGTGCCGGTAGGTGCGATGGCAGTGGCCCTAGTCTTCTGGTGCGTGGTAGCGCTGGTGGTGTTGCTGCTGCGGGTCATCCGGGAAAGCCTGTTTGACCAGGCCATCTCGGAACGGTACTTCCGCACGGCGCTGGAATGCCTGGGAGAAATGCAAGAGCACATGGTTTTTGCCAAGAACAGGAAACGTGAATTCACTTATGCCAATTCCCGCCTGCTGAACGCATTGACCCCCATTCTTGAGAGGACCGGATTCATCGGGCACGACGGAGAACGAATCACCAAGGAGCACCGCCCTGCTTGCTTGCTGGATATCAAAGGCAAAACGGACTTTGACCTCGGGAAGAATTTCGACAAGGAGGCCTACCTGCGCAGCGACGCCGAGGTCCTAGACTACACGGTTGAGGAGATCGAACCTTTTGCCAAACGGCTCCATGCGGATGTAAAGGAGATCGATAAACGAATCGGCTCACGTGACCCCACGTTTGCGGACTTCGAGCCGACCTTTATGGAGCCAAAGCACGGCGGGATTTGGACCAACAAAGTCCGGCTGCCCAATGACGCCTCAGGCAAACCGATGGGCCTAGCCGGCGAGGCTATGATGGGCTACCCGGAACAAGTCCGCCGTCTGACCGAGCATCTCAATGACAGCCTCCCGATTTACGCTCTCATGAAGAAACCGGACACCGGCCCGGGACCCCAACCCACTCGCATCGTTTGGTGCAATCGCCTACATCTGGAAAAGCTCGCGGGTCGGTTGCGCCAGTTAGCGCAGCAGGAATATAAGGAGGACTTTTCCGACTGGTCCGCCGAGTTGTTGTTGCAGAAGGTCGGCGACGAACGAGGACCCACAGACAAAGACTTGTATCAGGAAGATACGGGCGTCATAAAGCAAGCGGTACCAAAGACTTTGGACCCTTGGACTAATTACGCGAGGGACGACTATGAAGTCATGACCGTGGCCTTGGGCGTCATTCAAAGGCACGGGAAGGACCCGGATATCGATGCCATATACCGGGATATCAATGACGGACTGAAGAACTGGGCTGCAAGGTCCAGAAAGGTCAAAAACTATCCAACCCACGGTTGGATTGAGAGACATCGCTTCCCGGGCGCTTCGGAATCCATTTGGGTGGAGGTCCGCAAATGGCCTTGGATCGAGCGCATGGCGAATGGGGCCTATGAGGTCAAGGGAGTAGTGGTCATTTTTGAAGACGTCACGGAAAGCCACATCCGGCGCAATGTCGTGTGGCGGTGGACCAGACGCCATCTCGAATGCGCAGTCAAAGCGACAACCCTTCATCAGGCTGCCGGAGGCGTTGTGCCCATGGGTACTGAGTACCGACCCTATCCAATTTCGGCGGTGCCGTTGATCAAATTGGAGCTCACCATGCTCAAATGGTTTCGCAAAATGGTAAACGCGCCGACAGAAAAGCACGTTCCCCAGCCTCGGCAGAAAACCACTCGTGAATTGGAAATCGTCATTGATATCCTTCACTCGATGGAGAGGGGTTGCCCGGTGAGAGTCCTCGGGCTGGATACCCCCCTTGTCATCGAAAAGGGAGGCTCGGAACTGTTTGCGATTGTGCTGGCCTTGCTGATTAACGCCGGCCAAAGCACGATGCGTCGCCCCGGGTTTGAGAGCGTTAAACCGCATGCGCCCGATGCGCCACCAGCATGTTTCTCGCTTGAGCAGGAAAACGACAAACTCGTTTTGTGCATCGCCGATAACGGAATCGGATTTGAGCCTCAGGACAAGCCTCGAATCATGGATGGCCTGTGCTGGGGCGATGGACACAAGGATAATCACAGGCTGGCAGAGAGCGACCGGGTGCTAATGCCCGGCGGAGGCATTTTGCTGGTGAAGTACTTATTGCGTGGCTTGCTCGACCTTGAGCCTGGCGCATCCGTTTCAGATTACTTTGACATTACGTCCGAAGGCATTAACAAGGGGGCGAAGGCGACCGTCAGGATCCCGTTGAAATGCTTCCATCACAAGGGGAGCGCACGCCTGATACCAGCAAAACTTCCTGCGTATCCGTCGCTTCGTGAAAAGTAGAAGTTGGCGAAACCCGCGACACAGCTCGCAACATCGCCGAAACGTCACGCCACTCCCGCCGCTTCGCCCGGTTTGATGGCTCCCAAAGGCCTGAATCTCAGGACCTGAATCTCAGCGCTTGCCACGGCGTCGAACTCCTGCTTGAAGTAGCAACAGTGTTCGCTGGACGCACATCGAGGCGCCTTCCGGGCGCGGGCAGGCTCGCCATAGGGGTGCTCTTTCTGGGGTTGTGGCTCGGCGCCACCGGGCTCTCCTCCTCCGCCTCGCTTCACGAATGGGCCTGCGCGGATGCCAAACAGGCTTCTCACGATTGCGCAGTCAGCAAATTGGCCACCGGCAGCTTTGCCGCGCCTCCCGCACCCCCGCAAGCGCCCGCGCCGCGCGCGAACGTCCTGAGCAGGGATAGCGACCCAGTAACGCTTTTCCTCTCGCACATCGATCTCCGACTGTCCCCGGGTCGCGCCCCGCCCTCCGCCCTCTTCATCGGTTAACAGTCGGTCTGGACTGTAGCGGCACGGTCAGCGCCGCGGCTTGAACAAATCCATAGCTACGCCGCAGTCACCGAACACCGCTGCCGATCAGCCAGTGACCTGGACGGGCTGTTAATCATTCTTCCTGGTTTGCCATCGCATGGCAGACGTTGTGCCCATTTGTGAACCCGCGCCGATGCCCGGTGTGTCGGCGCACTTTGAAGAAAATCCATTTATGCGCAGACTGTGTTTTTGGTGTGTAGCCCTTGGCCTGACCGTGAGTGCGGTCCAGGCTCAAAACAACCCGAGCGAAGCGGAACAGATTCGCCGCCAGCTTCAGCAAGCCAACGAAGCCTTCCAGAAAGCGGTCGAAGAGTACCGGAAGGCCACGGAGGCGCTGAATCAGCGGCTTGAACAACTCCAGTCGAAGGAAGGCCGGGCGGCCCCGACCGTATCCACGAACCCGCCCGTGGCCGCAGCGACCAACAATGTTCCTCCCGCCGTGGCGGAAAAGCCATGGTCCGCGACGGACCCCATCCGGGTGGGAGGCCCGCAGGCTTACTTGAACCTCTCGTTCGACGCCCTCTTCGCCGCAGGTTGGACGACCGCTGAAGACGTTGGCGCGTTGCAGCTCGGCGGGCACGACCCGAACCAACGCGGCTTCACCGTCCAAAACCTCGAGGCGGTGTTCGAGGGCCGGGTGGATCCTTATCTGCGCGGCCAGGCCAGCATCGTCCTGCAAATCGATCCCGACGGCGAGACGGTCGTCGAAGCTGAAGAAGCGTTCCTCGAGACGATGTCGCTGCCATGGAACCTCCAGGTCAAGGCCGGCCAATACTTCACCGAGTTCGGCCGGCTCAATCCGACGCACCCGCACACGTGGGACTTCGTCGATCAGCCGCTGGTGAATGGCCGGTTCTTCGGTGGCGACGGCTTGCGCAATCCCGGCGCGCGCGTCTCGTGGCTGGTGCCGACGCCGTTCTACTCGGAGGTGTTTCTCGGCGTGCAAAACAGCCAGGGCGAAACGGCGGAGAGCTTTCGCAGCGACCACGAAGATGAATTCTTCCTGGGCCGGCCCGCGGTCGAGACACGCGTGAAGGGATTCGGCGACATGCTTTACACCCCGCGCTACGCCGCCTCCTTCAACCTGACGGACGAGCAGACGCTGGTGCTCGGGGGGTCCGGCGCCTTCGGGCCGAACGCCAGCGGGTCCGACACCGACACGCAGATTTACGGCGTGGACCTCTTTTACAAATGGAAGCCGCGCACGCACTCGAAGGGGTTCCCCTATGTGAGCTGGCAGAGCGAATGGATGTACCGGCGCTACGAAGCCGGCACCTTCGAAGGCGACGCAGACCATCCAGCGCAGCCGCGCGAAACGTTGAAGGATTGGGGCATGTATTCCCAGGTTTCCTGGGGCTTCCGCCGCGGTTGGGTGGGATCGTTGCGCGGCGATTACGTCACGGGTGAGGACGCCGCCCTCGGCTCTGACGCCGATCGCGACACGCGCTGGAGGATATCTCCAGCGCTAACGTATTACCCGACGGAGTTCTCGAAGGTGCGCTTGCAGTACAATTACGACGACCGCGACCACATTGGGGTCGACCACTCCGTCTGGCTGCAATTCGAATTCCTCCTCGGTGCACACGCGGCGCACAAGTTCTAACACGCTAAATCGTCAATTCGTCCAACCGATTCTCATCATGAACTCAGTTGCATTTGTGGCTCTCCAAATTATGACGCCCATCGCTTCAACGCCTCAACGCTTCAACTCGTCAAGGCGGCGTATCCTGCAATTCACGCTTCTTACGCCCCTCCGCCACGGCTGCGTGCTCCTCCTGGTGCTTGCTTCCCTCTTTGCGACGCTCCCCGTGCAAGCGAAACTCAACGTCGTCGCCACTCTGCCCGATTACGGCGCCATCGCCCAGGTCATCGGCGGGGACAAGGTCAAGGTCACCAGCCTCGTCCGGGGCACCGAAGACCCGCATTTCGTCGATGCCCGGCCCAGCTTCATCCGCGTGCTCAACCAGGCCGACGTGCTGCTCGAAAGCGGCGCGGACCTTGAAATCGGCTGGCTGCCGCCGCTTGTGAACAGCGCGCGCAATGCGAAGATCCTCGGCGACTCCCCCGGGCACGTCTTGCTTTCGCGGGGACTCCGCATGCTCGACGTGCCGAGCGGACCCATCGACCGCTCGATGGGCGACGTCCATCCGGCTGGCAATCCTCACTTCCACCTGGATCCTGCCAATGGCCGGACGCTGGCTGCAACCATCGCGCAGGCGTTCACCGCCCTCGACCCAGCGAACAAAGCCGCTTACGAGGCCAACCTGAAACAATTCAACACGCGTCTGGATGCGAAGCTCGCCGAGTGGAAGCGCGCCCTTGAGCCGCTCCGCGGCACAAAAGTAATCACTTACCACAAGTCATTCGATTATCTGCTGGACGCATTCGGCTTGGTGCTGGCCGGCACCATCGAGCCCAAGCCTGGCATCGAGCCGTCCCCCACGCACATCAACGCGCTCATCCCTCGTGCGAAGTCCGACGGGGTCAAGCTGATCTTGATCGAGCCCAACCGGCCTCGCAAAACGCCCGGTTTCGTCGCCGAATCCATAGGCGCCAAACTGCTGGTCCTGCCGCAATCGGTCGGCGGCGCCGAAAAAGTTACAGACTACTTCGGGCTCTTCGACTACGATGTCGGCTTAATCGTCGAAGCGTTCAAGCAGTCAAAGTGACGGACGACCTTTTGCTGAGTTTGCAAGGCGTGGCAGTTGGGTACGGCCGCCACGTTGTGTTGCAGAACGTGGACCTTGGCGTGCGGCGTGGCAGGTTCACCGGCCTGCTTGGCGCCAACGGTTCTGGCAAATCGACTCTGCTCAAGACCATTCTTGGCATCCTCCCGCCGATGGCCGGGCGGATCGAATTTCGCGGCGCGTCCGGCGGGCAGCCTGTGCTCGGTTACGTGCCCCAGCGCGAAGCGCTCGATTCCATCTTTCTCGTTTCGTGCTTCGAGATGGTCCTGATGGGCGCCTGCGGGCGGGTGGGGCCGGGCCGCTTTTTCAACCAGGCCGAAAAGGACTGGGCGCGCCATTGCTTGCGCGAGACCGGCGCGGAGGAGCTCGCACGGAAGCGTTTTTCCGAGCTTTCCGGAGGCCAGAAGCAGCGTGTTCTGGTCGCCCGGGCGCTGGCCACCAAACCGGAGTTCCTGCTGCTGGACGAGCCGACCGCAGGGATAGACACCACGGTCACCCAGTCCATCCTCGAATTGCTCCGCAACCTGCACGCCCGCCAGCAACTCTCCATTCTGATGGTGAGTCATGACCTGCGGGCGGTCCGGCGTTGCGCGCAGGACGTCATCTGGCTGCACCAAGGAAAAGTGTCGCAGGGCGCCGTGAACGAACTCCTCCGCCGCGAACAAGTCGAGGCGCTGTTGGATCTGGCGCTGGAATGAACGCATGAGCGTGCTGCGCGAAATCTTCGATCCGCAGTTCCTGTCGCGGAACTCCGTCTACATCAGTCTCCTCATCGGCTTCGTCTGCCCGCTGGTGGGGGTGTACCTGGTGGTGCGCCGCGTGGTTTTTCTGGGCGTGGCGTTGCCGCAAGTGTCGTCGTGTGGCATCGCCTTTGCCTTCGCCATGCAGGGTTGGGGTTGGATTCCCCACGCGCATGACAGCGCCGGGGAGCGGGCGATCGCTTTGGGCGGTTCCATCGTATTCACGCTGGCGGCGATTCTTCTGCTCTCCATCATGGAACGGAGCGGACGCGGGCTGATCGAGGGACGCACGGGTACGGCCTACGTGCTTGCCGGCGCCTGGGGTATCCTGCTCCTGGCGCAAAATCCGTTGGGAGAGCACGGCCTGCTGGATTTGCTGCGCGGCCAAATCATCGCCGTGTCGGACACCGACCTGGTCCTGACCGCGATCACGTTCGGGTTCGTCGTGCTCGCCCTTTTCCTGTTTCAGAAGGAGTTTCTGTTTGTCTCGTTCGACCGTGAGATGGCGATCACGCTCAAGAAGCGGGTCATCGTCTGGGACACGCTGCTCTTCACGCTCATCGGCCTGACGATTTCTGTCTCCGTGCTCAGCGTCGGGCCGCTGGTGGCGTTCGGGTTCCTTTTGTTGCCACCGCTGATTGCCTACCAATTTGCGCAAACCATGCGGCAATTCGCCATCACGGCTTCGGTCATCGGCGGGGTGACCGCGGTGGCCGGTTTTGTAATCGCCTACCGCCGCGACCTGCCTGTGGGGCCAACCGACGTGGCCCTTTTGGGGATACTCTACGCGTTTTCGTTTGGGGGCAGAAAATTGTTCCGCAGTCGCACCCTCGCCGCGACGGGGGCCAAACCCCAGGCAAGTCCCACCAACCCGGGCTAACTATCCTCCTGACAATAGGTTTTTCGTGTCGCGCGGAACTGTTGCGCCGAGTCTGTGCTGCCGATGATACGAACAGCTGCTAAGTTCGTCACCCCGGTTGCCGAATAGCTGCTTTGTGAGACAGTATCGCAGATTTTGTGCTGTTCGGCTGGCGTCGAATCTGGCACGATTGAAATAACTCATGAGACTCATCGCTTTGCTTTTGGGGTGCCAGTGGGCGCTTTTCCTCCGGTTGTTCGCCGCTGAACCCGCCCAAGCGTCGGGAACAAATAATTTCGCGGCCGACAGGAAGGTCGGTGGGGCGACCGACGCTTTGACGCTGGTCTCTTCCCGATACACCAATGGAGTGCCTGACCCCGCGAAGCTTGTCGAAGGCGAGAGCGACGCGAATATCATGAAAGTCGTCAGCCGCCTCCTTCAAGGGCAGCATTACACCCGGAAGCCGCTGGACGACGAGTTGTCCTCGAAGTTCTTCGACCGTTATCTCGACCACCTGGACAACCTCCACCTGTTCTTTACCCAGGCCGACGTGGAATCATTCGAGAAGTACCGATTCAAGCTCGACGATCTGACCACCAAGGGCGACGCCGGCCCGGCCCGACAGATCTTCACACGGTTTCGCGAGCGGCTGGCGCAGCAGTACGACTATGTCTTCGACTTGCTCCGGCATGAGAAGTTCGAGTTCAAAGGCCAGGAGCGTTTTCAACTGGATCGCAAGAAGCTGCCGCGCCCGTCCAACCTGGCCGAAGCCAAAAAACTGTGGCGCGACCGCCTTCGCCACGAATACCTCCAGGAGAAACTCAACAAGGAAAAGCCGGAGGAGATCATCAAGAACCTGACCCGTCGCTACACGCGTATCATGCGCACTGTCAACGAATACGACAACGACGACGTGCTCCAGATTTACCTCACGGCCCTAGCGCACGTTTACGACCCGCATTCCGACTACATGGGCAAGAGCGAGACCGACAACTTTTCGATCAGCATGCGGCTCTCCCTGTTCGGCATCGGGGCCAAACTTTCCTCCGAGGACGGCATTTGCAAGATCAACGAACTGACTGCCGGCAGCCCCGCCATGCTGAGTGGCAAGCTCAAGCCCGGCGACAAGATCATCGCCGTCGGCCAGAGCAACCTACCGCCCGTCGACGTGGTCGACATGAAACTTAACAAGGTCGTTGAACTGATCCGCGGCGCCAAGGACACGGAAGTGCGCCTCACGGTGGTTCCCGGCGACGCCGGCGATTCCTCCGTTCGTAAGATCGTGAGCCTGATTCGGAAGGAGATCAAAATCGAGGACGGCGCAGCCAAGGCCAAGATTTTCGAATTCCCCGATGGCAAGCTCTCCAATGGCCGGGACCGAACCATCCGCCTTGGTGTCATCGATCTGCCATCCTTTTATTCGAGCTTCGAACTGGAAGGCCGCAAGGGTGGCGAGCCGAAAAGCACGACGACCGATGTCTCCAAACTCCTCAAAAAGCTCATGCAGGAGGGGGTGTCGGGCGTGGTCCTCGATTTGCGCCGCAACGGCGGCGGTTCGCTCGAAGAGGCCATTAACCTGACGGGCTTGTTCATCAAGGAAGGCCCGGTCGTGCAGGTCCGCCAGCCGGATGGGAAGGTTATGACGGACTCCGATCCGGACCCGAGCGTGTTCTACGACGGGCCGCTTGTGGTGCTGACGAGCCGCTTTAGCGCTTCGGCTTCCGAGATTCTGGCCGGCGCTCTCCAGGATTACGGCCGCGCGCTCCTCGTTGGCGATTCCAGCACTCACGGAAAGGGCACGGTGCAGTCCCTGCAACAGTTGGCGCCCATCATGCGCCAGTTCAGCCTGCTGGGGACGAACGATCCCGGTTCGATCAAGATCACCATCCGGAAGTTCTACCGCGCCAGCGGCGTCTCCACGCAGTTGGAAGGCGTCACGCCGGATATCGTGCTGCCTTCCATCAACAACCTTCTCGAGGTGGGAGAGGCCTCGTTGGACAATCCCCTCAAAGGGGGTTCGATCGATCCGGTGCCCTATGAAAAGGTCAACCGCGTCGAACCGTTCCTCGCGGACGTGAAGAGGCGTTCCGAGCAGCGCGTCGTATCCGACCCGGATTTTGTCTACATGCGCAGCGAGATGGAGCGTTACAAGAAGCAACTGGCCGACAAGAGCGTCTCGCTGAACGAGGAAGTCCGCCTCAAGGAAAAGAAGGAGGCCGACGAGCGCGCCAAGGCCCGGAAGAAGGAACTCGCTTCACGCCCTGAGCCGGCTGGCAAAGTTTACGATCTCACACTGAAGGTCGCCGACGAGCCGGGGCTCCCGCCTCCCACGGTGCGAACCAACTCAGCGGCTGCGACAAGCAATTCGAAGCCCATCGTTATCACAAAGAACGGCACCCCCTCCGTGAGTTTGGAAAAGCCCGCGACCGAACCCAAAACGAGCTCGGCTCACGACAGCGATGATCCCGATGATCCCGCAGATCCGGAGGCGCCTGACATCAACCTCGACGAAACCCGGCGCATCCTCGTCGACTACATCCACCTGCTCGACAAGTCCAGCGGCGTCGCTGTCACTCGCCCCGGGCGTCCCAACGGCGCAGTGGATCGCTGAATTCACGGCTTGCCGCCGACGACGGCGATGAGCACCGAAACACTTCCCCCTCCGGTCGAGAAACCGCAGGAGGCGGGTCGTCCCGCGGAGAAGATTCAGGACGCTTTCGAGAAGGGCTGGAACGTCATTGTTTGGAACGACCCGGTGAATCTCATGACGTACGTCGTTCATGTGTTCATGCGCGTCCTCGGCTTCAACAAGGAAAAGGCCACCCGCCACATGCTCGAAGTCCATCACAAAGGCAAGAGCCTGGTCGCCACCGAGACGCGCGAACGCGCCGAGTTCTACCACCAGCAAATCCAGGCCTTCGGTCTGAACGTCACCATCGAGCAATCCTCTTGAGTCATGCATGCAGTCAAGCGCAAGGGAAGGCTGACGCTGACGGTCCAGGCGGGGGAACGGCGGCTGTTGCGGCGCGTCCTGGAAGCCATCATCCGGAATTACAAAACGCCGCCCGAAGCGCTCCCGTCCCCGGTCTCACAGGTTTGGTACTCCACCGCAGGCTGCCGGAGCGCGCGGATGTCGGACGAGCAGACTGGCGAATGGATTGCAAGTCTGCGCGCCATCCGCCAATCGCGGCTGCGCCTGCTTCAACGATTCGCGCGCCAGTTGAAGTCGACGGGGAAAGGAAACTCCGAACTGCGGATGAACACCGACTCGGCGGCGGCGTTCATGACCGCCCTGAACGATCACCGGCTGTTCCTCGCCGCCCGCCACAACCTGGGTGAAGCGGAGATAAACTGGTTCTATCTCGATTCGGCCGAGTCGCTCACGCCGGCGCGGCGCAAGGCATTGTTCGAGATCGGGGCCCTGGCCTTCGCCATCGGAGTTCTCCTGGGCGCGCTCGATCCCGTGGCCGCCAGCTGGGACGAATAGGAGCTTATTGATTCCATTGCCCCATTCCTCTGCCATTCGCAAAGGTTGTTGTCTGCGTGGACTGGCAAGGGAATAACGTTCGCTCATGGTTGAGTCTGGTCTAGAGTGATTGCCAAAAGTCATTTCCGAAATGGTGGGCGGCGCCCTGCTGGGCGCCGCGGCAAACCGGCAGGTTTGCCCCACCATTCGGAAATGACTTTTGGCAACCAATCTAGTCCAGGCTAGCTCTTGGGCAATTGAGCGCAGGTTTGTGGCGCTTCGCGGTTGCAGCCAACTGCACCTCCGCTCAAAGTCGCCCAAGAACGCAACCGGACTCCCAATGAAGCGAATTCAAAATGTAACGTGCAAAATGCTTCGGCTGTCCCTCGCAGCAGTCCTGCTCCATCCTTCTGTCTCAATTCTGAATTCCACGGCCGCCGACGCGCCCGGCGCGCAGGAATCGCAATTCCTCTCCAACGTGCGCCAGCTCACCTTCGAGGGCAAACGCAGCGGGGAAGGCTACTTTTCTCCCGATGGCAAGGCGCTGATCTTCCAGAGCGAGCGGGAACCGGAGAACCCCTTCTACCAGATTTATGTGCTGGAGTTGACGAGCGGTGACATTCACCGGGTTTCGCCCGGCCACGGCAAGACCACCTGCTCCTTCTTCCAGCCCGGCTCCGAGCGGGTGCTCTTCGCATCGACCCACCTGGATCCCGAGGCCCGCGCCCGGCAGAAGGCCGAACTGGACTTCCGCGCGTCGGGCAAGCAGCGCCGCTACTCGTGGGATTACGATGAGCACTTCGATCTTTTCACGGCTCGCCGCGACGGCACCGATTTGCGGCCCCTCACGTCCGCGCCCGGCTACGATGCTGAAGGCGCCTTTTCACCGGACGGCAAGCGCATCGTCTTCTGCTCGTTTCGCCACGCTTTTCCAACGAACAAGCTTTCCGCCGCGGAGCTCAAGCGAATGGAGACGGACCCGGCGTGGTTCGGCGAGATTTACGTGATGGACGCCGAGGGCTCGAACCCGCGGCGCCTGACCGACTGGCCGGGATACGACGGCGGGCCTTTTTTCTCTCCGGATGGCGCGCGCATTCTCTGGCGGCACTTCAACGAGGAGGGGACGCTCGCCGATGTTTACACGATGAAGATCGACGGTTCAGACCGTCGGCGGCTCACGGACTTCGGTGCGATGTCCTGGGCGCCTTTCTTCCACCCTTCGTCCAAGTACGTCATCTTTACTGCCAACAAACTCGGCTTCGCCAATTTCGAGTTGTTCCTTGTGGATGCCGATGGCCGGCGCGAACCGGTCAGAGTGACATTCACCGACGGTTTCGACGGTCTGCCGGTCTTCTCGCCGGACGGGACGCAACTCTGTTGGACGTCCGTTCGCACCGCGGATGGCAAGTCACAGCTGTTCCTCGCCCAGTGGAACCACGAGGCGGCGCTGGCCGCCCTGGGCAAGGCCGGTACAAACTCGCCGGCGGCCGGCGCAGCCGCGCCCATGCCGGCCGAACTCGCAGCGGACATCTCACGCGAAGATGTGCGCCTGCACGTCAATTACCTGGCCTCCGACGCGCTGGAGGGCCGCGCCACCGGCAGCCAGGGCGCCCGGCTCGCAGCGGAGTACATCGCTTCGCAACTTCGCAAGTCAGGCCTTAAGCCTTTCGGTGAGAACGGGGACTTTTTTCAGCCCTTTGAGTTCACGGCGGGGACGCGCGTCGTCACCAACGCGAACCGCCTGGTCGTGACGCGCCCGGAGGGCGCGGGCGAGGCGGCCTTCGAGGTCGAGCGGGATTTCCGCCCGCTCTCGTTTAGCGCGAACGCGGAGGCGGATGGAGAAGTCGTATTCATCGGGTACGGGCTTGCCGTGCCTGGCAAACCGGGAGAAGGCTACGATTCCTATACAGGTGTCAATGTGAGCAACAAAGTGGTTCTCGCGTTGCGCTACGTGCCCGAGGAGGTCGAGCCCAAACGGCGCCAGGAACTCAATCGTTACGCCGGCCTTCGTTACAAGGCGATGCTGGCCCGCGAGCGCGGCGCCCGGGCCGTGCTGTTCGTCACCGGCCCAAATTCGCCCAACTCGGGCGAACTGGCTTCGCTCAGCTCGGATGGCAGCCTGGCCGGCAGCGGGATCGTCGCCGCGTCGATTAGCACAAATGTCGCCGACGCGTTGCTCGCCGGTTCCGGCAAGCAGTTGAAGGCGCTCCAGACCGCGCTCGACACGGAAAACCCGCACGCGGAGTCCGGCTTCACGTTGCCAAAGGTCCGGGTGCGCGTGGCGGCGGCGGTGGAGCACTTGAAGAAGACCGACCGTAACGTGCTCGCGATGCTGCCGCCGGGCGAGTACCCGCCGCAGCCTCAGTACGTTCTGGTCGGCGCACACTACGATCATCTCGGCCTTGGCGAATCGGGCGCGATGAGGCGCAAGGGCGAAGAGAAGGAGATCCATCCCGGCGCGGACGATAACGCTTCGGGCACCGCCGCCGTGCTCGAACTCGCCGCGTCCCTCTCCGGGCAAAGGACGAGCAATGGGGGGGCTTTCCGCCAAGGCGTCATTTTTGCCTTCTGGTCGGGAGAGGAAATGGGGCTCATCGGTTCGTCCCATTTTTCCGAGCACCCGCCGCTGCCTCTCTCGAACGTCGTGGCTTACGTGAACTTCGACATGGTGGGCCGGTTGCGCGAGAACAAGCTCAATCTGCAAGGCATCGGTTCCAGCGGCGCCTGGCGGCGGCTCATCGAGAAGCGCAACGTGGTCGCGGGTTTCAACCTGGTCCTGCAGGACGACCCTTACCTGCCGACGGACGTCACGGCCTTTTATCCGAAGGGCGTTCCGGTGCTGAACTTCTTCACCGGCAGCCACGACGAATACCATCGGCCCGCCGACCGTCCCGCGACGCTGAATTACGAAGGCGTGGAACGCGTCGCGCGGTTTGCCGAAGCCCTCCTTCTCGAGCTCGTGGCGGCCACCAACCGTCCGGATTATCTGGTGGTCTCGCGCAGCGACTCGGGGGGCAGTCGGGAAAACCTCCGTGCCTACCTCGGCACGATTCCGGATTACGCCACCGAAACGGCCGGCGTGAAACTCTCCGGCGTCCGCGCGGGCGGACCGGCGGACAAAGCAGGCCTCAAAGGCGGGGACATCATCGTCGAGTTCGCAGGCCAGAAGATCGCCAACATCTACGACTACACGTACGCAATGGACGCCGTGAAGATCGGCCAGCCTGTGAAAGTGGTCGTGCTCCGGGCGGGCGAGCGCGTCTCGCTGAACGTCGTCCCCGAAGCACGGAAGTGACCGGCGCACCCGTAGGTCGCGACTCTGGCAGAACAACGGAAGCGAGGTTGGACGGCATCGCTTCGATTCAGTTCCCACTAACCCGTCCTCAGGTCCCGCCGATAGGCCTTCAGCCAGAATTGGGCGAACATAACCGACGGGACGATGAAAACCACGACCGCGACCGCGCTTGCAATCCTTCTTTTAGGAAGCGCAGCCGCCTCGAGTTTGTCCGCTCAGGGACATTTTCAATGGGGCAACAGCATCTCGCGAATCGTCCGCGCGCCGATCTATGGATTGGATCCGATGCATCCCACCCAGTCCAGATCGGGAAACACCGCCGCAGGCATGCCAGCGGGCACGCAGACGTACGGGGGCGTGCCGATTGAGGGCCCGGGCTACACCGCGGCGATCTACACCGGCGACACTGCGGCCCAAGTGATGGCCAGCATAACACACGTTCAACTCGACACTTTTCGCTCGGGGCCTAATGCCGGCCTGACGACGTCTCAAGTGACCTCAGATCCAAACCGTCCTCCCGGGACTGCAAACGTACACTACCAACTCCGGGTCTGGGATAACCAGGGCGGCACAATCACCTGCTGGGCCCAAGTGATGGCTGCGGGCGGGTCTATCCCGTGTGGCGTGTCTGATGTCCTTGTGTTCTCCACCCCGCTGAGTGTCGGCCCTTTGGGGCCTCCCAATACCGGCGGCATTCGCAGCTTCCAACTGACAGCCGTTCCCGAGCCGAGCTTGGTCGCCCTGGGCGTGCTCGGCTTCGGCACGCTGTTCTTCCGCCGCCGCAAGTAATCGAATTTGCTTTCGACGGCGGCCTTTCCATGCCGCTTTCTACTCCCCAAGGCTTTCAATTTGACTTGGCCTTCGGAAGGCCTAACCTGCGGCAGTTCGAGTGCTCGGCGCGTTCGTCTATCGGCTAGGACGGGGCCCTCTCAAGGCCTAAAGACGGGTTCGATTCCCGTACGCGCCGCCATTGGTTACCGCATTGAATCGCCGCGACGGAACGCAGAGCGCAAACGCAAAGGTTGGAAAAATCATGATTGAACGGACGAAGGTTGGGCCCGGTTCAGCGATATTCGGATTCCTTGACGGTTCAACCTCTGGGCTCGCTGCACTCGTATGAGGACCTTCCAGATCATTTTCAACCCGACGAGTGCCGCCGAATTGGCCCGCATGCCCAAGGAGCTTCAGCTAAACATTCTTGGCGAGTTTCGTGGCCTGCCTCAGGAGGTAATGACCACTGACCTGGAGCGATTCGGCAAACTCGAACGCCAGGGCCGCACGCTGCACCGGTTCCGGATTGGCGACTATCGAATCTACTTCGAGCGCCATGACCTGGGGGTCGTCGTCCACCGCATCCTGAACCGGAATACACTCAAGGACTTTCTGTTCCGTTCAAACCTTCCGCTGGGCGAGGACGAAGCGCTTCAGCAGAACCCAAAGTTTTGGGACCTGATCGAGTCCGCGCGCGTCGGGACGAAAGATTAGTACAGCGTCGGCAGAACATTGGACGCGTTTTCCAAGTGGTCTGCCTCTCCACATCGGCGGCTGCAGTGCACTGCGTCCTGAAGCTCACCGTGAGAAATGCGGGCTGCTTTACTCACGAAGCCGAAAGAACTGTGCAGACTCGGCGGCATTCAGGATCGTTGGTGACGTGGCGCCTGCAATGTCCATCCACGGGCCGAGGATTGATGGGGCCGTCTCGAGCGTTAGGGACGCGGTCGGCCAGGTGAGGACGACGCTGCCGCACTGCCGCGCGATGGTGAGTGTGCGGTCCGGCGGCGGCACTTGAGATGGCAATACAAGCGCTTCGACGGACGCGCCGAACACGACGTCTGAACTGGCTGCGCTGTTCTGATGAACTTCCACCGCCAGAACGTTCGTGCCAGGCTGAAGGTTTGTCGACGCCAGCAGGAACGGCCCTTCATAGACCGCGTCGGAAACAAGACGCTGAGCCAGCGTATTGAACGCGATTGGGTTCGTCATTCCGATTCGGTAGACCTCCGTGTTGTTGAGATAAAAGACCGCGCCGTCGTCGATGACGTGCCGCAGTCGCAGCGGCGGATTCGTGATGCCGGGTGGGACGACGAACCGGCGCCGGAAATAAAACGTGACTTTGTTCGTGTCTGCCGTCAGCGCCGTGCGGATGGGCTCGGGCAAAGCGGCGGTTTCGTCTGCCAGTAGCGCAGGCCCGGATGTCCAGCCCCCGTCGTTGAACGCCAGAGTGCGCCAACCGGTGCCGAGATTGGCGCCAGATTCATTGTATTTCCACTGCGTCCCCGCATCGATGCCGATGAGCGGCAAGATTACGCGCACGCCGGCCTGGCCGTTCGAAATGTTGGGGCCCGGTTCGGCTGCGACATGGACCACGTTGCTGACCACGACGATGTAGTCTCGCTGAGGCGACTGCGAACTCGTGGTCAGGACGACGTTGGTGCCGTTGACGAGCGTCGCGCTGAGGACGCTGAGCGCGTTCGTGCCGTCCAGGAGGATCAAGTAGTTGGCGGGATTGGTGGCAGTCTCGAGGTTCGCGTAAGCGGAGAGTGTGAGCCTAATCGTATTCGACGCGGCTTCGGCGAGAGCCTGGACCAGCACAGGCGCCGGTGGGGGCGTGACCGGCGGTGTTTCGGTGAAGACGGTGTCGTCCACGCCGTACAGGTGCCATTGCACGCCGTCGCCTTTCATGCTCACGAATGCGGTGACGCCGGTGGCTTGCGCCGTGGCGGTGGTGGCAAAATTGTTCCAACGAAGATGGCTGTACATGCGGGGCGTCCACTGGACGCTCGCTGCGGCGGGGTTCGTGCCGCCAGTCGGGTCGATGCCCAGGCGCATGTAAATGAGCCGGCTGCGCGCCTGCCAGACGTCGTACTTCCAGGTGTTGTTTTCGCGCGGCCAGGTTGTCACCCACGCGCTGAACGTGTAGTCCTTGCCGGGAGTCACGCCGGCGACGCGCTGATGAATCGTCGCGTCGGAACTGCTGCCGTTGAGCGCGCCTTGCAGCAACCAGTTCCCCGAACGCGGCGGCAATCCGGAGAACCACGTTCCATCGGACATTTGGATGTCGAGCGTGCCTGCCTTGGTCCAGCCCGGAATGACCGGTCGCGGACTCGCCCCGCTGCCTTGTTCGAAGCCAGGATTGGCAAGCAGGTTCGGCAGCGCCGGCTTCGTGCAAATCACGAAATCCCGAGACACGGCTGGGCGGTGACCGGCTCGGGCCGACGTGGCGCGGAAGTGATACATCGTGTTGGCCTGAAGCCCGGTGAGCGTGACTGAATGGGACGTGGCCAGCGCGGCAGCGGCGTTCGATGAAACGTAGGGCGGCGCCGTTGCGGCGAATTCAACGAGGCTTTCGGCCGCGACGTCGGTGGCCCACGTGACCGTGAGCGCGTCGGCGCCGCGATTGGTTTCGGTGACGGCCGGCTCGGCGATGAATTTCACAGCAGGCCGTGTGGCGCTGCCTGCGCTTTCCTCTTCCATGATTGTGCCGGCGAGATCGATACCGGCCATGGCGATTCCATTCTGATAGGCCTGGCCGTAAGGGTAGGGGTTGAACGCATGCGTGTAAGCCGAGTTGAAGGTGCCTCCCGTGTCGCGCGACACCTCCAGGTAGTAAGTCTGCCCCGGAGTGAGCGGACATTCGCCGGGCGCCCAGCAAACGATCATTTCGGGGTCGGCGCCGAGACGGGCGGGCTTGTTGCGCTTGGTGGTGCCAACGGGCAGGCCGCCTGGACCGCCTTGATACACGCGCACCGCGTAGGTGTAAGCCCCGGGATCGGCCAGCCAGAAAGCTGCGCTGACCAAACTTACGCCTCGCGCGATAAACGTCTGCCCAATATTCGTCCCGGAGAAATTCTGGTTGCCGCTCTGGCGGGCATACAAGTTCGTCAACAGCCCGTCGTCGTCGGACATGATGACGACGCCGAGGTCGCGATCCGGATACGCGGTGAGCGTGGAGCCGTCGCCCAAGTGCAGACAGCCGCCGGGCATCGGGTCGGAGAAATCGGGCCGCGGATCCATTTGCATAAGCACGGCGCCCGTCGCGGGCGAAGGCGTGCGGATGCGTAGGTAATACCTCTGCCCGCGCACCGTCGGCATGGCGCCGTAGCCGTAGATGAGTCGCTGGTCGCCGCCGTTACCATAAGTACGAGTGGACCCGACCAGTCCCCCGCCGGGACCGCCGGCTTGGACAATGACGGTGCGAGTGAACGCCGTGTTCAACGGATCCCGCAGATAGATCATCGAAATGGGGCCGCTGGCCACGAACGTCTGGCCAAATTCGTAATGGCTCGCGTCGTCCCAAAACGCCGCGTAGCCCCACAGGGTTGCCTGGAGCCGCAAATCCACGTCCGCCGTAGAGCCGGAGGCTGGTACCGGGACGTTGAAGGCGTAGGCCGAACGCCACCAGACATCCCACGAAGCGACCGTGTAGGAGCCCGCACCGAGATTGGGCATCGTGAAAAGGCCGAAAATGTCCGAAGCGCTGAAACCACCGGCGGCGGCAGTTGAATTGTTCGTGGCGTTGGCGTTCACCGCGAACTCGTAGTAGCCGACACCGGGCGGATTATTCTGGTAACGGGCGTACCAATTCTGGTCCCGGACGTGCCCCGTAAGCGTGCCAGCGGCGACAGGAAGCGCGAAGGCGAAAACGCCGAAAACGACGCGAACGAACTTCGTGCTCATGGAGAAAAGTAACCGGAATGGGATTGCCGGTCCCAATGCATAGCAGCTCTACGAACGGGAAGAAAGCTCCAAGGAGGGAGCGCGGACAGCTTTGTCCGCGCGTTTCCTGTGTTCGACTGAGATTCCCGCGGGCGAGGCTGTCCGTGCTCTTGGAGCGTGCGCCCCTGGAGCCGGTGCTCTCCCTGTCAGTCTCTACCTGCCTACTCCGTGGGCTCCCAACCTTTGCCAGGGATGAACTCGCGGCTGCCAGAAGGCTCAGTAACGCAGCCGCCGACCAATGCCAACCCGACGGCCAGCAATAGAAGCAGACAAAGTTTTGTCATACCCAAATTGTAAACGGGATTGATTCCAGCGCAAGTCTGGCGCACATTGCGCCTAAAGGCTTCGGTCATGCCTGCGAAGCAAAAGTCACTAAAAGGTCAATTACTCCTCGACAACGGGAGGCTCGCAGGGTCGTTCTTCCATCACACGGTAATCCTCATTTGCCAGCACGACGCGGACGGCGCATTTGGCCTCGTCCTCAATCGCGGTACGGGCAACAAGATTGGCGAAGCGCTGGTCGCCAACGTTCCGGCCGGGTTGAAGGAGCAGCCGCTGTTCCTCGGCGGTCCGGTACAACCGCAAGCCCTGAGCTTCCTCCACAGTGACTCCTTCATCCCCGACGCCAATGTCATGCCCAATCTTCAATTGGAGCACTCCCTCGACACGCTCATCGAGTTGAGCGACGCCTACTCGCCGACTCAGCAGTTAAAGGTGTTCGCAGGCTACGCCGGCTGGAGCCCTGGCCAACTGGATTCGGAAATGAAACGCGACACCTGGCTCACACACCCGGCGACGGTGGATCTGGTTTTCTATCCCAAGCCGGATGACCTCTGGAAGCTGATCCTGAACGAGAAGGGCTGGAAGTTTCGGCTCATGGCCGAGGGGCCCGACGATTTGTCCTGGAACTGAAAGCAGCGCAGCCGTCCCGGCTGAGTTCTTGGGGCGTCTCCTTCCCGCGGTGCGCGACGAGACGTCGCTCAAACTCGCTGGCGCCGGACTACTGCGTGGCGACTACAGTAATGGTGTGCTTGACGGGCACGATCGTCTTGCGCGCGGCGGCGTCGAGGTCGGTTTGCCGGGCCATTAACTGCTTGCTAAAGGTCGTGAACGCATTGGCCAGTTTGACATCCTTCTTTAGTTCGGCCGAGAAGGCGCGGAAGTTGGTAACGAGACTCTTGATCATCAGCGTTTCGAAGTTCTGTTTCGCCGCGATGGCATCGACGACCTTCTTGAACTGGATGTCGAACGGCGTCTTGTTGAATTGAGCCGCCAGGTTGACTCCCGCCGAGAGTTGCTCACGCGTGAACGTCTTGCTTTCCCCGGCCCACGTTACCGTCGCCCGGGGCGCGGTGAGGTTTCTCACTTGAAGCGTGAAGCGGTTCAGTTTTTCGTTGAAGGGAAAATGCGGCGCGATGCTGCGCGTGCCGCTGGAGGACTTCGGCTCACCGTCAAAACAAAACGGATAGCGTTCACTCACCAGTTCCACGGAGCCTTCGTTTGCGGCAACGACTTTATGGCCATCGGAGGCCGAGGCGGTGCCGTTCATGTCCACGGTGATGCTCGCGATTTGCCCATCGCAGCCGAGCGCGGTGAGGAACGCGTAGGCCATGATGAGCTGGCCGTTGGGACCGGGATGAAAACCGTCTTTGCCGCACACGTCGTAGTCCTCGCCCAGCGCCGCCTTGGCCTTGGCCATGGCGTCCAGCATCGCCTGGTGAACGTCCGTGAAGCCCAAGCCGAGTTCCGCCGCCACGCGTTTGTCGATGTCGCGCAACGCTCCAAGGTTTTTGTTATAGCCGTCGGCGCCGGAAAGCGGAGCGAAATTCGTGCGAACGAAAAGCTTTGTGTCCACGGCGCCCGGCGAACCCAGGACGATTTTTTGCACGCCCGCCTTTTGCAGCCCGGCGGCGACCTGGCGCATGTTCGATTCGTAGGCCCGCCCGATCCCGTTCGTATACGGCACGTAAAGGCCGTCGTTCATCCCGTAACAAGTGGTCGCGACCGTCGGCTGGAATGGAGCGAGGTCATTCGCCAGTCTTGCAGCGAAACCGTCGGCCTTTTCGCCGCTCCAGCCGAATTGGAAGACTTTCACGTCGCTACGTCCCGCACACGCCAGCAGGTAAGCCTCCATGAATTTCGTGTACAGCTTCTGCTCGGTGATCGAATCGCCGATGATGGCCAGTCGCGCGCCTTCCGGCAGCAGGTCGGCCGCGGCGGCCGCGCGCATGGGAGCCAACAGAACGGCCAAGGCGGCCGCGAGGGCAGCAAAGAGGGAACGGGGAATCGGAATGTGCATAGGCGGAGAATGGCAGGGAGCGGCCTCGAAGTCACTCGAATCCTGCCCGGGCGTCTCTCGTTTGGTGGGCGGCGAGACCTGCGGAATCGCAGTCGGGGCGGTGCTTGTGCGGCAACTCTGCCGATGGTCCCTTACCTTGCTGCATTGCCCGGTCACTGCGTGCGGCGCAAGCGGTAGATTCGGTGCGTGCCGGTTTCGGGGGTGACGATGTACGGATTGGCCATCAGCGGTTGCACCTCGCACCACGGGCCAGCCACGGAGTTCTGGCCAACCTTCGTCACGTTGGTCGTCCATTCCAAGGCGTAGTTGTAGGAGTTCGCCGGCCACGCAACGCGGTGCCCATTGGCTCCACTTCGCGTGATGGAGAGTCTCGGCGTCGCGCTGGGCGGTACCGGGCCAACCGGCAAGCCCGCCCACTTCACGCCAATGACGCTGTTGGGAGCAATCACGTTATTCGCCGCGTCGCGGATATTGTTGACGATGACGTAGTAATTGCTGCGGGAGTACCAATTGGCGGAGCCCATGGAGAGAATCGTCTTCGCCGGGTTACCGGCGACATACTCGCCAAATGTAATCGGGGCCACGACGTTCGAGGTGGTGAGCACCACCTTGAAATTGGCCAGGGTCATGGAAGCGACCGACAGGCCCTCGTTCCACGTAATTTGGATGCGATTGGTGCGAAATTCTTCCTCCAGAACATCGGCCGAAACCATCACCGGGCCAGACTTATCCTGGGCCGCCGCGCGCCAGGCAATGCAAACAAGGAAAAGCAGACAGAGGCAGTAAACTCGGCGAATGCGATTTTGCCTGAATCCCATGTCCGTCCGGTGATTGGTCTAGCGCTGAATGTAGGGGATCACTCCGCTCCAGTCAAAGTCCTTGAAACGTTTCACCCCTTCAACGCTTCAACGTTTCCTCCTTGCCGTTCCGTTCCCGTTTCGGCGTTCTCGGCCTGCGCCAGTGCTTTGCGCCGGCTGGCGGCCAGTTCACTGAACACGGTGTACACGACAGGAATGACGATGAGCGTCAGGAACGTGCTCGTGAGCATCCCGCCGACGACGGCCATGCCCATCGGACGGCGGCTTTCCGCGCCGGCGCCGTAACCGATGGCAATGGGGAGAATCCCCGCAATCGTCGAGAAAGCGGTCATCAGGATCGGCCGCAGGCGCACGATGCCGGCCTGCTGCATGGCTTCCAGGGCGCCGGCGCCGGCGGCCCGGCGCTGGTTGGCGAATTCCACAAGGAGAATCGAGTTTTTTGTCACCAGGCCTATCAGCAGTACGAGGCCGATTTGGCTGAAGAGATTGATGTTCATCGCGGGCACGGCGCCGCGGCTCACCGTATTGACCAGCCACAACAATCCAAAGCCGCCCACGAACGCCAGCGGCACGGCCAGCATGACAGTGAACGGATGAACGAAACTCTCGAACTGCGCCGCCAATGTCATGTAGACGATGATCCCGGCCAGCGCGAGAATGAAGAAGATCTCCTTGCCGATGTCTTTGTATTCCTTGGATTCCCCGGACCAGCCGAGACGGAAGCCGGGGGGCAGGTCGCCCTCCAGCATCTTTTCCACGTGGTCGATGGCCGTGCCCAGCGGGATGCCGACCAGCGTGGCGGAGATGGTGGCGCTGCGAAGCCGGTTGTAGTGCTCGATGGCGTTGGGTGAAGTCCCTTCGTGCCGGCTCACAATGCTGCTGAGTTGCACCAGGCGGCCGTCGCGGTTGCGAACGTAGAGGCGGTCGAGGTCCTGCGGCGTGAGGCGGTCGGCGCGGGCCAACTGGGCGATGACATCGTATTCCTTGCCTCCGAGCTTGATGTGACTGAGGTCCAGTCCGCCGAAGAGGATTTGCAACGTGCGCGAAACGTCTTCGATGCTCAGGCCGAGGGCGGCCGCGCGATTGCGATCGATGTCGAGGCTCAGTTCGGGCTTGGTGATTTCGAAGCTGGAGCGAGCGCTGATGATGTTGGTGGTGGCGCGCAGCTTGTTGACGACGGACTGTGTATAACTGTCCAGCGTTTCGAGATCCTGGCCCTGGATGACCAGTTGGAACGCGGAACCAAAGGCGCGTCCGATGGCTTTGGGAATGATGGGCGCGGCCAGGGCCCCTTCCACATTCATGAAAAGTTGGGACTGAATGCCTCCCGGTCCTTTCACGATGTCCTGGATGCTGCGACGTTTGCCGTCCTTGAGTTTGATGAAGATGATGCCGGTATTGGCCTGCCCGGGCCCGGCCATCGAGAAGGCCGTGATGCTGCCGTAGATCTCGACTTCGGGAGTGCTGCGCAGAATCTGCTCGATCTTGCGCATCTGCCGGTCGGTGAACTCGACCGTGGAACCTTCGGGCGCAAAGACGAAGCTGAACATGCGCCCCTTGTCTTCTTCGGGCAGGAACTCGCCTTCGAGGCTCTTCCAAAGCCACCAGGTCGGGCCGCAGGAAACGGCCAGCACGGCCGCCGCAAAGACAAGTCCCAGCGCGAACCGCAGCGGGAACGCCAGCGCCTTGAATGGGCGTGTCGCGGCGATGCACGCCCGGAGACATCCCTGGAGGATTCCGCCGTAGGCGCGCGTGAACGCGCCGAGCATTGCGTCGAACCACCGAACCAGGATGAATTTCTTGGGCTCGTGTTCCTTCAGCACGCGCGCGGCCATCATGGGTGAGAGGGTGAGCGCCACAAACGCGCTGATCACGACGCTGCCCGCGACCGCCACGGCGAACTCGACGAAGAGCCGGCCCGTGGCGCTCTTCTGGAAGGCCAGCGGAGTGAAGACGGCCACAAGCGAAATCGTAATGGCGATGACAGCGAAGGCGATTTCCTCCATGCCCTTGAAGGCGGCTTGCATCGGCTTCATGCCGCCTTCGATGTGGCGGTGGATGTTCTCCAGCACGACGATGGCGTCGTCCACCACCACGCCGATGGAAAGCACGAGGGCCAGCATGGTGAGGATGTTCACCGAGTAGCCGAACGCATACAGAATGGCGAAGGTGCCGACGATACTGACGGGAATGGCAACGGAGGGGATGAGCGTCGAGCGGAGGTTTCCCAGGAACAACCAGATGATGATGACGACCAGCCCAAAGGCCAGACCCAGCGAGGCCCAGACTTCGTCGATGGCTTTCTTGACGTAAACCGATTCATCATAGTTGAACACGATCTCGATGCCCGAGGGGAGAGTGGGCCGAAGCGCGTCGATCTCAGCCTTGATGCCGGAAGCGACTTCGACCGTGTTGGCCTTGGATTGCTTGACGATGCCTAGGAAGACGCAGGGACGCCCATTGTTGCGGGCAATCGTCCGCTCGTTCTCCACGCCGACCCGCGCCTCGCCGATGTCGCGCAGGCGGACCAGCCGCGCCCCGTCGCTGTTTATGACCATCTGGTTGAATTCCTCGGGGGTCTTCATCTCACCTCGCGTCTCAATGGTCATCTCCCGCTCGCGGTTTTCGACGCGGCCGCTGGGCAGCTCGACGTTTTGCTGGTGCAGCGCGCGTTCGACATCGAGCACCGTGAGTTGGTGCGCGGCCATTTTGGCGGCGTCCAGCCAGATGCGCATGGCGTAACGCTGTTCACCGCCGATGACGACGCCGGACACGCCGCGCACGGTCTGAAGCCGGGTTTTGATCTGGCGCTCGGCCAGTTGGGACAATTCGAGGGGCGTGAACAGCTCGCTGTTGAGTCCAATCCAGATGATGGGCGATGCGTCGGCGTCCTGCTTGGCGACGATGGGTTCGTCGATGGTCTCGGGGAGCTTGCCGCGCACGCGGGAAACACGGTCGCGCACGTCCTGGGCGCATTGCTCAATGTCGCGGGCCAAATCGAACTCGATGGTGATGGTGCTGACCTGTTCGCGGGACTGGCTGGTGAGCGTGCGGATGCCTTCGATGTTGTTGATTTCCTCCTCGAGCCGCTCCGTGACTTCCGTTTCGACGACGTGGGCGTTGGCGCCCGGGTACACCGTGGTGACGGAGACGACCGGCGGATCGATGTCAGGCAGTTCCCGCACCGGCAGGCGCGTGAGCGAGATGACGCCAAACAAGACGAGCGCCAGGCTCATCATCGTGGTGAGCACGGGGCGCTGGATGCTGATGCGGGGAAGGATCATCGTGGGCGCGACAGCGATCTAGAAATCCGGGGACTGGGGGAGCGAAGGATCTCCCAATGATATCGAATCATAATTCAGCATTGGTTTGTCGTTTGTCACCGTTTCCTCCTCCCCCACTCGATGGAGCTCCCACTCCCTCACTTCCCCGCTCGCCCACTCCCCGGATGGGGGTTGGCGGCGTTCCCTTCACCTTCCCTCCCGGTCTCACCTTCTGCACTCCTTCGGCTACGACACGTTCGCCGCCTTGCAAGCCAGAGACCGCCTCAACACGCCCAGGCATCCGAATCCCCAGCTTCACGGGCCGAATCTGCGCGGTATCGTCCGAGCCAACGACGTAGACCAGCGTGCGGTCACCGCTGGCCATCACGGCGCTTTCAGGGATAACCACGGCATTGTCCTTGAGCTTAAGCGTGAGATCGAGGTTGGCGAACATGCCGGGCTTCAGGCTGCGGGACGCGTTGGGAATTCGCGCTTTCACCAGGGCAGTGCGCGTGGCCGGGTCCACTTGAGGCGCGATGAAATAGAGTTCGCCCCGAAACTTCTCGCCGGGAAAGGCCGCAACCGCGAGTTCGACCGTCTGCCCTGCTTTCAACTGCCCCAGGAAACGCTCCGGCACCGGGACCTCCACTTTGACCAAATCCAGATCGACCAACCACGTCAGCGTCGTGTTCCGGGCGATGACCTGGCCGGGGCTGACGACGCGTCCCCCCATGATGCCCGAGAACGGGGCGTAGATGCGGGTGTCTTTCAATTGGCGTTTCTTGAGGACCAGCGAAGCGCGGTTGACTTCGAGGACGGAGGCGGCTTCGTCGTACTGCTGTTGTGAAACAAGCTTGTCGCGCAACAGTTGCTGATTGCGCTCGTAAGTGGTGCGGCTGAGATTGAAGTTGGCCTCGGCTTCGGCAACGGAAGCGGCCAGCTTCGATTCGTCGAGCTGAATCAGCAGGTCGCCTGCCTTCACTGCGACGCCTTCGTCGAAGAGGATTTTCTCCACGGTGCCGTCGGTTTCGGACTTGATCTCGACCATCTCGTTGGCAGCGAGGGTGCCGACGAGGGACAGTGTTTCCGACACGGCCTCCCGACGGGCTTCGGCGAGCACCACCGGAACGGCGAATCCACCTGCTGCGCCGCCGCCGGCTGGAGGCGCCGGCTTTTTGCAGCCGCAGAGCGCCAGCGTCGCGGCGGCAAGCCAGGGGAGCAGAGGGACGTATTTCATAGGTGCAATTGGGAAAGATAGCATCGGGCGGGCAGCGCGCCTGGATTTCATGACTCAACGTTTCGAGCTGGCTGCGCCGCTCAGGAACAAGCGAACGGTTGATTCAGCATCGCGCCGCGTGGGCGGACGCTGCGGCTGGACCAGGAACGCCATCACGCGAATGGTCATCATCCCGTACAGCCCCATCGCCAGTTCGAGGCTGGAAAATCGGGAACTGAGCTCACCTCGCTCCCGGCCGCGTCGAATAATGCCGTGGAAAAACTCGAAGTTGCGGTTGGCCTTTTTCAAATAGTTGATCCCGCTCGGCATCTCGCCGCGCGCCGCAAACGGGGTTGCGAACGCCAGGCGCATCAGCTCGCGATGCCCGTCGATAAAATCAAAAATGGCCGCCAGGACCTCGACGAGTTGTCCGCGTAACGACGTGGACCGCCCTGCCGCTTCCCGCATCAGGCGCAAGCGCTCATCGTTCGCCCAGTCCAGCAGTGCCTGATAGAGGCCAGCCTTGCTTCCAAAGTAGTAATAGAGGGTCGGCTTCGTGACGCGCGCGGCGTCCACGATGGCCTGCACGGAAGCACCGGCATACCCGCGGTCGGCGAAGATCTTGAGCGCGACGCGAAGCAGCCGCCGCTGCGTCATGGAACCGGTCTTATCCATTGATTTACCGAACGGTAGGGAGCTGCGCGAAGAGCGTCAAACCGAAATTCCTGCAGGACTTCCCTGGGACCCTTCCCGGGGTGAGAAGTCTCCCAACCATTACTTCGCGCCTTGAACCCCTGAACCGGTAGGGACGCGCTGCCGCGCGTCCAGGCCGACCAGCAGGTCGGCCCTACCGGGGTTCCTGGGGAGGGGTGAGAAACGGAAATGAGCAATCTGGCACTAGGTGCCGATCTTGACCCGCTCCTCCCTAGACTGGCCGCGGGCCAGGAAGTGGTTTGGCAGGAGCGGATGATTTTCGTGGAGCGAAGAGACGGCCAAGCCGATGCCACAGTTCGCCGATGCGCCCCGCGGCGCCGATGCTGCGTTCCCGCGGCAGGAAAACAATCGCTTGGCCATCGCCGAGGGCCATCGCGAGAGGAGAAGCCGGTGGTTTGACGGTTGTCCTGCCCGCAGCCGGCGGGCTGCGTCGCGCGGGCGCAGGCGTCGCCGGACTGGAGGAGAGAGCCGGCACGGGTTTCCGTTCCAATGCGGCGATCCGCGTTTCCACATCGAGCAAGGCCGCCGCGTAGGCCGAAGTCGCCGACTGCTCCAACAGCGCGACAGGGTCTTCAACGCGTTTAGGCAACTCGGGCAGGCTCGGACCGGGCGTGGGGAGCGGCAATCGTTTCGCAAGGGCCTTGAAGGCCCGCGCGGCGATGAGGACAAGTCCCGCCACGCCGAGCATCACAGCCAGGAGGATCAGCATCGTCACGTACAGCGTCCGCCGTTCTGTGTCGCGCATGAACTGAAGTTGCCGCTCGGAGTTGCCGAGCAGAGAGATGTTGAATTGGGCGAGTTGATTGCTCAGCACACTGGCGCTTTGATTCAAGGCGGACTCGGTTTGGCTGCGGATGAGGTCGAGGGCCTGAAAGGTCGAAGCCTGTTGCTCCTTCAGCTGTCGCAGCGCCGCTTCAATCGAGGGCGTGCCCGCCGGGGACGCCTCGGTTTCATCGGCTGGGGGGGTGGCTGGGGTGGCATCGGCAGGCAAATCGCCCGCTGCGCCGGGAAGAGAGAGAGACAGGGAGCAAAGGCAGGCTAGAAGGCCCGCCGTAAAGTTCGGGAGGCTATGGCGCAGTCGCAACATGAACGACGGCTTGAGGCGGAAGCTAGGCTTTCGGCCAGTAGAAGCAAGAATAATTTTCTTGCTTTCGAGATGAGCCCGCGCCCTGCGAAATTAGAGCTTGTTCCGCAGCGACAGCGGACCGTTCGCAACGCGCCGGAATTCTGTTCGCCTTTCCGAGGGAACGTCAGTTCCCGGCGCGTGCAGCAACTGGGACGCCTGTGGCGGCGGCTTTTGCGAGAAGCGCGTCGAGCTGTTCCAGGCAAAGGCGGGACCATGATTCGTAACCGGACAAATCCTTCAGTGCTTCCGCTATCGGAACGAACTCAGGGCTGACGATGCCGCTGCGTCGGCCGACGATTTCTTCAGAGGCGACATGCAGGATGTGGACGACTCCGAAATGGACGAACCCGACTTCCGTGCTGTCATCGTTGATGACAGCCACCGCAGCCTCATTGAATTCGTCAATCGCCACTTCCTCCATCAACTCCCGGCGCATGCCGTCGCGGTAACCCAGTGCCTTCGAAAACAGCCCGTGGTCCTCCTCCGAAATATGTCCGCCGACGCCGACGGAATACAACCCGTGCAGCCGGGTTTCCTGCCCGCCTTTGCCCCGGCGGTATCGCAGAATCCGGTCTCCGCAGAGGATCAGAACGTAAGGGATGAGTTGCTTATGCCTTTTGTCCAGTTCGGCCTCGCTCCGGTTCAAGTACAGGACGTGGCGAGGGTCAGTTACCACGGGCAGATACTTGTCGACGTCCAGGTTGAGACCTTGAAACACGCTCAACTCCTCGAGAAGCGTCCGTGGAAAGCAAAGTACTCTTTCTTCAGCTGCCATGTTGCGTTCGGTTTTCAGCAGATCGTCTGCATCTCCCCACGTTTGGCGAGCAAAATTGCAGCAGCGCCAGAATTCTCGGCCAAATTACACACGACAAGTTCCGAGACTGAGGGGTGAGGACGCCACAGATTGCCCTTGCAAAAAGTGAGATGCGCCCGTTTGCGCGCCATGTATCCGTCCGTGATTGACGGGATTCCCTTTGTGGGGTTTGATTGAACCATGTCTCACCTTTTCCCTCTTCAGCGGTGGGCCGGCTTGTACTTGGCGGCAGTCGTCCTTTCGATCGTGGATTGCAAAGGAGCGACGATCATAGCCGGGCCCGGTGACGATGGGTTGCGCACAGCCATCGCGAAGGCGCAGACCGGCGACACCGTGGTCCTGACCCAGCGGGTCGAGTTGTTCTCGCCCGTTTACATCGACAAGGCGATGACGCTGCAAGCCGACCCCGTTGAGGCCTGGCGCATTTCGGTTCACGGAAGCTTTGCGGGCGAACTGATGCGAGTCGCGGCAAAGGGCATCACGTTCAGCGGGGTGCGGTTGATTGGCTCGCCGGTGACGGACGGACTGCGCGTCGTGGAAGATGTCCTCCTGCGCGACGGCAGCATTACCGACTGCCGCCACCCGGTCGTGGATGATTCATGGCCTTCCTCCGCCACCGTCCGGCTGGAGCGCATGAGTGCTTCGTACAATCGACATGGGCTTGAAAGCGGGAATCTGGAGGCCAAGGACTGCACCTTCTCGTTCAATGGCGGTTACGTGGGCGTCGGCGGGTGGAACGCGTACCTGGATGGATGCCGAATCGAGAACAATCAGGGTGACGGATTCATCCTGACTTATGGCACCGCCCGGAATTGCACCATCCGTTTCAACGGTGGGCTCGGTCTGCGTTTCGATCCTGACCCCGGCATGATTTATCTCAGCGGGTGCCTGTTCTATGCGAACACGGGCGGAGGCATGTTGCTCCGCGAAGAAGCCATCGCGGTCGTCGACAACTGCACGTTCACGCGCCATACAGGACCGCCGGTGATCGTCGTTACTGAGGCGAATAATATCCTGTTCCGGCATTGCACGATTACGGACAACGTCGTCATTGACCCCGGCTTGTTCTCGGCAGGTAGCGCGTTCGCGATTCAGAGCGCGGCTCGCATCGAACTGCAAAACTGCCTGGTCGCCGACAACCCCACGCTCGAAGACCCGATTGGCTCCGGCCTGGCCGGGGAGTTCATCGATGGCGGCGGCAATGTGCTCGGCGGCGTCTCCGGCCTCGGCGCGCTCCAGGATAACGGCGGGCCGACGCTGTCGTTGTTGCCGTTGCCGGGAAGTCCTGCCATCGATGCGGGCGTTCCCAGCGACCTCGTAACCGATGCGCGCGGTCTGTCGCGCCTGGCGGGCGTGTCTCCCGATGCCGGCGCGGTTGAAGCCGGCGCTTCCGCCCCGCCTGACGTGGATGCCGATGGGCTGCCGGACATCTGGGAAACGCTGTATGGACTCAGCCCCGCCAACCCGGCTGACGCGGCTTCGGACGTCGATGGCGATGGCATCGCTGCGCTGGACGAATTTCGCAGTCGCACGGACCCGACCGACGCTCAATCCGCGCTGCGCATCGACGAGATCTTCCGGTTGCCTCCCCCCGCCCTACAGCCGGACCTCCGGATCGTTTACATTTTTTGGCGCTACTTCCCAGGCGTGGCGTATGAAGTGCAAGCGTCCGCCGACCTCCGCCTTTGGCACAAAGTTCCCGGGCCAACGTATGTGGCCGGTCCCTGGAGCGAGCGCCGGTTGGTATTCGAAATTCAGGCCGAGTCGCCGATGTCGTTCTATCGCGTGGCCGCGAAAGCCAACCCGTTCGACTGATCTTATCATTGGCCAGTGGAGGTGCTGGGCTAGTAATGGTTGGCCGGTTTGTCGGATCCGTCCGATGGGACTTCTGTGCCGGACTCACCTTGACCAGGCTTGACTAGGCCTGCTTGCTCGTTGCCGCTCAACGGTCTGGGCCGCCGCTCCACTTGACGCTTCGACTTCCTGGCGGCCTTTCCCCTCTTCTCTTTGCGAAACACCTCTGCCATCTGGGACAGAGTCTGGGCGTTACTCAGCCCTTCCAGGAACTCCTGCCGGTTCCCCTGGCGATTCTCCCGCTGGAGCTGCTCGCGCTCCAACCACCAGCGGTCCCGTTCGAGATCCAACTTCGCGGCCCGATGATCTTCCCGGCG
>Ga0134127_10000598_pt1 | contig 32076 bp, 20 predicted proteins | sample KB31753_FD_96459 | JGI IMG/M metagenome (GOLD analysis project Ga0134127, IMG submission 96459) | Terrestrial soil microbial communities with excess Nitrogen fertilizer from Kellogg Biological Station, Michigan, USA - KB3-175-3 | ecosystem: Environmental > Terrestrial > Soil > Unclassified ...
GAGGATGTCGTCGCTCCCAATCACCTGTCGCCCGTCGGTGGTGACGACGCGCTCGAGCACGGGCGGAGCCTGCTGATAGATGCGGACGCCCGTCCAGCCGAGCACGGCAAAGGACAAAACGATTACGGCCGTGAATGCGAGCCAGAACCGTCTCATGTGGTCGTGCGCGTCGTGCGTTTCCACCTCATGGGGGCCTCCCGGCTTGGCTAGCGCTCTCACAGTAGCAAGCGCACGCTGTGCGGTCTGTGCAGAACTGCACGTGTCGCCGGTAGCCGGTGCTGTGCGCTTCGCGATATCGCTCCGCCGCGCTCGCTCGTGAATCAGCGCGTTCGAATACGCGGATGGTCATACCCAATCCACCGAACCAGGAGATCGCGCAGCCACGCAAACGGACGCCGCCGCACCGGATCCACGAAAAGCGTCCTGCCGGGCCTGTGCAGAATGGAACATCGCCCCCGCTCATCCGGCGTTATCCTCTGATCCGTTTTTGCGTGAATGCCCGGCCTCAACCGGGGTATGACCGTGGATCATCCCAGAGCGGTGTTCGACGACACTCTCGTCAGACTCCAGACCCTCACGGCCCGTCTGACAGAACGCATAGAAGAATCCCAGGATGTTCGCGCGCGGTTGATCGAAGCACTCAAGGCGAACGCCTGGCCGGATGTGCGGACGACCTCGCCGAACTTTTCGGCTGACGACCGAGGCCGAGACTAACGTCGTTTCATAGCGCTGTTGTCGGCAGGCCCATGATTTCAAGGCCGTAGACGGCTACGACTGAGTTGCGGGCCGAAAGATCTGACTTCGAATGGAGTTGACGCATGGGCCGGCGAATTCCTCCAAGTCCGCAACGGGCTCATCGTCATCGATGAACACTTTGTGGCGGATCTGCGTTGCTCTGCCCTCCTTGCTTCGCGATTCGGCTGTTCAGGACTACGCTAGCTAAGGTATTGGAAACAATCGATCGGTGGTTGGCGGAGAGGGTGGGATTCGAACTCTCCCACCTCCAATGGATTCTGTAACTTACACATTCCCCAGTGCCACGGTTGCCGTCAATGCCGCCGATGCCGTCGCGCATTGCCCGCAATTGCCCGGCGCCTGAGCAGTGGCGCACCAAGGTTGTCTGCAGCCCATCCTACGATCGAAGCGCAAGAGGCGGGTCGAACCTGCGACCTCCTGGTTCGTAGCAGTGATTCAGTCGATCCACGACCGACAGAAAACGATGAAGATCCGGCGTCTCAGTCGATTTACCGATAATGTGCGTACTCTCATCGACCTGAGTAGATCTCCATCGCGCGGCATCTTCTGAGAGGGTTACGTCACAAACTGCGTCATATTCCCTTGTTACCGGACCCCGTCGGTCGTCGGCGGCCACGGCCTCGCATAACGAAAGCCCCTTGACAAACGGGCCGAGGCGTTTGAAATCACCGTCCTTCGTGATGACCGTGATGCCTTGCTCACCGCAGGAGGCGGCGATCAGCGCGTCGTTGAGGAGCGACGGCTTTCCGTCGAATAGTTCCCAACCTTCCTGGCACTAGTCAGCCCTCGGATATGACGCTTTTCAAGGATGGAACGCGACTGGTGAGGATGTGGCGTCCAACACGTTCCTGTCCGTCAGTGGTTTGAATCCGTCACGGTACATGTCTGCTCGAGTCCTTTCAGGATGTCCCTGGCCTGAGATTTGGTAAACGTTTCGGTCGATCGAAATCGGAATTCGACATTCGGCCGCATGATCCCCTCAGCGGAATGTGCGCGCGTGGGCAGCATGAGGTGTCCAAGTTCGTGAGCGATGGCGTCTCCCAGCACGATGGCGAGGGATGTAGACCGGGAGTTGAGCGCGATGATGCGATCCCAAAAAATCCACGCACGGTGCAACTGTGGCGCCGCGTAGCCCAATGCGTCCTGCACATCTGAGTATGGTCCGGGGTTCTGATGCACGTTCACCAATGCCAGCGTGCACATCGGGTCAATATGCTCACGAACGAGGGTCGCTGCATCGACCCACCTCAGTTGTACGCCGATTTGGCTGAACACGTCTGTCGCCCGGACCTCAGCGAACTGCAGAAGACCCGCCTCTATCCCCACCACGTTGTTCACTCGAATCACGAGCGTCATTCTCTGCGGGTCGATGATCGGTGATTTCTCGCCAGCCCGGACGATTAACGGCGTTTGCAGGGTCGCGTCGGCCACCGCAGGACTGCCCAACCCTTTCAGTCCCACGACCAGGATCAAGCTGCCCACCTGTAGGCGTGTGAATCGGCTCATGACGTCTACCTCCGCCCCTAACGCGGAAGCGGGCGTCGAACCGGCTCACGGTTGGGTGTCACCTCCAGTGCCGAGGTTGTCAGGCCTCGAAGAGCCGTAATTGGCGTCGCTTTCGTTCAAACGCCTCGGCATATACTCATGGCGCCTCCGGTCTCAAAGGCTTGAGAGGTGACCTTATGCCTTCCCCGCCCGGAGATGTGACGCGGTTGCTTCTCGCCTGGACCAACGGCGATCGCGATGCCGTCGAGGATCTGATCCCGGTTGTCTACGAAGAGTTACGCCGCATCGCCGCCCGCTACTTCCGTCACGAGCGACCGGATCAGACGCTGCAGGCCACGGCACTCGTGCACGAGACCTACTTCAAACTGATCGATCAAGACCACGCGCGCTGGCAGAACCGGGCGCAGTTCTTCGGTGTGGCCGCGCAGTTGATGAGGCGAATCCTCGTCGATCACGCCCGCATGCGTGTAGCCGCGAAGCGCGGCGGCGGCATGACGCCGATGACTCTTGTTGACGTGGCCGGCACGTCATCGCCTCGCGGGATCGACGTGATCGCATTGGATGACGCCCTCGCGCGTCTCGCGAGCCTCTACCCGGAGCAAGGTCGATTGGTGGAACTGCGGTACTTCGGTGGGTTGACGATCGACGAGACCGGCGAGGCGATGGGGATCTCGCCGGCGACCGTAAAGCGGCAATGGACGGTGGCGAGGGCGTGGCTCTTGCGCGACCTCAAGGGCGAGGCCAAAGTGTGAGTGCCCCCTCCTGGGCCGATCTCGAGGCGCTCTTTCACGACGCCCTCGCCCGCGCGCCTGCCGAACGGGCGGTCTTTTTGGCGGAGCGCTGTGCCGGCCGCCCCGATCTCCACGCTGAAGTGGAAGCGCTTCTTCGCACACACGAAGCCACGCCTGAGGCGTTGGAACTGCCGACGGTCGGTCCCCAGTTGCGGCTGACGCCGGGAGCGCGTGTCGGCCCCTATGCCCTGGTAGGCGAGATCGGTGCTGGTGCGATGGGTGAAGTCTATCGCGCGCGCGACGCGAAGCTGGGACGCGACGTCGCGATCAAAATCCTTCCGCTCGTCTTTACGTCCGATCCCTAGCGGCGGGCCCGGTTCGAGCGTGAAGCACGGATGCTGGGGGCGCTGAATCACCCGCACATCGGCGCAATCTATGGGTTCGAGGACCGCGACGACATCCGCGCGCTGGTCCTCGAACTGGTCGAGGGGCCGACGTTGGCCGACCGATTGGCCAACGGTCCGATTCCGGCACGTGAAGCGCTGAACATCGCGAGACAAATTGCCGACGCGCTCGACGCAGCCCATGAAAAGGGGATCGTCCACCGCGATCTCAAGCCAGCCAACATCAAGGTCACCGGCGCCGGCGTCGTCAAGGTCCTCGACTTTGGCCTCGCCAAAGCGCTCGCATCAGTCGAGGGGGGTGATCTCTCTGCGTCACCAACGATCACCGTGAGTGGGACGCGGCAGGGGATGATCCTCGGCACGGCCGCGTATATGAGTCCCGAACAGGCGCGCGGACAAGCTGTCGACAAGCGCACGGATATCTGGGCGTTCGGCTGCGTGCTCTACGAGATGCTCACTGGCCGTGCGGCGTTCCCGGGCAAGACGCTCTCTGACACCATCGCGACGATTCTCGGACGGGGGCCCGACTGGGAGGTGGTCCCACCGACGATATCCTCCAACGTTCGCCGTCTCCTGCAACGTTGCTTGGAGAAGGACCTGGCGCGGCGACTTCATGATATCGCCGACGCGCGCCTCGAGCTCGACGATGCGCTCACCGGCAACGCTGATCAACACGCGAGCGTTTCAGCGACGTTCGCCCAACGCGGGCGTCGCCGCGAGCGACTGGCGTGGACGATCGCTGCGCTCGCCGGTCTGAGCCTCGTGGCGATGGCGCTATTCGCCGTTCTTCCTGTGCGCCACGTCGAGCCGCGGTTCTCTACCCGCTTCGAGATCGCGACCCCGCCAACTATCGATCCTGCATCCTTCGCGATATCACCCGATGGTCGGCAACTCGCCTTTGTCGCCACGACAGAAGGCACGCAGCGGCTCTTCGTGCGGACGTTGGACCAGGTGGCGGCGAAACCGCTCGCCGGTACCGAAGGGGCATTCTTTCCGTTCTGGGCGCCGGACGGCGATGCGCTTGGTTTCTTTGCGGGCGGCAAGCTCAGGCGCATCGACCTGGCAGGCGGCGCGCCGCAAACGCTGGCGGATGCAACGGGATGGGGCGCCGCGTGGAGCCGCGATGGCGTGATCGTGTTTTCCGCGCAGTTCCCGGCCCCGCTTCTCCGTGTCGCAGCCTCCGGCGGAGCTCCCGTGGCGGTGACGCGGCTGGCGGCCGGCGATGTACATGACTGCTGGCCGCAATTCCTGCCCGACGGACGCCGCTTCCTTTTCTTTCATGGGACGAACAATCCCGAGACCACCGGCGTGTACCTGGGATCACTCGATGGCGGTGAGCCAACGCGAGTCCTCGTTGCGCAGACGATGGCCGTGTATGCACCTCCCGGTGTCCTGCTGCAGGTGCGCCAAGGCGCGCTGGCGGCGTTGCGCTTCGACGCGACACGCGGCGTGGTCAGCGGAGACCCGATCCCGGTCGCTGCCGCTGTCGGAAACGGCGGATACCCGCCGTTTCGAGGCGCGTTTACGGTGTCGACGGCTGGCGTGCTCGCGTATCGAGCGGGCGGCGGGGAACGTCTGCGTCAGCTCGCGTGGTTCGATCGCGCGGGCGTGTCGCGCGGCACGATCGGTCCGCCGTTCGCGGGCTTTTTCTACGGTGCGCAGCTCTCACCCGATGGCCGGCGCGTCGCGGTGGAGCGCATGGTGACTTCCGACGAGGACGTATGGCTGTTTGACGTGGGAAGTGGTGTGCCCAGCCGTTTTACGTTCGATCAGAAAGATGACTGGGCGGCTATATGGTCTTCAGACGGGCGCCGTGTGGTGTTCGCATCGGATCGTAACGGCGTCAATGATTTGTTTGAGAAGCAGGCGAATGGCACTGACGACGAGCAGCTGCTGTTGAGGACCCCCGAGTCGAAGACACCGCTCTCCTCGTCGAGAGACGGCCGGTGGCTCTTGTACGCCGCTCGGGACCCGAAGAAGAGGGACGCGGACATCTGGGCTCTCCCGCTAGTCGGCGGTCGAAAGCCCTTTCCTGTGCTCCAAACGCCCTTCGATGAGAACTGGGGGGAATTCTCACCGGATGGTAAGTGGGTGGCGTACTCGTCGAATCAATCCGGCCATCTGGAGGTGTACGCCCAGTCGTTTCCGGGCCCGGGGGGAAAGCGGCAGATTTCACCCGCAGGAGGAAGCCGTCCGCGATGGCGGCCGGACGGCCGCGAACTGTTTTATCTCGCGCCCGATGACCGGCTGACGGCGGTGCCGATCGCGGTGGGTTCGGACGGCCAGCTGGAGGCGGGCGCCCCGGTCGTCCTGTTCCCGGCACGGATCGGCCCCATGTACAACCCGATTCCGCCGTATGCGGCCACGCCTGACGGCCGATTTTTGATGGACCTCGTCGTCGAGGCGCCGACGGTGCCGCCGATCACGGTCGTTCTCAATTGGGATGCTGCGTTGACGAAGCCATAAGCATCGATCGAGCGTGCCCGACTGAACCGGGCGTCTATCGCGTGATCGTCGCCTCCGATGGGTTCACAATGCCGCATCATGTCGTGATCACGCCGGCGTCTGAAGGGCAGGGCAGCTGGGGGAGGCATTGGCGTCTTCTACATGATTGGCTCTTTCGGCTCATTTTCCGGTCCTCATCTGATCGGCAGTCTTCGCGAGACCACTGGAGGATACCCGGCAGCCTTGATGTCGCTTGCCCTTGGGTTGCTCGTCTCGGTAACGCTACAACGATTGTGACGCGCGCATGAGCGACGATCGCGTTCTTACCGAGTGCGCCTCGCCGCTCATTCTGTTGTCCCCACTCAAAACCTGATCTGCGGTGGAACACAATCGACGTGCAAGCCAATTAACGAGGGTGTTCCCGAGGAGGCGGCAAGGAAGGCCTGAAGGTGATTGGATTGGTTCAATCCGCATGATCAGGTACCGGTGGCGGCAGATTTCGGCGATCTGCAACGCGGTTCTCGCGCTTGCCGGAGTCGACGGCGAACCGTACCTTTCGCACGCCTGCCACGAAGACGAGCGACTGCGGCGGGATATCAAGTCGCTGCTCGGCCAGAGCGAGAGTTTTCTTGCGAGCCCCCTGACGCTCCCGCAAGGTAATCGCCTGGGTGCGTACGAGATCGTCTCGATTTTCGACTCTTCGCGTGGTGGCGGGGGTCCGATGACAGAGACTGGCCCTGGTTGTCAGATTCGCTGAAGTGGCTCGTCCATCAATCGGCGAGCGGTCTACTGTTGCTTCGGCCTGCAGAGAACACTGAGAGGTATTGAATGTCGCTGGAATCGTGCCGACGATTTCGGTCCAGCGGACCGAGCCGCAGTTGCCTTCACTTTGGCAACGTACGTTGAACCGCGCTGAAGATCTTCGGGATTCAGCGCATCCCGCTGTATCAATACGTCAACAGGCGTAACGATCGTAGAGGCGGCCCGGCGCTAACCAGGGAGTACGCGGCCATGGCCCCGCCGGCGGGAGAAGTACCATGACCGGCGTACTACGTACAAGTACAAAGCGCTCTAGTCCTGACATTGGCGCCGAACGCAGTCGCCGAGGCGATTACCACGGGCGCAAGTCGTCAGAGCGCGATCTTACCGCGGGTTGCCCCATGAGGCGGCCGATGTAGCCGATGTGGTTGTCTCTATGGTAGACGCCGGCGCCACCTGTCAAATCTGAATACGGGCGCGCAGCGTTCGTGGGATCCGCCAGCAGAGCCCGAACGCGTCCGAGTCATCGCATCAGATTGTAAACGCCAATAACCACAGAGCGTCCCAACTCGGTATTTGGCAGAACGAAAGTACCGACGACGAAGGCGGCGATCGCGAGGGCGCCCGCCGATTAGCGTGGCAGGATGGATTCAGCGCTGGGAGATCTGTTCGCCGGATCGCAACACAATAGGTCTGGACCACAAACCACGCGTACCAGGCGGTCAGGACCGCGCCGTGCAAGAAGAGGTACGCCGGAATCTTAGGAACGTCGAAGACGGATCGCAGATACAGCGTGGGGCTGAACCCAATCAAAACCATGGCGAAGAGCAGACCGACATGTTGAACAAATGGCCACCCCGTACACGTGAGCGTGCAGTGTTGGTACATGCTCACGAACGCCGACAGCCGTCGCCATGGAATCCATCGCCGTTCTCTCCGGTGGAATGCGAATTATAGCGAGTGCCGTCGAATTGATGGACAAACGGTGGACAAAACGCACACCGAGGCTTCAAAGCCTCGGGATTCCATGCGGTTTGAAACGTGGTGGGGAAAGGAAGACTCGCACCCCCACGGTATTGATACCGGATGGCCACGCATCGAGGGCAGCCAGACGCCGCCGATGATGCGCACGCCGATCGTGTTCTACAACCCTCGGCCGCGCCGAGCGGCGGGTCGTTCGTGACCAGTGGTGGTTGGTAGTTGGCAGTTCGTAGCGTGCGCAAGGGTCCGCGATGGTCGTGGCCGATTACGACGCGCGCGCTCCAGCCAACGCGGCGCATGAGTGCCCCTTCACGAACGTGTCAGTCACCGCATCGGACATTGACCTGTTCGGTGATCGCTTCGCTGGTGGGTGGATTCTCTCCGAGCCCAAGAGCATGCAGGAACTCGTGAATCACGATGATCTCGGTCGCCGTGGGATTCCGTTGAAACGCCTGTCTGAACTGCTCTCCGCACACGCGAATGAACCAGGACCCGGTTCGTGTGAACGCCAGCGTCCCAGAGCTGCGGCATTGCCGGGCCCCGCGGTCATCGAGGAACCGCAACGAAGCGAACGCATCGGCCGGAGGCTTGCCGGTGGCCACCAGCGTGGTCGAAAGACGCTTGCCGGATTCGTCGGCAAAGTCGGCGAAGAGGTCTTGGCAGCGTGGGCGGGCGAGACGGGTGGCGGCGCCCTCGACCGCGAGCCGCACAGCGACTGACGTTTCGATATCCACGAATTGGAAGAACCGTGGTGGGTGGGCACTGGCGTGCCCTTCGAGCGTTTCCTGCAATTCGGCGCGCACAGCACGGCCGGCCTGGATGGCCGCAGGTGTCTCAAAACTGCCGCTCTGCGCGCTGCCGGTCTTGTGGAACATCAGCTGCATGGCGCTGTCGCTCCTGACGGCGCGATCGCTGAGCACTTCGACCGCATGCTGCAGCTCGTGGCCGACCGATCCCATGAAATCGAGGTCGGCCTTCCGCGAGTCGACGAGAATCCTGAGGACGCGGTGTGGGCCCATGATCGTCATCGTGATCAGCAGGCAGGCCCGCACGCCGTGTCTACACTCGCCTTCGGCGACGTAGACGATGCCGTCGGTGGCGCCAATCTGATCGACCAGCCGGCGGAAAGTCTGCGACTGCGCGGCGGCTTCGTTGATGACCGCCACCACCCTCGGACTCACCCCCCGCACGCGCGCATCCGGCGCCATGAGCGACCGCTGGCCGGCGGCCATCGCGCCTGATTCCGCAGCATTCGCGTGGGACGTCCATCCCACAACGGCCATGACCACCGCCGCCCTCATCACGGACGTCCGAGCTGTCTTCCTCATCGCGTTTCCCTCCTGGTCGCATCCGGAGGCGGAAAACGCGGGGCAAAATCAGAAAGGGCCGAAACAGGCGTAGAATTCGCCCATTCCCGACCCTCTCCACGACGTCACGGTGCTGCTCGACGCCTGGGGCGACGGCGACAGCCAGGCGCTGGATCGCCTCATTCCGATCGTGCACGCGGAGCTGCATCGGATTGCGCGTCGCTGTATGGCAGGCGAACGGATCGGCCATAGCCTGCAGGCCACGGCGCTGGTCAACGAGGCTTACCTCCGTCTGCTCGACGTCCAGCACGTGAGCTGGCAGAACCGCGCCCACTTCCTCGCGATGGCGGCGCGGTTGATGCGGCGCATCCTCGTCGATGCCGCGCGATCGAAGCGCAATCAGAAGCGCGGCGGCGGAGGGATCCGTGTGACCTTCGACGAAGGATTGGCGGTGGCGAACCAGGATGGACACGATTTGGTGGCCATCGACGATGCGCTCGAGGCCCTCGCGCGAGTGGACGAGCGCAAAAGCCGCGTGATCGAGCTTCGCTTCTTCGGCGGCCTCAGCCTGGACGAGACGGCCATCGCCCTGAAGGTGTCGCCGGATACCGTGACGCGCGACTGGCGGCTCGCCAAGGCGTGGCTACTGAGAGAGCTGCGCGGGGAACGGCCGGCTAAGGGCTGATAGGCGACGCGCCCCGCCGACACGTGTGCCGTTTTGCACACGCCCCACGACAACTTCCGCGCATACTGGCCTGGCTCGCGATCCCTCATGGAAGACGAACGCTGGCGACAGACCTCGCAGCTGTACCACGCGGCCCTGCTCCAGGCGCTGCCGGACCGTGCCTCGTTTGTGCGCGAGGCGTGCGGCGACGATGCCGTGCTGCGGCGCGAGGTGGAATCGCTGCTCGCGCTCGACGGGTCGGCTCAGAATTTTCTGAATGCGCCCGCAGACGGTGCAGCGGCGCCGTTGATGACAGACGTCCCGCATGGGTCGTTCGTCGGGCGGCAGGTTGGCGCCTACCACATCGAGTCGTTGCTCGGCGCGGGCGGCATGGGCGAGGTCTACCGCGCACGCGACACCAAACTCGGACGCGACGTCGCCATCAAGGTCCTGCCGGATGTCTTCGCCTCAGACCCCCGTCGTCTCGCGCGCTTCGAGCGCGAAGCCCGTGTGCTGGCCACGCTGAATCATCCGCACATCGGCGGCATTTACGGACTGGAAGACGCCGCTGGTGTTCAAGCCCTGGTGCTGGAGCTGGTCGAAGGCCCGACGCTCGCCGATCGTCTGAGCGCGGGCCCGCTGCCCGTGCAGAAAGCCGTGACGATCGCGCGTCAGATCGCCGAGGCCCTGGAGGCGGCCCACGAGAAGGGAATCATTCACCGGGATCTGAAACCGGCCAACATCAAGATCACCTCAGGCGGCGTCGTGAAGGTGCTCGACTTCGGGTTGGCGAAAGCCGGCGCCAGGGATGGGGAGGGGCCCGACCTGTCGCGGTCGCCGACCGTCACGATCGATGGGACGCGCGACGGCGCGATTCTCGGCACGGCGGGCTACATGAGCCCGGAGCAGGCGCGCGGCAAGATCGTGGATACGCGCACGGACATCTTCGCCCTCGGCGCGATTCTGTACGAGATGCTGTCGGGCCAGCGTGCGTTCCGCGGCGAGACGGCGATGGATACGATGACGGCGGTTCTGAACGAGGACCCGCCGGAGCTGGCGGCGGAGCGTCACATCCCACCGTCCCTGACTCGCATCGTCGATCGGTGCCTGAAGAAGAATTCCACCGCGCGATTCCAGACGGCGAGCGATCTCTCATTTGCCTTGGAGTGCCTGTCGTCACAGTCCGATTCGGCTGCGGCGCCAACCCTCACTCCCGGCCGCAAGGGTCTTCTGCAGAACCCGTGTACGCCGTGGGCAATTGCGGCGAGCTGCGCGCTGCTCGTTGTGCTCGCGATCGCCACACCGCTCTACCTTCGTCCCAAGGCGCCAGAACCGGTTGTGACACGGTTGGAGATCGCGACGCCGCCGACCGGCGATGCGTATTCGATGGCGCTCTCGCGGGACGGACGGCAGCTCGCGTATGTCGCTAATGGGGACCACGGCTCGCAGCTGTGGTTGCGGCCACTCGATCACGCGGCAGCGCAGGCGCTCGCCGGGACCGAAGGAGCCATTGGTCCGTTCTGGTCGCCCGACGGCCGCGCGATCGGCTTTTTTGCCGAAGGCAAACTGAAGCGGATCGAACTGAGCGGCGGCGCCGTTCAGATACTTGCCGACGTATCCAACCCACAGGGCGGAACATGGGGCGCCGATGGCCTCATCCTGTTCACGCCCTCGAGTACCGACCCGCTGATGGGCGTCCCGGCAACCGGCGGATCCGTCACGTCCGTCACGCATCTTGCGGCCGGGCAAGCGGGCCATCACTGGCCGGAGTTCCTGCCGGACGGCCGCCGCTTCCTCTTCGTCGTGTCGACGGGCCAGCCGGAGACGTATGGTAATTACACTGGGTCGCTTGACGGTGGAGAGCCGACTCGCATCATGCCGGGCGAGACCCATGCTGCGTACGCTCCACCCGGATATCTGCTCCTCGTCGCCCGCGGCGTGCTCGTCGCGTACCCGTTCGACCTTGCGAGTGCAACCGTGAAAGGCGAGTCGATACCGCTAGCTCAGGGACTCGAAAGTTGCTGCGACCGTGGCGCGTTCTCGGTATCGGCGCAGGGCATCCTGGCCTATCGCGGAGGGCTGGCGACTCGACGACAGCTGGCGTGGATCGACAGGACCGGCAAAATGGTCGGTGCGGTTGGCGCGGTCGACGACTCCGGTCTCTCCTTTCCGGATCTCTCGACAGACGGTCAACGAGTAGCGTTCATTCGCGGCGTGCAGGCGAATATCGATGTTTGGCTCATCCGAGCCGGTGAGACAGTGCCACGTCGCTTCACGTTCGAGCGCGCCATCGACAGCGGGCCTCTCTGGTCGCCCGACGGAAGCCGGATCGTCTTTCGCACATTTCGCGGCGGTGCCTACAACCTCTACGAGAAATCAGTCAACGGCACCACTGACGAACAGCCGTTGCTCCTCTCACCACTGCCGAAGGCGCCGCTCGATTGGTCACGGGACGGCCGATTGTTGCTCTATAGCAGCCATGACCCGAAAACGGGGACCGACCTGTGGGCACTGCCAATGACCGGCGAGCGGACGCCGTTCGTCGTCCTCCAGACGCGTTTCGATGAAACTGAAGGACAGTTTTCCCCTGACGGCCGATGGCTCGCCTATGTCTCCAACGAGTCGGGGCGCGATGAAATCTACGTACAGGCTTTTCCGGACGCGGGTGGCAAATGGCAGATTTCAGCGAGCGGCGGCCTTCAACCGCGCTGGCGTCGCGATGGTCAGGAACTGTTTTTTGTCGCGCCGGACAACCGGCTGATGGCGGCTCCCATCCGCGTGGCGCCGGGCACGAAGGCGCTCCAGGTCGGAGCGCCCGTGCCGCTCTTTACAACGAAGCTCGCAACAGGCGTCAACATCGTGCCCGCCGGATTTCAGGCCCGGGCGCAGTATGCCGTCGCGGCCGATGGTCGGTTTCTGATGAACATCTTCTCTGACGAGCGGGTCACCGCGCCGATCACAATCGTTCAGAACTGGACGGTGGGGCTGAAGCAATGACGTATACGGCGACCGATCGCACGCGATCTACTCATACGGGCATCGCAACCCGCAGGGGCTGGACTGGCATCCCGTGACGGGCGATCTCTGGGCATCGGAGCATGGCAACGTCGGCAACGACGAGATCAACGTGATCGACGCGGGCGCGAACTACGGATGTCGATGAACCGCATCGAACGATGGTCAGGCTGATTGCTGCGACCGGATTGCGCATCGGCGAGCTGCTGGCGCTTCGCTGGTCGGCCCTCGATCTCGAGGGCGGCAACTTAACCGTTCGGGAGTCGTTTTCGAGGGCAAGTTCCAGCCACCCAAAACACAGGAGGCCCAACGGACGATTCCACTGGGCAGTCACGCGGTGGCGGCCCTTACCGCTCACCGTGAGCGGTCTACGCGTCGAGCACCCGAGGATCTCGTCTTCGGTATACGCACGTGGTGGATGCTTCCCATCGCCGCGCGGTCGAAGATGTCGAGCAGCGCTTGTTTGGCGATTTGGACCCAAATGGACCCAAGTTGTCGGATGCGCTCGAAACGGCGACACCCGCAAGTACTAGCGTTGATTACCGCGCGATCTGACCCGGACCCGGAAGCAACTGGTCCGCGAGATTGCGCAACACACGCTCCGGCTGCAAAAGGTCCTCGAAGACGCCAATCTGAAACTCACCAGCGTCATCAGCGACGTCCTTGGGATGAGTGGCCGCGCGATGATCGAGGCCATCATTCGGGGCGAAGACGACCCCGAACGTCTGGCCGATCTCAGTCTCGGCCGACTGAAAGCATCCCGTTCGGGGGTCGTCGCCGCGTTGCACGGGCACGTGACGGCGCATCATCGATTTCTGCTGCGCCTGCATCTGACGCAGATCGACGGCTCGAGGTCGCCGTGCGCGACGTGGAGGCGCGCCTGGGTACCGCCCTCGCGCCCTTTCAGGACGCCGTCGATCGACTGATGACAATCCCCGCGATTCGTCACACCGTGGCCCGCGTCATTGTCGCGGAAATCGGGCTCGATATGAGTCGCTTTCCCACCGCTGGACATCTGGTCTCCTGGGCAGGGCTGTGTCCGCGTCTCGATGAGAGCGCGGGCAAGCGACGCTCCACACGCACACGACGCGGGGCACCGTGGCTCAAAACCGCGCTCGTGCAAGCCGCATGGGTCGCAGCCCGCACGCGCAATACCTATCTCCACGCGCAATTTCTCCGCCTCAAAAGTCGGCGTGGCCCGAAGAAAGCCATCGTCGCCGTCGCGGCGTCAATTGCTCACCGCCGCGTACCACATCCTCGCCAACGGCCTACGTATGCCGAACTCGGCGCCGACTACTTCGACCGTCGGAGTAAAGCCCAAATCACTCGACGTCTTATCAAGCGACTCGAAGGACTCGGTGTCACGGTGGAGGTGCGCCCCGCAGCGTGACACCAAGTCTCCGTTTCTTTCTAGAAGCCGAACATCTGGCGACGGAAATACTCATTGCCCGCTGAGAACCCACGTGGCCAGCTAAAGTATTGAAAACAAAGAATCGTGGATTGGCGGAGAGGGTGGGATTCGAACCCACGTGCCGGTTACCCGACAAGACGCTTTCGAGGCGCCCCCGTTACGACCACTTCGGTACCTCTCCGGTCGAAGGTCGTGCGCTGAACACAGCATTATAACCGGCGCTTTTCCCGGAAGAACTCCTGGATGAGCTCGCGCGCCTCCTGCCCGCGCACGCCGCCGGCGGCCGTGAAGCGGTGGTTCAGCCCCGGCGTGTCGAGCGCCCGCACCGTCGACACCAGCGCGCCGGTCTTCGGCTCCGCCGCGCCATAGATGACGCCCCGGACGCGGGCGTGGACGAGCGCGCCCACGCACATCAGACACGGCTCGAGCGTGACGTAGAGATCGGCGCTCGTCACGCGATAGTTGCCGATCGCCCGTGCAGCTTCGCGCAGGACGAGGATCTCCGCGTGCGCCGTCGGGTCACACGATGAGATGGGCTGGTTGTAGCCGCGCGCGACGATCTCGTCGTCGATGACCAGCACTGCGCCAATCGGCACTTCCCCCGCCGCCAGCCCGAGCCGCGCCTGCTCGAGCGCCGCGTCCATGAACGACTCGCGCGACACCACGTCACCGTACTACAGTCAGTACCCTATGGCTCGCGCCGGATCCGCTTGCTATGGTGGACGGATCATGTTCACCTTCGGGGCGCGTGCGGCGCAGGACGACGAGAGCGCCCTGCACGTGCTCGGCGACTTCACCGCCAACGCCCGTCTTCTCCTGCTCTCGCTCGTGGCCATACCTATCGGGATCATCAGCGCATACGTCGCGGTCGGCCTGCTGTCCCTGATCAACTTCTTCACCAACCTCTTTTTCTTCCAGCGCTTCAGCCTCTCGGCTGCGTCTCCCGCCATGAACATGCTGGGCTGGGCAGTCCTCGCCATTCCGGTCATCGGCGGCCTCATCATCGGCTTCATGGCGCGCTACGGCTCCGAGCGGATCCGCGGGCACGGCATTCCCGAGGCCATCGAGTCCATCCTGATCCATGGCAGCCGCGTCGAGCCGAAGCTCGCGGTCCTCAAGCCGCTGTCGTCGGCGATCTCCATCGGCTCCGGCGGCCCGTTCGGCGCCGAGGGGCCGATCATCATGACCGGCGGCGCGTTCGGGTCGCTCATCGCGCAGTTCCTCCACCTGTCGAGCGCCGAGCGCAAGACGCTGCTCGTCGCCGGCGCCGCCGCGGGCATGTCCGCTACGTTCGCGGCCCCGCTCGCGTCGGTGCTGCTGGCGGTCGAACTGCTGCTCTTCGAGTGGAAGCCGCGCAGCTTCGTACCGGTCGCAATGGCGAGCGCCACCGCGGCGGCCGCCCGCCGTTACCTCCTCGGCCTCGGCCCGCTCTTTCCCGTTCCGGCGCATCCCCTCTTCATCGGGCCCACCGGCCTGCTCGGGTGCGTGGCCGTCGGCCTCGGCGCGGGGGCGCTCTCGGCGCTGATGACGCTCGCCGTCTACGCGGCCGAGGACCTCTTCCAGGAGCACGTGCGGGTTCACTGGATGTGGTGGCCGGCGATGGGCGGCCTCGCCATCGGCATCGGCGGCCTCCTCTTTCCGCAGGCGCTCGGCGTCGGCTACGACACGATTGGCGCGCTGCTGCAGGGCGACGTCGCGCGCAAGACGCTGCTCGGGATCCTGCTGGTGAAGTCGTCGATCTGGGCGATTGCGCTCGGCTCGGGCACGTCGGGCGGCGTGCTGGCGCCGCTGCTGATGATGGGCGGGGCGCTCGGCGGCGTCGAAGGCGCGTTCCTGCCGAACCTGGGGCCGGGCTTCTGGCCGCTCGTCAGCATGGGCGCCATCCTCGGCGGCACGATGCGCTCGCCGTTGACGGGCATCGTCTTCGCGATCGAGCTGACGCACGACCTGAACATGATGCTGCCGCTGATGGTCGCGGTCACCATCGCGCACACGTTCACGGTGCTGACGCTGCGCCGATCGATCCTCACGGAGAAGGTGAGCCGCCGCGGCTTCCACCTCACGCGCGAGTACTCAATCGATCCGCTGGAGATCCTGTTCGTCCGCGAGGTGGTGCGCACCAACGTGGTCGCGCTCTCCGCGACGATGACGCTCGAGCAGACGCGGGCGATCATCGGCGACGCGCCGCGGCCGCGCCGCCGTCAGCGGCTCTACCCGGTCGTCGATGCGGATCAGCGGTTATTGGGAGTGGTGACGCGCAGCCACCTCGAACACTCGATGCAGACGGCGCCGGCCTCGATGAGGATTGGGGATGTCGCGCAGTCGCTGCCGATGGTGGCGTATCCGGACGAGCCGCTGCGGGCCATCGTGCACCGCATGGCGTCGACCGGCCTAACGCGATTCCCCGTCGTCGAACGTGGCCCCGAGCGACGGCTCGTGGGCATGGTCGGGCTGTCGGACCTGCTCGCCGGGCGCAGCCGCACGCTTGATGCCGAACATCGGCGAGAACGCGTCTTCTCGCTCAAGCTCGGTCGATGGGCGAGCTAACGGAGGGTCCGCCAGCAGCCAGAGCAGCCTGACACCCATCGTCTACCGGCTGTGGACGATGCGGAGGTCGCGCGTGCCGGGAGCCGCCGTGCGGGGCTCCTGGATGTCGCGCGTCCGCTGTTCGGTGCGCATGGCGGCGCCGACGATGCGCCCGAGGTGCGGCGCCATCATTTCGACGAGCCTGCTCTGGTCCTCGGTGAATGCCTGCGGCGCGGCCGCGTAGGCCGTGAAGACGCCGACCACGCGTTCGCCGTCCACGAGCGGCGCGCTCAGCGCGCTGCCCAGCTTGATGCCGCGGTCGTAGAGGTCGAGCGCGGCGTCCGAATTGGCGATGGTCTGACGGCACGCGGCCACCCAGCCGCTGAGCCGCTCGCTCATCGCGATCGACGTGCCGCGCAGTGCCGCTGCGTGCTCGCCCATCGCATGGCGCGCCACGAGCTGGCCGGACGCGGGGTCGTGGATGTAGAACGCAAAGGTCGTGTCGGGAACGATGCGTGAGAGGTAGGTGGTCGCCAGGACCGCGGCATCGCCAAAGGTCGCCTCGCCGCCGAGCGCGCGCGACAGGCTGATGATCGCCAGCAGGTCGTCCGGCGCGTCGCCGCGCACCTCGGCCACCGGCGCCGGGACCGGCTGCGCCGCGATGGCGCGGCCAATCTTCGTCAGCGCCTCCTGGTGCGGCACCGGCTCCATCACGACTTCCGCGGCGATCTCGCGATAGACCTTCATGAAGGTGTCCACCACGAGCGGGTCGTACATCTTGCCGCGGCGGTCGATGACGATCTTCATCGCCTCGGCGTCGGTCAGCACCGGCCGGTACGGGCGGTCGGACGTCAGCGCGTCGTAACAGTCGACGACCGACAGGATGCGCGCGCCGATCGGGATCTCGTCGCCCCTGAGGCCGCGCGGATATCCGCTGCCGTCCCAGCTCTCGTGGTGCGCGCGGACGATCGGCACGACCGGATACGGAAAATCGATCGCCGACAGGATGTCTGCGCCGACGTCGACGTGCAGCTTCATCTGCTCGAACTCGAGCGGCGTCAGCTTCCCCGGCTTGTTGAGGATGTGCTCGGGCACCGCCAGCTTGCCCGTGTCGTGCAGCAGCGCGGCGGCGTTGATGGCCTTGATCGTCTTCTCGTCGGTGACGCCGAGCGCCTTGGCGAGGCCGATCGCGAACTTCTGTACGCGCCGGATGTGATCGGAGGTGACGCCGTCCTTCGCCTCGATCGCCGTCGCCAGCGTCTCGATGGTCGAGAGATACAGCTTGTCGACCGTCTGCACGTATCGCTCCGCGTCGCTCAGGCGTCCCGTGATCGATCGCAGCGTCAGGTGCAGGACGACGACGAGGGGCGCGACCGCGAGCGCGGCCATCGCACCGCCGGAGCGCATCACGATGACGAAGCAGAAGGCGGCCGATGCGGCCGCGACGTAATTGACCGACAGCGGCCACAGCCGCTTCCACACCGCCGCGAGCGCGGTTTTCGTCTCGAGCGAGATGGCGACGGCGAGCAGCCCCGAGTTGAGCCCGAAGTAGACCGTCGTCAGCGCGGTCAGCGGCAGGATCGTCTGCGTGATGTGCGTCGACTGGTCGAGTGGCGCTCCGCCGAGCACCTGGAACACCCAGGTGGCGATGCCGAGCGACAGCGCCGGCTGCGCCGCGTTGAACAGCAGGCGCTTGATGCCGTAGCCGCGGCGGTAGGTGAGCGCCGCGCTGTCGAGGGCGAGCGCCACCATCGCGGGCGCGGGCCCGAAGAGCATCGCGGACGCGATGAAGAACGTGTCCGACGCCGACACGAGCGCGTTCACGCCCGGGATCTTGACCGCACAGGCGCCCGCAATCAGCCCCAGCCCGGCGAACACGAGCGTGTTCAGCGGCGGCGGCGTGACGACCATCGTGTAGATCGCCAGCGCGATGGCGCCGAAGCCGAAGAGAATCACCGCCCCGACGTGAATGTCGAGGGCGGTGATCCCAGGGCGCCGCGGTGATGAGTGCTGGGGTGCTGCCATCTCTGTGCGCTACGTGCGATTAACGGGCGTCGTCTGCGGTCGTGGTCGCATCACCCCAGACGAGGTGGTAGTCGTCCGTGGTGTCGTTGTCGCCCCACACGAGGTGCTGCCCCTCGGGCGAGTAGACGTCGTCGCCCCAGACCAGGTGCTCGCTGCTCGTCCAGTAGGAGACGTCGCCGAAGAGAATGCGCTTGGGCGAGAGGACGCTGATCGTGTTGGTCAACCCAACCAGGTTCAACTTGCCCCACGCGAGCTGATTCGGGTTGAGCAGGATGCCCGGCAGCTCGAGGAGGTTGAGGAGCCGGATGCCAGTGCCGTTGTACAGGTTCGTCTCGAGGCGGCCGTCGTCCCAGAACGACATGCCGCCGGACTGGTCGAGCCCGAGCAGCCCGAGCACCGAGTTGAGAAGACCCGCGCTCGCCTGCTCCTGGCGCGAGGTCCAGAAGTTGGCGCTGCCCGCGCCGGCGCCGTAGACGCCGGCATCCACCATGTAGCTCGAACCCGTCTGCAGCACGAACTTCGCCTGCGTCGCGCTCATCGACGGCTGCGCCTGCAGCAGCAGCGCCACCGCGCCGCTGATCATCGGGGCCGACATGCTGGTGCCGCTCATGCGGAGGTAGCCGTTGTTGCCGGAACCCGCGATGTGCTCGCTCGGGTAGTTCGTCGCGATGTAGGAACCCGGCGCCTCGAGCGAGATGATCTTGTTGCCCGGTGCGGCGAGGTCCGGCTTCGCGTTGTTGTCCCACTTCGTCGGCCCGCGCGACGAATAGGTCGTGATCGTGTCGTCGCTGCGCGTCGCCGTGCCCCATGTGTTGGTCGCGCCGACGGTGATGGCGTAGGGCGAGTTGCCGGGCGACGCGATGCCGCCGAGCACCGGCGTGCCGTCCGCCAGCTTGCCGGCATTGCCGGCCGCGGCCACGACGATGATGCCGGCGCGATAGGCGCGCTCGACCGCCGCGCAGAGGGGGTCGTACATGACCGGCTCGGTCACCGCGTGGCCGAGCGAGAGGTTGATGACCTTGATCTTGTACGTCGACTTGTTCGCGATGACCCAGTCGATGCCCGCGATCACGTCGCTGGTGTTGCCGACGCCGTCGTCGCCGAGCACGCGGACGTTGACGAGCTGCGCGCCGGGCGCGATGCCGCCCGCGTACAGAGACGTCACGCCGGCGGCGTAGCTGCCAGACCCGGTGATGATGCCCGCGACGTGCGTGCCGTGGCCGTATTCGTCGGTCGTCGGCTGGCCCGCGATCATGCTGACGCTGGCAATGACCTTTCCGCTGAGCGCCTTGTGCGACGCGATGCCAGAGTCGAGCACGGCAACGACGACGCCCTGGCCGGTGACGCCCGAGATGCCGCCGAGGCCGAGCAGGCCGCCGGACTTGCCCGCGTACACCTGGGTGGCGGCTGTCGCCTGCCGCGAAACGGTCATGAAGTCGGCGACCGGAAGGTCACCCGACAGGTGTTCTACCGCCGGCTCGTTACGCAGGGCGTCGAGCTGTGCCGTGGTCGCTTCGAGCACGACCCCGTCGGTCAGGACGCGGACGACCGGCACGCCATGACGCGCGGCGGCGGTGCGCACATCTGATTCGGTCCCGTGTGCAATCACGCGAACGGCCTTCGTCGAGTGTCCCGCCTCGATCGCGCGGAGGTCATCCGACACCGACGCGCGATGACGAAGGTGGTTGCTGCGTGGCGCCGTCGCTGCGGCAACCGCCGCGGCGCAGACGACACCAAGAACGATCAGTTTCCTAAGCTGCATATGTTTTCTCAGTGAACGGTCGCTATATGACTCGAAGCGTCCGTGAGGACTGCAACGGACAGACCGTCGGCTCAGCTGGGTCGCGATCGTGTTGATTGCGAAGGGCTTTGCGGCGAGATCGAGGTCAGGCGCGCCTGGCCGCGGCACACCAGCGTGTGCGTTCGTGCGACATGTGCAGGTGCCCGGGCCCGGGCGTGTTCAGGCTATCCGCCGCAGATTCAAGGAGTTCAAGCCGTGGTCCAGAATCGGAACACCAGTTGATCCGAATCAGGGCAGCGGTCCGTTGCTATCCCAGGAAAAAACGGTAAGCGGGGTTGTCGGCTTCGAGGGCGTACTCGTAGCCCAGTCCTTCGAGAAACGATCGAAACGCCGGCAGGTCCTTGTCCTCGACCTCGAGGCCCGCGAGCACGCGTCCGAAGTCGGAGCCGTGGTTGCGGTAGTGGAACAGGCTGATGTTCCAGCGGCCCGCGAGCGCGTCGAGGAAGTCCGCGAGCGCGCCGGGACGCTCCGGGAACTCGAAGCGGCACAAACGCTCGTGCTGCACCTCGGGCGCGTGTCCGCCGACCATGTGCCGCACGTGCAGCTTCGCCATCTCGTTGTCGGTGAGATCAACGGTCTCGTAGCCGCTCGTGCGCAGCTGCGCGATCAGATCCTCGGCATCCTGGCGTGATTGCGTCGCGAAGCCAACGAAGATGTGCGCCTGCTGGCGCCCCGACAGGCGATAGTTGAACTCGGTGACGACGCGCCGGCCAATCGCCGCGCAGAATTCACGGAAGGCACCCTTGCGCTCGGGGATGGTGACGGCAATGAGCGCCTCGCGCGCCTCGCCCACCTCGGCCCGTTCCGCCACGAACCGCAGGCGATCGAAGTTCATGTTCGCGCCGCTCAGCACGGCGGCGAGCATCTGCCCGCGGACGCCCTCGCGCCCGGTCCACGCCTTCAACCCCGCGGTTGCGAGCGCGCCCGCCGGCTCCATGATCGTCCGCGTGTCGTCGAAGATGTCCTTGATCGCCGCGCACACCTCGTCGTTGGTGACGCGGACGACTTCGTCCACCGTCTCGCGCGCAATGGCAAACGTCAGCTCGCCGACGTCACGCACGGCGACGCCGTCCGCGAACAGGCCGACGTGATCGAGGTGCACGCGCCTCTTCGCCTCGAGCGATCGGTACATCGCGTCGGCCTCGAACGGCTCGACGCCGATCACCTTCACGTCGGGCCGCAGCGCCTTGATGTAGCCGGCGATGCCCGCGATGAGCCCTCCGCCGCCGACCGGCACGAAGACGGCCGAGAGGTGGTCCTGGGTGTGACGCAGGATCTCGGCGCCGATGGTTCCCTGGCCCGCGATGACGAGCGGATCGTCGAACGGGTGGATGAGCGTCATGCCCGTCTGCGCGACGAGCGTGTCGCAGTGCGCCTTGGCGTGGTCGTAGCTGTCGCCGGAGAGCACGACCTCCGCGCCCATCGCGCGCACCGCGTCCACCTTGATACGGGGCGTGGTCTGCGGCATCACGATGACGGCGCGCAGTCCGAGCTTGCGCGCCGAGAACGCGACCCCCTGGGAATGGTTGCCGGCGCTGGCGGTGATGATGCCGCGGGCGCGCTCGTCGGCCGTCAGGTGCGCGATCTTGTTGTAGGCGCCGCGCAGCTTGAAGCTGAAGACCGGCTGCAGGTCCTCGCGCTTGAGGAGGACCGTGTTGCCGAGACGGCGCGACAGGCCGGGCGCGGGGTCGAGCGGCGTCTCGCGCGCGACGTCGTAGACCCGGCTCGTGAGGATGTCGTGGAGAAGCGTGGTGAGCGACGCGTTCACGCGAAAACCGGGCCGACATGCACGTCGGCCCCCTGCGACCGAGTCTATCTCAATAGCTTTCCGGGTTGTGGTTGCGGCCGTGGCACGACAGGTAACAGCGCCCGGCGCGCGTGCCCGTCGAGTCGTAGCGCAGGATGCCGCTCGAGTTCGGCGTGACGAACCGCTTGTCGAAGTTGACGAGGTGCGCGTTGTTGGTGGCGGTCCCCTGCGTGCTGCTGACACCGTGCGCGTCATGGCACAGCGAGCACGACGCCTGCACGCTGACGACGTGGAGCTGATGCCGGCTGAACGACTGGTTGCCGAGGATGCTGGTCCGGTTGTGGCACTTGTAGCAGAGCGCGTACGCCGCCGCGCTCTCGGACGTGCTGCTGTTGTCCATGTCGTAGCGCGCCGCCAGCAGGTGCTTGAAGCTCGAGCCGTGCGGCCCGGACGGCCCCGCGCCGGGCGTCGGCGCCTTCGGGCCGGTGTCGTTGTCGTGACAATCCGTGCACGTGACGATCGACGCCACCGTCCAAGGCGCGATGAGGCTCGGCATCGTCGTCGTGTTCCTGCCGGCCGCCTCGATGGGATGGAACGACGGGTTCGCGGGGTCGAACTGGAGCCGCTTGTTGAACTGCGCGGCGAGGCGATTCGGGTAGGGCGGATACGGTGTGCCGCCGGCCTGCGGCTCGTTCGCGGAATCGGCGTGGCACTTGTAGCAGATCTCGTACTGGTTCACCGACGCCGGGACACCGGCCGGCAGCGTGCGCGCGCCATTGGAGTCGATCCCCCAGACGCCGGCCAGCTTGCCCGACGCCTTCGGCGCGGCGGCGGTCGCCGCGTAGCTCGCGTGCGGGTTGTGGCAGTCGGCGCACTCGGCGTGGCGCGCGGTGGCCGCCCCGGTTTCAGGCAGCGGATGCGCCGTGTTGGCTGGCGATTCCGACGCGTCGTGCACCGACGGGGTGACGCTGTAGGTGGGGTGACGGTACGCCTTCTGGAATTCGGCGGCGATGTTGCGCCCGATGGCATTCGCGCCGTGACACGTCGCGCACGCCAGTTCCTCGACCCCTTTCAGGGTCCGCTCCGCCGCGGCGGCGCCGTGCGGCTTGTGGCAGCTTTCGCAGCCGTTGGCGGTCACCGTGGCATAGCCGGTGTGCGCGCCCTGCGCCGCCGTGAATGCCTTGGTCGACGTCTTGTGCGTGCTCGGGTTGCTCGCCCAGTACTGCTTGTTATGGCACGTCAGGCACAAACCGGAGCCTGAGTTGTTCATGACGAGGAATTTCTGCGCCGTGCCGTCCACGTCCATGCGGTGCGGGTCGTGGCACGTGCGGCACTGCACCTGGCCGCCGGCATCGAGCTTCACGGGACTGCCCGCCGGCGGCGCCACGATTTCCGCGCTCGCCAGCGGCGCGAAGGAGACGGGATGGTCGTCGCGGAGATCGAGGCCCAGCACCGACGCGCCGGTGAGCCGGCCCGTGGCGTCCACGCCGCCCATCCCCTTCGCACCGTTGTTGATGGTGCTGCCGATGGCGACGGTGCCATCGTGGCAGCTGAGACACAGCTTCGTGGATCCGGTGGGCACGCCGACGCCAGCCTTGAGCGTCGTGCTCGTGTACGGGAGATAGCTGACCCCCGCCGACATGGTGTGGTTCCACAGGGGCACCGCCGGGTTCGCGTTGTGCGGCGTGTGGCAGAAGATGCAGATCTCGGTTTCCGTCTGGGCTTTGACCGGCCCCGGACCGGTCACCGAGAGGTTGTGCTTGTTGGTCGGTGCCGTGACGTCTACCTGCGCGTCGAGCACGGCGGTCAGGCCCGCGATCCACATCGCGACGAGGACGACAACGGCGCACCGGTTCATCGTCGCCCGCCGAGATACTCGAACACCTCGAACCGCTTGTTCGCTGAATCCGCGACGTAGATGACGTCGTTGACAACGGCGAGCCCTGTCGGGAGCCAGAACTGTCCGTCGTCCGAACCAGACTCGCCGAATCCGAGGAGCAGCTGCCCCTCCTCGTCGAACACCTGCACGACGTCGTTGAGGCCGTCGACGACGTAGACGTGGTTCTCGCTGTCCACGCCGATGCCCTTCGCGCGCGCGAAGTCGCCGGAGCCGTCACCAAGCTGGCCGAACGTCCGGAGGAAGCGGCCATCGCGGTCGAAGACCTGTACCCGGAAGTTCATCGTGTCGGCTACGTAGAGCCGTCCGTCGGCCCCGCGCGCGATGTTGGTTGGAAAGTTGAACTGGCCGGGGCCGGACCCGTTCTCCCCGAACCCCTCGAGCAGGTCCCCTGCAAGCGAGAGCATCGCGACGCGATGCCGCAGCGTGTCGACGACGTAGAGGCGGTCGCTGGACGCCGCGATGCCGGTCGGCCGCAGGAAGCCGTCGCGTGTCCCGCGCGTCCAGACGGTGCGCCCGCGCGCGTCGAGGCAGATGACACGTCCCGACACTGAATCGGTGACGAAGATGCGCCCGGCCGCCAGCGCCACGCCGATGAGCGAGTCGCCGTCCACCTTGATCGTCGAGTAGCCGGGCGCGTCCATGGTGTAGACGTGCAGCGCGCGCCCCGTGGTATCCGCGACGTAGACCCGGCGATCGGGACCGACGGCGATGCCGTACGGCTGCAGCATCGCCGGATCGTCGGTGCGGCCGACGATGACCCTCGCCAGCCGCGAGAACAGCGACGGCCGGCCGCGCGCGGTCACCGGATCGAGCGACCGGAGGAAACGGACGCGCGCGGGGTCGGGCGGCGGCGGCCAGACCAGATCGGGGCGCGGCTGCGGGGCCCGCTGCCCCGCGCCGAGCGCGAACATTGCGAGCGCGGCGACAGCGGCGCACCGGCCGGAACGCCACGAAGGGCACAAAGAGAGATAGCCACAAAGCTCACGAAGGGCACGAAGAAGGAAGAACACAAAGTGAATAAATTTCTTTGTGTTCTTTTCCTTTGTGGCCTCGGTGCTCTTTGTGGCTCCCGGTCTTTGTGCTCTTTGTCTCATAACGCGAACGACAGCTTGCGCGCGATGCACAGCTGGACCTGATGTCCCTTGAACCGGTATCGATCCAGGAGTGGCGTCGAGCGAAGATCCTGGAAGTTGTTGCGGTATTCGAGCCCCACGATGAAATCGCGCAGCTGATAGTCGGCGAGGGCGAGCCACGACAGCGTCCGCTGATCGAGACCCGTTTGCGTCGCGGTCGCCGTCTCCTGGCGGATCCAGCCGGAGAGGCGAAGGCCCCGCGACGGCTCCCCCTCGACATGTCCGCCCCAGAACTGCGTCATGTCCGTGCCCGACAGCCCGACGTTGTTGAAGATGCCGGCGTTGGCGGTGATCGTCCACCCGCGCGTGACCCGCACCGACGCCGCGGCGTTCCCCGCGCGCTGCCGCAGCCGCGCGAACGTGTCGTTGCGCCCGCGATCGATCATCGAGTCCTCCCAGCTGCCCCCGATGCCGAGCCGCCATGGATGCAGGTCGAGAGACGCGCGGTCGCGCACGACGCCGGTGTTGCCGTAGTCCAGGATGTCGTCGCGCGTGATCGATCGATCCTCGCCGGCGCTGACCGACACCCAGCCGATGGTCGAGCTCAACGTCGCCTGGCCGTATTGCGCCGCCGTGGCTCCCGTCGTCCCCTCGGGCGTCCGGTTCATCCCCTTTCCGCCGGTGTAGGCCACGCTCCCCTCGAGCCAGTGGGGACCGGTCCGGAACGTCGCGCCACCCTGGCCGCCCTGCGTGAGCACCTTCACCGCGCGTTCCCCGACGACTTCCTCCCGGTCGCCATACGTGCCCGTGGCGTTCAGCGACAGGCCGCCACCCGCGTCGAGCCGCGTGGAGAGGAACGCGAGGCGCGCGCCGGTCGAGGCCGGAGCCGCGCGCTGCCGATCGAGGCTCGCGGTCGCGTCGATCGAGAAGCGCGTCACCGGCTCGAAGCTGATGTTCGAGATCACGTAGCGGACGTCGTTGTCGCCGCGCGACGGGACGGCATAGGCACCCGCTGCGGGATCGATGACGGTCGCCGGCAGGTCGAAGAGCGACGACATCCGTCGCCGGCCGGTGTGGACGTTCATCCGGGTCCGTGCGCCCAGCAGGGCTCCGAACTCGTAGTCCATATCGAGGTTCCGCTGGTTGTAGGCGCTCGACTGCTGGTTGTCGATGCTGTTGCGGTCGTAGCGGAACGTGTTGCGGAGACGCGCCGACTGCTTGGACACGCCGGCGTGCAGGCTTTCGTGCTGCTGGGCCGCGCCGTAGCCGCTTCCCGCCGTCGCCAGGTTTTCGGCGGTGTACCCCACCTCCACGCGGGGAAGCGCGCCCGCGCTGAGCTGCCAGTTCGCAGCGAGCGTCCGCGCGGTCGTCTGCAACGCGGGCGCAATCGCCCCGGCAGGCAGCGCCACGCCTCCGCGGATGGCCGCGGACGAGGGGTAGTCGGCGGACTCGTCGATGATGTCGCGCGAGGCCTGCACCGTCAGCGGAAACGGCCGCTGCGGGAACATCGACGCGCCGAGCTTGTACCCGACCGCCCGCTGATCGGCGCGCAACGCCTCGCGCTCCGGTCCCGAGGTGAGCGCGTTGGTCCGGAACGACCCCTCGGTGTTCAGCTTCATCAACCGGCGATCGAGGAACGGCGTATCGACGCCGAGCACGTAGTTCTGCGACAGGCCGGTATTCCGGTACGACTGCGTGTCGTAGGTGTTGGTCCCGTTGCCGAGCGTCCACGCCGCGAGCCCGTTGACCTGCTGCGCCGCCGCGTTCGACGACCAGAGCCAGATGGCCACTGCGGCCGCGCACGCGCTTCTCGTCATAGATCGGCGGTCGCCACCACGACAACGGCGCGTGCGCGAAGCGCGCGCAGCCAGGAGGTTTTCATCGAGTCGCACCGTTGCGACGTCAGATCGCGCTGCAGGTCCGCCGCGACGTCGGCGAACGCCTTCCGCCCCTGCGGCTTGGTCTCCACGACCTCGACGATGTGGAAGCCGTACAACGACTGGACGATCTCGCTCGGCACGCCGACGGGCAGGTTGCGGATGGCGCGCTCGAATTCGTCGGTCAGCGCGCCGCGATGGAGGAATCCCATGTCGGTGGCCATCGGCCGGAACGGTTCGCCCGCGTCGATCCGATCGCGCACCGCTTCCGCGCGCTGCCGCGCGGTATTCCATTCGGCGGACGAGGCGCTCGGCTCCACCGCAACGGTCACGGTGTAGAGATGCAGCTGCTCGGGGACGACGAACCGGTCGGGGTTCGAGCGGAAGAACGTCTCGGCATCGGAGCGCGTGACCTGGCATTTGGCCGTGACTTCACGACGGAGCGCGCCGCCGGCCACCAGCTTCCGCCGGAGCTCCCTGCGGAGATCGCTCATCGTCGCGTCCGACCGGGCGAGCGCGGCGTCGAACGCGGTGCGCGTCGCGAACCGTTGCTGGAGGGCGGCCACCTCCTTATCGATCGCGGCATCGCCGGCCACGACGTGGAGGCGCACGCCCTCCTGGTACTCGAGCTCCTCCTCGACGATGGTGTCGAGCGCCTGGCGCCGGAGCTCGGCGAGCTTCGCGGGACTCACGTTACGGTGGAACGACTCGAACGGGATGAGCGCACCGAGCGCCGCATCGAGGCGTGCCTGCGTGAGCGCGACGCCGTTGACGCGCGCGACGACCCTGGCCTCCGCGCGCGGCGGACGATCTGTTTGATGGGACGGCACCTGCGCGGGCGCGCCGGTCGCCGCCAGCACGACGAGAACAGCAATCAATGTGCGCACAGCGGGCTCCGTGCGGCAGCGGCGCCGGCCCCTCCGGCGCCGCCGCGCGGTGTGGCTACTTGATGTGGCAGCTGAGGCAAATGGCGCTGCCGGTATTCGCTTTCCTCAGGAAGTTCCCGAGTTGGTTGTTGTGCGGGTTGTGGCAGCTGGCGCACTCGACCGTCGCCGTTGCCGCGCTGGTCCCGAAGATGGGAAGCGGGTTCACGGAACCGACCGTGATTCTCGCCCCACTGACCACCTGCGTCACGAATTCCGGCGCGGTCGCGGCCCGCGCCGTCTCGTAGACGATTGCGACAGGATGGTCGTTGCGCAGGTCGCTGCCGAGAAACGGCAGCCCGCCGCTCATGACGTCGCTCGAGCCGGCGCCCGAGTTGCCGTAGGTCGACTTCGCGGTGGCCTGGCGGGTGAACGCCACCGCCGGCCCGAACGCGAGGCCGTTGACGTTGGCCAGCACGTCCACGGCAATCGAGCCGTCATGGCAGCTCAGACACGCACCCGACACGCTGGCGGCGACGAGGCTCGCGTTCGTCGAGACGTCGGTCGTCGAGCTCGTATAGAGCTGGTACGCGGCACCCGTGGGCGCGGTCCTGTTCCACAGCGGAATGTTGTTCGCGCCGCCGTGCGGCGTATGACAGAAAATGCACGTCTGGCCGGCGATGGTCGTGTTCGTGTTGCGAATCGCCGAACCGTTGCTCAGATCGTGCGGCCCACCCGCGATCACCGCCGTGTTCTGCGGATATGCCGTCGAGGTCAGCGTCCAGACCCCGATGACGCCCATCACCACCGCGCGCCTCCATCGCCGCCGCGGTACTCGTCTCTCGTTCATAGACCCTCCCCAAAAGCCATCACCGATGAGGCCCTTGCTGTCGACGGGGGAAAGCTGGTGCGCGTGCACCGCGTGGCATCAGTCACTTCGCGTCCCCGCGGAGGTACTGGAACACCTGCACGCGCGAATTGCCTTGATCCGCGACGAAGATCTGGTCGCGCTCGTCGATGAACAGCCCGGCCGGCAGCAGGAACTGCCCCGAGTCCGCGCCGCCGTGGCCGACAAACAGCAGGAGCTGCCCTTCCGAGTCGAAGATCTGGAAGTTGTCGAACGCGGTGTCGGCGACGTAGATGTGCCCTTCGCTGTCCACGGCGATGCCCTTGGGACGATTGAAGGTGCCGGGCGCGTCGCCGAGCGTGCCGAACATGCGGACGAACGCGCCATGCTCGTCGAAGACCTGCACGCGGAAGTTCAGCGTGTCCGCGACGTACAGCCGCCCAAGCGCGTCCACGGCGACGTTGGTCGGAAAGTTGAACTCGCCGGTCTCGCCGCCGCGGCGCCCGATGGTGCGGAGGCGCGTGCCGTCGACGAGGGAGAACGCGATGACCTGATGGCGGCTCGCGTCGACCACATACAGCACCTTGCGGCTGCGATCGACAGCCAGGCCGGAGGGGGTGTCGAAGTCGCCCTCCTTGCCTATCGCGGTGGTGAATGTACCGTCCGGCGCATACGCGAGCACGCGCTTGAGCGTCGCATCGGCCACCCAGACCGTGCCCACCCCATCGACGGCGATCCCCACCGGCTTGGTCAGCGTCGCGTTGCCGCGATCGCCGATGAAGGACAGCTTCCGCTTCTCGCGATCGATGACGAACACGCGCCGCGCCACGGTGTCGCTGACGTAGACGAGGCCCGACGGCGCGACGGCAACCGCGTACGGCTTCACGAACGTGTCAGAGGGCCCCTGGTCCGGGGAGTTGCCGAGCAGCGCCGTCTTCCAGCGTCCCGGCTTCTTCGCGTTGAAGTCCGCCGCGCCGTGGTAGGTCGCGAGAAACTTGACGCGCGGCTTGTCGGGCGGCAGCGGCCAGACGAGCGGCGCCGGGCCCTTGGCCGGCTTGTCGTCCTTGCCACCGGGCGCCGCGTGCAGAATGCCTGCGGCGGCGCCCGTGACAATCGCCGCGTATGTCGCGGCGGCGACCAGGCGATGTGCGTGGTGGTGTCGTGTGATGCGCATCCTTCAGAACCCCATGTGGCACGCGGCGCAGGTGCGGCCGACCCGATACCGCACCGCCGTACCCGTGCCCGCCGGGAACGATCCCGTCTCGCGCTTGTGGCAGCTCACGCACGCGAGACCGCCGTGGACCCCGACGAAGAAGTCGTCCATGCCCCGGTGGACGTAGTTCGGCAGGCTGAACGCGTCCGTCGTGTGGCAGGTCTCGCAGGTCGCCCCCATCTGACCGAGATGCGGGTCTTTGTGACACGTGCTGCAGGTGGATGACATCGGCGTGAAGCGCGTGGCGGTACCGTGCCCGGCGGGGAAATCCGACGTCTCACTCGAGTGGCACTTGATGCATTCGAGCATCCCGTGCCGCCCGGTGAGCGGAAACGGCGTCTGCTGGTGCGCGAAGCCGACCGCGGCGAAGCGCGCGCCCGTGACGTCGTGGCAGGCCTCGCACGCCGTGCCCAGCTGACCCAGGTGGACGTCGCTGTGGCAGGTACGGCAGGCCGTCGAGGGTCCAACCGGCGAGAACGACACGAGCGCCTGTCCGGTGCGCACGGGCCGAAGGCGTCCTTCGGGAACGTGGCACTTCACGCACGTCACCGCTGCGTGCTCGCCCGCGTAGAACTCCGGGTGATCGGGGTGGCGGAAGGTCTTGACGTCGAAGGTCGCGGGGCGGTGACACGCCTCGCAGCGCAGCCCGTTTTCCGCCTTGTGAGGGTCCGTGTGGCAACTGGCGCACGCCGTGCCGGCGCCGCTGAAATCGACGTTCTTGCGCGCGAGCGTCACGGCGGGCGCGCTGACCGAAGTGTGGCACTTGCGACACTCGACTGCGGCGTGCTTCCCCTCGAGCACGAAGCCGGTCCGCATCGCGTGATCGAACTTCGCCGCGGCGCCCGCCGGACCGGCGACGTGAAAGCTCGTCTCCGTGTGGCACGAGCGGCAGTCGCCCTTGATGCTGTCGCGATGCACGTTGGCGTGGCAGCTCGAGCACTGGTCGAACTTGACCGGCTTCGTCATGTCACCGGAGACGTGGCACTTCTCGCACGCGACCTGCGCGTGCGCGCCGACGAGCGGAAACCGGGTCTTGTCGTGCGCCACGGTGCGTGTCGACCAGGCCTCGGTCGTATGACAGGTCGTGCAGGTCGCCGGGAAGCTCGACGAACGGTGCGGCGACATGTGACACGACGCGCAGCTCTCGAACGCGATGCCGCGGAACTGCTGGCCGGCGGTGTGGCACTGCACGCACATCACCTGCTTGTGCGAGCCGGTGAGCGGAAAGCGGGCCCGCGCATGGTCGAACACGCCCGCTGTCCTGGCGAACGGCACCGCGGTCGTGTGACAGCTGGTGCAGTTGGGGCCGAGCGCGCCCTTGTGCACGTCGGTGTGGCACGAGCTGCAGGCGGTCTTCACCGACAGGAACGAGCGCTGCTTGTGGCACATGGCGCAGCTGCGCGCGAGCGGCGCGTGCATCCCGTCGAGCGGGAACGACGTGTCGGCCGAGTGGTTGAACGTGCGCATGTCGAACTGCCGCAGCTCGGCGTCGCGCCCTGCGTGCTCCACGTGGCACGCCACGCAGTCGGTGCCGGCGGACCGGTGGACGCCCGCCTTCCGCGCGATGCGGTCGGCGATCGGCGCATGGCACGCGAGGCACCTCGCCACCGTCACGCGGCGTCCCGCCTCGTGGCACGACGCGCAGTTCCTGACGCCCTCCAGCCCCGCGTGCGCCCTGGCGAGTGGACCCGGCGACACGAGGTCGCCAAGCTGCCCCGCCCGTGCCGCGCGTGCCCCTCCCGCCACCATCAGCATCACCATCAGCAACCACCAGCCGCCGCGCATCGGGCCATACATCCACTCAATCGATGAACGGCACGTAGCCCATGTACACGGTGAAGGCCACATGCAGGACCACGATGCCGAACATGACGTAGACGAGCGGCATGTGGAACACGTGCCAGACGTCGAAGAGCGACTTCGTCACCGTGAGGTAGGCGCCGTGCCGCAGCAGCGACGCGCGCTCGGCGACGACCTCGAGCAGCTCCTGCAGCAGCGCCGTCGACACGCCCGCCTGCTCGATCTGGACGCGCAGCGCGCTCATCTCGCGATGCACCCGCAGCTCGCCGAAGAAGAGGCCGGCGATCGACGGCCTCGCGCCCGGCGCCGGCTGCACCCGCTGCTCGAACGCGGCGATCGCCGACGCCAGCGCCGGCGGCAGATCCGCTGCCTCGAGGCGGCTGGCCAGTTCTCCCGCGCGGGCATCGAGCTGCGCGCGCGTCAGC
>Ga0134127_10000602_pt1 | contig 31865 bp, 37 predicted proteins | sample KB31753_FD_96459 | JGI IMG/M metagenome (GOLD analysis project Ga0134127, IMG submission 96459) | Terrestrial soil microbial communities with excess Nitrogen fertilizer from Kellogg Biological Station, Michigan, USA - KB3-175-3 | ecosystem: Environmental > Terrestrial > Soil > Unclassified ...
CATATTTTGCCGGTTGACCGACTAACGTAATCAATTCAAATCGTCACGCAACAAATAAGCCCTTAACTAATAGACTATCAATGATTTCAAAGAACAATTTTTATTTTTTAATGGACACTAATGGATAGACATAGTAAACAAGTTCGTAGTTACAACATGTCACGTATCCGCAGTAAGGATACTAAACCGGAAATTATTGTGCGAAAATTTCTTCACAAAAACGGTTTCAGGTTTCGAATTCACGCGAAAACTCTCCCTGGTAAACCTGATATAGTGCTAAAGAAGTATAAAACCGTAATTTTTGTGCATGGATGTTTCTGGCATGCGCATGAAAACTGCAAGGACTTTAAACTTCCAAAATCAAACCAGGAATATTGGCTTCAAAAAATCTTAAAAAACTTAATGAAAGATAAAGAATTCGTTGAAAATATCAAATTGATTGGATGGGAGGTTATAATAGCTTGGGAATGTGAAATCCTAAAAAAAGACAATCAAGTCTTAGACCAAATTAAACAACGACTCTTATCAAACATAAGCGGGAATAAATGAAAACATAATATTCAATTTATTCCTCCAATAACTGTTTTGCCTGATCAGGAAACTTTTGAACTATCCACTTTAAAACATCCAGTTGGTCTGCAGAGGGCGCTCGCCTAATCTGGGCTAACAGTTTAATTGCCTGCGGTCGGTTAAGTGTTAGGTTTGATGCACCTTCATTACAAACCGAGCAAATAGCACGAAGATTCGACGCGTCGTCGGTGCCGCCCATCGATTTATCTATAATATGACCCAAATGTAATCTGGTTTTTCGATTCGGATCATAAGGATGGGGCTCTCCAGCTGCAGCACCGCACATTTGACAGGTGAAACCGTTTCTATCTAAAACAAAAGCCCGTGTTTCCTTTGATATGCCTCGCTCGAACGCTGGAAGTGGCTTAAGATTAACTAAAAGATACTGACCTGGCTTAAGTTCACTCCTGTCATTATGCGTAACAATATTCATTCCCTCCTCGTTTCGCAACTCACGTACCCGTCTACCCCATTCGCTTTTTCCGGCGACCTTGGCTAAGGTCTCAGAATCAAGCACTTTTCCTTCGTTTTCCAAGAAAAACTCACGCAGCTTTTTCTTCGATCCCTTTTCTCTGATTTTTTTCTCTTTCATACAATTCAAAAGCCTCAAAGATAGACTCTCCTATCGCTTTTGCAACAGGTGGCGGAAAGGCGTTTCCAATTTGTCGATATGCCGGTGTTTTTCGACCGGCAAATTTCCAAGATGAAGGAAAACCTTGCACGAGTGCGACCATCTTCAACGTAAGTTTAGGCATAGAGTCGAATCCTGGAGGGGGTGGGCAATCAGCTAATCCGTTTCCATTAACACCTAACTCAGCCCAGGCCTTTCTCGCCCGCGTGGGACCCAGATCTGCGCCACCATGTCTTTTTGATCCACCTACTAACGTCGGGGCTATTCCCGAAGCGTGCTGCCGCCATCTGGACGCATTCCAACCTGCGGCCTCAAGTTCTTCAAATAGTAACTCTCCCACAGTAGCAACCGGTTGGGTTTTTTTTAACGGCCATGAAAAGAACTCAAAGTATTGCTTTTTTAGTGCAATTAAAATTGCTCTTGGTCGTAATTGAGAAACGCCATAATCAGAAGCGTTTATCAATTCCCAACTACATTTATATCCTTCTTTTTCTAACTCGGATATTATATATTTCCTGTATGTTTCAAATTTTTTCGATAAAATCCCCTTTACATTCTCCAACATTACAGCCTTCGGACTACATTCTTTTACCAATCTGAGTGCTTCAGGAAAAAGATCCCTTTCGTCATCTCGGCCAAGTTGTTTTCCGGCAATAGAAAACGGCGGGCATGGAACTCCACCTGCAAACAGGTCTATGCCGACATATTCTTTAGCGGAAAAATAACGTACGTCTTTTTCAATCACATTCCAGTTTGGGCGGTTGTATCTTAATGTTTGGCAAGCTAAATGTTCTAATTCAACAAGAGCGCAATGGCCAAAACCAGCCTGTTCCAGTCCGATTGCCTGACCACCAGCGCCTGCACAGATTTCAATTGACTTATATTTATACATCATGCTATTTGCAAATATAAAATTGTTTTTATTCTAATATTTACTATTTGACTAAAATTTTTAGCAAGACAGGCGGGTAGTTTTCAACATTCCGTAATTTCCTGCGAATTCCTGCGAATTTGACTATTCGCCAAGTGAATAAATACTTTTGGATACATTTGGATACAAAACGGATTTATTCAATATGACGTTCGCCGATAAAGTAATCCTTTTCAATCAGCAATTAGAATTTGACGGTCAATTGCCGGCCGGCATCCGTATCATGAACCCGTTTAAGGAAAGCCCGCAGGTAAATGCAATTACCGAAGAATTTTACCGGAAATATTATGGTGATAACAACAAGCGCCATTTAATACTCGGTATCAATCCCGGCAGGTTTGGCAGCGGCGTAACGGGCATCCCCTTTACTGATTCCAAACGTCTGAAATCGGTTTTGAAAATTGGCTACGAAGGCAAAGAAACGCATGAGCCTTCGTCGGTGTTTGTGTACGAGATGATCGATGCGTTTGGCGGGCCGGAACGATTTTACAAAAATTTTTATATCCACTCCATCTGCCCGCTGGGCTTTACTTCGTTAAAGGGTGACGGTAACGAAGTCAATTATAACTATTACGACAGCCCGGCACTAACGGCAGCCGTATATGATTTTATGGTGGAGAATATTCAAAAACAAATCGATATCGGCACATATACCAACACATGCTTTTGTTTTGGCACAGGTAAAAACGAAAACTTTTTGCGCAAGCTGAACGCCCGGTATCACTTTTTTAAAAATATTGTGGCGCTGGAACACCCGCGATTTATTATGCAATATAAATCGAGATCGAAAGGCGTTTATATCAAAAAGTACGCAGATGCATTTAACAGCGTTCTATAATAAATTATTTGCTGTAAGCTTTGACTTGCTGCCTCGATTCTCCAAGCCCTTCAACACCCAATTCCACCACATCACCGGGTTTTAAGTACACCGGCGGCTTCATGCCCAAACCCACCCCCGCAGGGGTACCGGTTGAAATAACATCGCCGGGTAATAAGGTCATAAACTGGCTGGTGTAAGATACAAGATGAGCTACCTGGAATATAAAATTAGCGGTAGTGCCATTTTGCATCGTTTCTCCGTTTACTTTCAGCCAAAGGCGCACGTTATTTGGATCTGGGATTTCGTCCTTAGTCGCTAAAAATGGCCCGAGCGGAGCAAAGGTGTCGCAGCCTTTGCCTTTATCCCATGTGCCACCGCGTTCCATCTGGAATTCACGCTCCGATACATCATTGTGCAGCACGTAGCCAGCGATATATTCCATCGCATCAGCTTCATCCACATAGCTTGCCTTTTTGCCGATCACGATGGCCAGTTCCACCTCCCAGTCGGTTTTTTGGGAGTTTTTTGGGATGATAATATCGTCGTTAGGGCCAACGATTGCGGTGGTAGATTTCATAAAGATCACCGGCTCAGCAGGGATTTTTGCCCCGGTTTCTTCGGCGTGATCGCGGTAATTCAGGCCGATGCAAACCAGTTTGGATGGTCTCGCAAGGGGGCTGCCTAAACGCTCATGGCCGACCAATTCCGGGAGATGGTTTTTTTGAATAAAGTCGGCTAAACGGGTCAATCCGTCCGTTTCAAAAAAAGCCTCGCTATAGTCTTCGCCAAAAGCCGACGTGTCAAATCTTTTGTCACCAATTATTACCCCTGTTTTCTCTTTGCCGGGCTCGCCAAATCGTATCAGCTTCATGTATTTTTTTGTTATTAGTTCAACATCTCTTTATAAAACGGATGAATTTCCGTGAGCATCGAACTTCAATTTAGAAGTTCAATATTGTCGTTTTTTTGTGAAAGTAGCAAACAGAACTGCGTAATATTGTGGCAACAGACCGGCAAAATAAAAATGCAAACCCGCGAACACCGCTTATTGAAGGCCAACGATACAATAGCGCAGGCATTCATCAAATGGGGACTCATCAGCAATGGCGACGTAATCACCAGGAATTCAAGTTTGTTGCAACCGGTCATTTTCGACGGTATGAGGGCGACGTTAAAGGTAGCGCTTCATGACGAAGAGCGCAGAGGCGCGGCTTTAATGGCCTGCTGGGATGGAAACGGTGCCGCAAAAGTGCTTAAATACGACGAAGACGTGTTGTTACTACAGCTTGCGACCGGTACAAAGTCGCTGCGACAAATGGTGTTGGGCGGGAACGAAGATGAGGCGAATAAAATTATCTGCGGTGTTGCGGCTAAACTGCACAACGCGAATTGTATGACTTTAGCCGAACTTACACCGTTAAAATTATGGTTCTCCGATCTCGGCCATGCCCCGGCAAAATACGGCGGCATATTCGGCGAGTGTTTGAACGTAGCCGATCAACTTTTAAACGATCCGCGGGATATCGTCGCGCTTCACGGCGATATTCACTATGATAATATCCTCGATTCAGGCAGAGGCGAATGGGTAGCAATTGACCCCAAGGCATTATTGGGTGAACGGGGCTTCGACTTTGCCAATCTATTTTGCAATCCGACACCCGAGATCGCTTTATCGGAAACAAGATTACAAAGACAGGCTAAGCTGATCGCCCTGGAAACGGGCATTGATATTAAACGATTGCTGCAATGGATACTTGCCTGGTGTGGGCTGTGCGCAGCATGGACGCTGGATGAAAGGAAAGACCCTTATGTGCAAATCGCAATTGCCGGATATGCGTTGAAGGAGCTGGCAGCGTTTTAATTATTCAAAGTGATAAACCCGCCATCTATCGGGTAATCGCAGCCTGTAATAAACGAGGCCTCATCCGAACATAAATACAAAGCCAGCGCCGCGATCTCTTCCGGCCGGGCCATGCGGCCGATCGGCTGCGTCTTGGAGAGCTTATCAAATATCTCCGCCTCCTGCCCTGCGTAGTTTTTCGAGATAAAACCATCTACAAAGGGCGTATGCACCCGCGCCGGCGAAATGCAGTTACAGCGTATATTATCGTGTAAATAATCACGTGCTACTGATAGTGTCATTGCGTGTATCGCGCCTTTACTTGTTGAATAGGCAAACCTATCGGTTATACCTACATGTGCGGCGATTGAAGCGGTATTGAGGATCACCCCGCCATTGTTTCCCTTCATTAATGGAATGGCGGCAAAAAGGCAATTATAGGCACCTTTGATGTTCACATTGTAAATATGGTCGAAGTCCGCTTCGCTGGTGGTATCGGCTTTGCCGATGTGGGCGATACCGGCGTTATTGACCAGGATATCAATATTGGCGATAAAATTGAATGTCTCGATAACCTGCTGTTGTTTACTGATATCGCAGTTATAGGCTTGCGCCTTTCCGCCAGATGTGGTTATTTCTTTTACGGTATCTGCAGATGCTTCTTCATTTAGCTCTATGATGTGTACTGTTGCCCCCTGTTGTGCAAATAGAGTAGCCATCGCCCGCCCGATGCCGCTGCCGCCGCCCGTTATTACTGCTGCTTTATTGGTTAGTTTGAACATTTGCCTAAATTCTTGCGTGCGTTTACCCTATCCTCCTCCTTCCCCTAAATTTAGGGGAAGGTATAGCACAGGCCTTTCTTTAAAGGGAAATCCCCCTCTTCCACGGTATCCAGTCATCCTGCCCCAATTGCACCGCTTTTGGTTCAACTTCGCCGCTCGCAACCTGTATCACATAATTTAAAATTCGTTCCCCTGCTTGCTGTATCGTTTCTTCACCTTCGATGATCGTACCGCAATTGATATCGATAATATCCGGCATTTTAACAGCCATCGTGGTATTGGTTGATAGCTTGATCACAGGTGTAACCGGATTGCCTGTAGGCGTGCCCAGCCCGGTGGTGAACAGCACAATATTGGCGCCGGCGGCCACTTCGGCGGTAGTGCTTTCCACATCGCTGCCGGGAGTACACAGTAAGTTTAAACCAGGTTTGGAAACTTTGCCCGGATAATCCAGCACGTCGGTAACCGGCGAGGTGCCCCCTTTTTTGGCTGCCCCGGCCGATTTGATGGCGTCGGTGATCAATCCATCCCTGATATTCCCCGGCGATGGGTTTGCGTAAAAGCCCGACCCGTCGGCCTCCGCCCGTGCATTATAAGTTTTCATCAGGCTCATAAAATAATTGGCCTTGTCCTCGTCCACGCAACGATCACTCAATTCCTGCTCAACGCCGCATAGCTCGGGGAATTCGGATAAAATAACCGAACCGCCCATTGAAACCAGTAAATCCGACGCATAGCCTAACGCAGGATTTGCCGAAATTCCCGAAAAACCGTCAGAGCCACCGCACTCCAGCCCGATACACAGTTTGGATAATGGCGCTGGCTTGCGCTCGTTTTGATTGGCATGCACCAACCCGGCAAAGGTTTGTTTCAGGGCCTGTTGCATCAACTCAGTTTCGGTGCCGGTTTTTTGCTGTTCGAGGATAAACAGCGGTTTGCTGAAATTGGCATCGCGCACCTTTATTTCCTGCTGCAAAATACTTACCTGGGCGTTCTGGCAACCGAGGCTCAAAATAGTAGCGCCCGCAACGTTAGGATGCGTTACATAACCGGCTATTAAACCGCATAAAGTTTGCGCATCCGACCGGGTGCAGCCGCAACCCATCTCGTGGGTGAGGAATTTGATGCCATCGATATTTTTAAAAAGCCGTTTCGATTTGACCTGTTCTTTCGATGCTTCAATATCAGCATTAATAATTTCTTCAACAGATTTGCCCGATTGGTAAAGATTGATCAGCTGGTCAACGTCGGTTTCGTAGCTTTTTGTTTTTTTGTAGCCCAACTTGTCCGACAAAGCATCTTTTAGTACATTGATATTCCGGTTCTCACAAAAAACCAGCGGAACAACGATCCAGTAATTGCCCGTTCCAACCGAACCGTCAGGCCGGTGATAACCCAAAAAAGTGCGGCCTTCGAATTTGCTCGTGTCCGGTTTGTGCCAGTCGAGCTTACGCTTGCCTAAATGAAATTCCCCCGATGCATGCTTTATCGTTTGCGTGCTGATCGGTCCGCCTTTCGGGATATGCTGGGTGGCTTTTCCAACCAGCACGCCGTACATGATCACCTTATCTTCGGGCTGCAGCTCCACAACACTGAATTTGTGTTTGGCGGCTACATCGGCTGTGAGCGTAAAATGATCGCCTTCAAGGTAAACATCGGTCCCTGCTTTCAGATCTTGAAGCGCCACGAGCACATTGTCTTTAGGGTGAATGTGTAAAAAAGCGTGTTTACCTGATGACATTTTTTCCCCTTTATTAAAATCAATCCAACGTCAATTCAACAACCGGTATTTCATAAGGCGGTTTTTTAGTTGGAACCGTCAGCACCAGATCTTCCGAACTACCACCTGCCGGCTTATACAGCACCTCTGAATGATCATTCAAAAACTGCGCATAGCTGATCTTTCCCTTATAGCCGGGCAATATTAATTTGCCGTCTTTGGGGTACTCATACAAGTGCACATACAAACGCCTTGTGTTTTTATTATAGGTAAGCTTTTCGCCCGCGGGTACTTTGTAGCTTGCAGGCGCATAGGTGCAGTTGTAAATGGCTACGCTGTTAGCGTGCATCCAATAGGCCATGCTGTCAAGGGCATTAGTTGCGCGGTAGTCAAACTCGCCGCGGGCGGTCGGACCAACATTTAAAATCAGGTTGCCACCGTTGCTAACGGAGGTAATCAACAAGTCGAGTAACTGCCGGTGTGTTTTCCAGGTGTTTTCATCGCGGTAATAGCCCCATGAGCCGGAGAATGTCTGGCAGGTTTCCCAGGTTTTGCCCCGGTACTTATTCAATTCGGCTGCGCTTACCTGCTCGGGCGTTTCAAAATCGCCGCCGTCTTTATAATCATAAAGGCCCAGCCGGTTATTTACAATGATGCCTGGCTGCAGTTTCCGTACCAGCTTCAGCAGCTCAACCGAACCCCAATCGCTAGCGCCTTTGCCGCGTTTGGCGCCTTTGTCCCAGCTCCAGTCCAGCCATAGCACGTCTATCTTGCCATAATTGGTCAGCAGCTCGGTGATCTGGTTGCGCATATACTGGCGGTATTTGGCCATATCGCGGCCTTTGTTTAAACGGTTGTAGTTGGCCTGGCTGGTGTCTACCTGCACCAGCGGATGAACGTCATCCATGGTATAATCCGGGTGGTGCCAGTCGAGCAATGAATAATAAAATCCCACCTTTAAACCCTGAGCCCTGAAGGCGTTTACGTATTCGCGCACCAGGTCGCGTTTGGCATGGGTATTTGTGGCCTTATAATCGGTATACTTCGAGTCGAACAGGCAAAATCCCTCGTGGTGTTTTGAGGTGAGTACCGCATACTTCATACCTGCAGCTTTTGCCTGTTTGGCCCATTTCACCGGGTCGAACAGGTCGGGGTTAAACTGGTCAAAATATTTTTGGTATTCCTCATTGGTCATGTGCTCATTATGTTTCACCCACTCATGCCTGGCAGCGCCTGAATATAAACCCCAGTGAATAAACATACCAAAGCGCCCATCCTCCCACCATTGCATCCTTTTTTGTTTTTGGGCATCGGTCTCGTGGCCGATCATTTTCTTTTGCGCCGATGCTGACGAGATCACCAGCAACAACAACACGGGGAGTAACAGTAGTTTTTTGATCATGGTTATAACAGTTTATAGTTGGAATATCTTACTCATCAAAACCCATTTTTCTCCGTTAGCCGCATTTTTCAAAGGCTGCTGGTACTTCCACATCAGGTCTTCCCATTCCTGCACTTTCGGGTTAGCGGCATCCATCGCGCCTTTTTGTTCAAAGCTAAAACTTTCATCCGTTTCCATGATCATAAATAAACGATTATCATGGCGGTATATCTCCATATTGGTGATGCCCGACTCAGTAATGCTTTTGTGAATTTCGGGCCAGATGGCCACATGATATTGTTCATACTCGGCAATCAATGCCGGATCGTCTTTTAGATCAAGGGTGAGGCAGTATTTTTTCATGGTTGATTAACTTGGATTGGGTTGATTCCGTTGATTATGTTGCACAAATCGACTATTGTACCTTAATCAACTTAATCCAATGTAGTCAACTCAATCAACTTGCTCCACACAAATGAAACAAGTTTGCTTTAAATAACCAGCGAAAAAGAAATTTTAATTATTTATTGGTAGTACCGGACAGGGTTTGACCGGGTTGCAAAGAAGGCTTTTCTTTCCACAACCGCTTAAACCAATGCCCTTTCCAAAGCCAAAAGCCGCTGAGCACAATTACAGGGAAGAAAACCCACCTTACGGCGTTTGCTGCATAATGCAAATTTGCCATCGGGCCATAAATATAGCCGATAACCGGGATGCTTAACAGGATGTGCTGCCAGCGGATGATCATGCGTTCAGTAGCACTTTTCATTTAATACTCCAGCTCGCGGCATTCATAACCGGCTGTTTGCAGCAGCGATTCGATATAACGGGGTGAAATATCGTTTGCTTCTATCCTTAAAATATTATCACAGTCCTCCAGGTCAAAATTCCAGCCGGTAATAGCGGGAACGGATGTTAATAATGGCTTTACTTCAGTAACCTGTTCGGGTTTTTCAACGCTCGTGGTGAAGATGAATATTTCCATTTTTTGATAGTGAGTAGTGAGTGGTCAGTAGTGATTGGTGATTGGTGAATGGTGAGTGGTGAGCAGCGACGGACAATATTTAAAACCCTGTTCATTCACTGCTCACTACTCACCAAACTCACCGTCTTATTCAGCCGGTTTTTCAGTGCCCGGCGTTTTCCTATCCCATTCGTCGCTGAAGGATTGGAAATCGTGGCGATGATGTCCCCATCGGCCGTGGCAGCGCTCCTCCCATTTTGCTTTGAATTGCTCTCGCTCTTCGGGGGTCATGTTCTTTATGCGTTCTTCCCAACGCTGGCGCATCCAGGGGCCTTTCCCGCGCCAGCCTCCCGGGCCGCCTTTGCCAAATCCAAAAAGGATCTTACAGAGGACGAATATGCCAAGGGCTTGCCAGAAGGTGATTACGCCAAGGTGGAAGATGGCCGGGATCAGGGCGTTCCATAAGCTCATTACCAACAGGCCGGCAAGCGCCCCAAATGCTGCAATGGCGAATGGGATAAAAAATAATTTGTATCTATTAAAATATGGTCTCATTGTCTTGTTATTTAAAATGTTAAAATTCTGTTATCTCCTCATACAATTGGCGCAGCCGGTCGCGCAGGTGCAGTACCGCATAGCGCTTGCGCGAAACCAGGGTTTGCATTTTTTCCCCGGTGCGTTCAGCTATCTCTTTAAAGGAAACGTCTTCCAGCTCGTGCCAGATAAATACCTGCCGTTGTTCCTCCGGCAGCTCATCCAGCGCAAAAAATAGCTGTTCCCAAAAAAGGTTGCGCACGTACTCCGTTTCCGGCGTCCTGGCTTCTGTCATCAGGATGGCTTTAAAGTCGATGGCATCGTCTTCATCCTCCGCAGCAGGCAGCATATCGTCCAAAAGGGTTTCGGTATGCTTTTTATGCTTGTCGAGTATTTTATTACGCGCTACCCGGTAAAGCCAGGCGCCGGTTTGCTCAATAGGTTCCGAATTGATCACCGAGCTGAATTGGTACCACACATCCTGCAGAATGTCTTCAGCATCGGCATCGTTCTTTACCCTTTTCCTGATAAAGCCCAGCAAGCTTTTACCATATGAGCCGATGGCTTGTATGATGGCGTTGTTTTTTTCTCCGGGCATTACAGCTGTTACCAATGTATTTGAGTTTAAAGATAGAGACGATTGCGAAATGAAAAGATTTTAAATTATTTTTAGAATTTAGTTCATGGTTCATAGTTCATGGTTCATAGCAGTTTTGACTATTGCCCATGCTGCAATCCGACCATGAACCATGAACTATGAACTCGTCGGACCGCATCAACTATTACAACATCGCCGCCATGCTTGCAGCGTCATGCCTTGCCATCCTTATTCCGTTTGAGCTGGTGCTATTGTCGTATGCTATCCTTGGGCCCGGGCATTACCTTACCGAAATATCCTGGCTAAACGGCCGGCAATTTTTTACGCCCAAAAAGTATGATATCCTCATCATCACAGGCGTTGCGGCTACTGCTTTTCTGCTTAGGGCGCCTTATGCTTACGTTGTTTTTTATTTATTTGGCCTGGCCTTTATTTTATTGGTTACTCAAAGCATTGCTTACCGCGTGCTGGCCTTTGCACTGGTGGTTGCTGCCGGTTATTTTTTACTCAGCGGCAACATCCTGCAAACCATTTTCGGCCTGTATGTGCCTACGCTTATCCACGTTTACTTTTTTACCGGCGCATTTATGTTGTTTGGAGCGCTGAAGGATAAAAGTGTTTCAGGCTATATTGCCTTTATCATTTTCCTGGCCTGCCCGGTGCTGCTGTGTGTTTTATTTACGGATTTGCATTATACGGCTTCCGGCTGGGCCATCACTAATTATGGAGACTTTGGCCGGCTCAATTCAATAACGCTGCGTAACCCGCGAATGGATGTATTTAATAACCCGCTTAGCATTATTCTTACCCGGCTTATCGCATTTGCGTACACGTACCATTACCTTAACTGGTTCAGCAAAACGCGCATTATTAACTGGCATAAAATGAGCATAAAAAGGTCGGTTATTATTGGCATTATTTGGGCGGCTTCGGTAGCTTTGTATTTTTACAATTATCGCATTGGCATCAAGTGGCTCTTTATGCTGAGCCTGGCGCACGTGATACTGGAGTTCCCGCTGAACCATCGCAGTTTTATGGGGATTGGGAGGGAGCTGGGTGTTAGGTTGAAGAGAAGAAGCGTATAGTTCATGTTCATAGTTCATAGTAGAAGCATTGGTATCGATCTTCTGAAACATGCCGTTTGAACTTTTATGAACCATCAAACTGTTAGCCTTTTTCACTATGAACCATGAACTATGAACTATGAACCATTAATTATGAACTAACTCATGAGCTACAATACCAAACTTGCTGATCGCGTGCGCGAGGCCCTGGCGCACCTGCCTGACGTGGAAGAAAAGGAAATGTTCCGTGGGGTATGTTTTATGGTGAACGGCAAAATGTTTGTTTGCGTAAGCGGGGATGAATTATTGTGCCGCATCGGCGCTGAAGCGATGGCGGATGCTTTGGACGAAAATGGCGTGCGCCAGATGGTGATGGCCAGGAATAAACCCAGTAAAGACTTTGTATTTGTGAGCCAGGAAGCTTTTCAACGGCAGACTGATTTTGACAAATGGATAAAGCTGGCGCTGGATTTTAATCCCAAAGCAAAGGCTTCGAAGAAGAGATGATGTGTGGATGTGCAGACGGGCGGATGTGCAAATATGCAGATGTGCGACTGATCAAATATGCAGACGTGCGGATTGCAAATGATCATTTAAGAAAAATGCACTTCGGTGTTGCCAAATAGTTTTTTACGCTTCCTGCCCCGGTAGGCATACCATAGGCCGTAGGCCGGGCCGATAGCGGTATAAAAGAAGCCCGCAAATCCAACAAATTGCAGGGGCACGGCGTAGGCAATTGAGATAGAACAAACGCCGATAAGCGAGCATATCAAAAATATATCCCTGATGGTTTTCGATTCAAAGATTTCAATGGCGTTAAGGCCGATCTCGGCCGAGTGTTTAATAGCCCACCGGTACATTAAATAAAACAGGAGGTTAATGATCATATACCCCAAACCATAGATCAGGAACAAAGTGGGAACATCGTGGTCGCCGATCATCGCTTTAACTGCGCCGTTCTGCTGGTATTGGTTGCGGAGAAAAGCAACATTAAATAAAAACTTAAGCGGGTAAACGTAAACCAGCACCACAAAAAGCAAAGCGCCGTTTAACGCCGCCGTCCATGCGTCTTTTAGTCCATAATATCTAAAGAAGAGGTTTTGGTTATTCCAGATCAGGAAGAGCAAGGTAAAGCACGCAGCGAAGCTGGCTGTGCCCTTTAAGGTTTCAACCAGGTCACCGAAGGTTTTGGGCACTTCGAGTGAAACGATAATTAAAGTAACCGCAAAAGCGAATACCGCGTCGCTGAAGGTTTCCAGGCGCGAGGGTTCGTGGCTGCGCCATTCAATTACCTTCTTCTTTTTGGTCAGTTTGGCTGCTTTTACTCTCATAAGATTTAGCTAAAACTACTGATTTTCCGGCTTTGTACAAATTTTCTTCTCTGGCAATATCTCTGGCTCGTTCAGGTGCTAAATGAGCTTTTATCAGTTTGTCCAGATCAGGCTGGCCCGCATCAACCCACGCCGAATACCAATAACTTCCGACAGATGATATGGATTGGCGCATTTGCCGCACGACCATTCCATGAAGCATTTTTTGATAAGCCCGGCAATATGCTACGGAATAATCTTTCACCATCCGGTTGCCGTGTTTTACCATTTGATATTTTTTGCCGGGCGGAAAGCTTTTATTGAGCATGCGTTCCAACCGTAAAACGGTGTCGACGCTTTTAAATGAGCTGCTGCAAATTTTAAAAGCTTCCTTTAACGGATCTTCGATATATTTTGCTTTGCCTGCGTAATAATTATAATGATCGCCAAAAAGTTCCGGAATACGGCTCTCCCATAGCGCGTGAATGCCGGTTTGACCTGTCAGTTGTCCGTTGTAGTTTTTAGTGAGGTGCAGCGGCACATGCGCATCGGCCACATAATGACCCAGGTTTGCCGAGGCATTTAATATGGCGACGGTATCGTGCGCTTTAAAGGCTTTGACCAGGTAATAGTAGTTGGAGGCGATGGTCCAGGGCAGCGTGCCATATTTATTTAAAGTATCAGCAGTATATTTATGCGCCGCATCGTACCAGTTTTGCGGGATTTTGGCGAATGGGTTTTTGCCATAATGGTCTGCATTTAAAAAATGGCGCGGCGCTTCAGTTGAATCTACATACCGGCGTTTGTCGGCAGAGATGGCATGTTCTGTAATATAATCGATGTTGGCTTTGTAAAAAGCAGACATTCCCCTCGGTAAAGTAAAAACAGCAAACCTATTGATATGGTAATGGGCATAGAAGCCCCAGGAAGAAAAAATCAGTATAGTCGTAATTCCCGTACATATACTTAATATTTTCCTCATCCTTGATTTGCCTTTAGTTGAAACGAGTTGTAGTGAGTTGTAAGGGTTGTAATGAGTTGTAACAAGTTGTAAAGGTGTAACGAGTCGCAAAATAAAACAACCGTTACAATAAGTACATCCCTTACAACTAACTCCCTATTTGATCGCTTTTTTGTCAAGATAAGAAATATAGCCGTTCAGTAATTTAAAGCAATCGGTGTAACTTAGCCTCATAGAAGCCAATTGTTCATTACTGATGAGCATTTCATCGTTTGCACAAATCAGATGGTCCAAAACCTCATTCAGTGATCCGCGGTCATTCCGGCAAAACTTCAAATTGTCCTGATAGTGATATCTACCATGGCCTTCCGCAATGTTAGCAGTTATCGATCTTGATGATCTTTTTAACTGGTCAGTCAGCCTAAATTTTTCTTCAGTGGGAAAGGTTTTTACGAGATGAAAAACCTCAATTCGCAGCTTCCTGCATTTTTTCCAAACCTCGAGATCCTCAAAACTATCCATACTATAGTTTCATTTTTAATATGCAATGTAATAAACTAAATTTATTACTACACATATTACAACCTTTACAACTCATTACAACCTTTACAACTCTTACAACTTTTCACAACCTCTCAACATTAATAAAAAAGGTATTTGATTTTAAAAATAAACCCCCTATATTTGCAGTCCTTAAAAATAAAGTAAAGAATAACGAAGCTATACAATGGCAAATCATAAATCATCATTAAAAAGGATCCGTTCAAACGCTGCGAAACGCTTACGCAACCGGTACCAGGCTAAAACAACCAGGAATGCAATCAAAAGATTAAGAGGCACTACCAGCAAAGCTGATGCGCAGCCGCTTTTGACCAAAGTAATATCAATGCTTGACCGATTGGCCAAAAAGAACGTTATTCATAAAAACAAGGCATCGAACAACAAGTCAAAACTAACCAGGTTTGTCAATAATTTGAAGTAATAATTAATACTGATATTGCTTAAAAAGCCCGTTTCCTTAACCAGGGGACGGGCTTTTTAATTTTTTTAAAAAATTCAGCAACAAAAACCGCCGGGTTTTTCGTACAAGTGATCGTAGCACACTTTGTATTATCAAGCAATTATTATTAAACAGTTGAAACTCAGGATATATATTACGCTCGCCCTGCTCTTTACCGGGTTTACATCGTTTGGCGTCGCAAACCGCGGGCGGGTTGACAGCCTGAAAACGCTGGTGGAATCAACCAAAAAAAAGGCTCCGGATACGACCAGCATCAACAGGCTAAATTCGCTGGCCGCGAACTATTTCGACTCAAATCCCGACAGCACCATTTATTATGCACAAAAAAGCATGGTGCTTTCGCGCAAAATAGATTATAAAGCAGGCGTGGCTGATGCCCTGGTGCAAACCGCCCATGCCGACTATTTTAAAGGCAGGTTTACCCAGGCTATACAGGAGTTTGACGAGGCCATCTTAATTTACAAAAAGCTAAATGACTATACCGGGCTAAGCAACTGCTATATGCTTTATGGCCGGATGTACAACCTTTTGGCGAATTATAAATCGGCATTGCACTTTTTAAACCTGGCGCTCGACATTAATAAAAAACAAAATAACGACACTTATGAGTCGGACTGTTTAAAAAATATTGGGATAGTTTATTACAGCGAGGGGCAACTGTCAACCGCACTCGATTATTACTACAAGGCGCTTTTTATCTCGATAAAATTGAAAAACAAGCCGTTTATGGCTGCTGATTATAACGATATCGGCGTTGTTTTGCAAAGCATGGAGTTGTACCCAAAAGCGCTGGAATATTTCAGGAAATCGCTGAAACTTTTCGCCGGCGCAAAAAACCTGAATGGCGTGGGCACTATTTATGAGAACATCGGCGAGGTAATGCTTAAACAAAATGACTATCCCAAGTCGATCGATTATCTTACCAGGTCACTTAATATTGCCAAAAAGCAGGACGATAAGGACGGTTTGATGTCTGACTATACCGATTTGGGTTTGTGTTACGGCAATGTTGGCCGGTTTAAGGAAGCGCTAAGCAGCCTGGATACATCGCTGCAAATTGCGCGGAAATATAAAGAAGTATACAACGAGGCCTACACCCTGATCGGTTTCGCCACGGTTTTCAACCAGCAAAAGGACTTTAAGAACGCTTATAAATACGCCCTCGAAGGGCAGGCCCTGGCGATGAAACTGGGGAACGTTTCGGTGAGGTCAAACGCAGCGCTGCAACTGAATAAAACGCTTGCCGGGCTTGGAAGGTTTGACCAGGCATATAAACTGCTCAGGCAATATATCGACCTGAAGGACAGCCTGAACAATAACGAGAGTATTCAAAAGCTCACCTCCTATAACCTGGAGCTCGATTTTCACCGCAAGCAACAGCAGCTGACGCAGCAAGACCGGGAAAAAGATTTACTGTACCAGCAAAGGATGAGCCAGCAACGACTGATCAATATCATCTTTTCAATTATTATACTGGGTATGATTGGTACATCGGTAGTTTATTACCGGCAAAAACGCAAGCAGCAAAAGATAAATGCGATGCTAGAAGAGAAAAACCACCAGGTTTTACAGCAAAAAACGAGCATTGACGAACAAGCGCAGAAGCTGAACGACTTGAATACGCTGAAGGATCGCCTCATTTCAGTACTTGCCCACGACCTGAGGGCGCCGCTCAGCACTTTGCGCGGTTTGTTCGACCTGTTACAGGATGATACCATTTCGCACGACCAAATGCTGGAAATGATACCCGGCGTTTTAAAGAAGTTAGAATATACTTCGGATTTCCTGGACACGCTGCTGTTCTGGATCAACAGCCAGATGGAAAATTTTGAAAGCTCTTCAAAAAATTTCTACATAAAAGATATTGTTGCCTTTGAAACAGGCAATTACCAGGAACAGGCTGCCTTGAAAGGCATCAGGCTGGTCGACAGCGTTCCGGAAGATGTTGTGGCCTCGGCCGACCCAAATTCTATCCGCATCGTCATTCGCAACCTGATCACCAACGCGATCAAATTTTCACGTGAAAATGATACCATCGAGGTCAGGGTTGAAAAGGAGGATGAGGAAAATCATATTATCACCGTGCGCGATACCGGTACGGGCATGAGCGAAGAACAGTTAAATAAATTGTTTAAAAGCAAAGTAAACAGCAAAGCCGGCACCAACAACGAATCGGGCACCGGGATGGGCATGTTATTTTGCAAGGATCTTGTTGAACGCTGCAGCGGCCGCATCTGGGTTACCAGCAAACAAGGTGAAGGCACAGCCTTCTCATTTACTATCCCCACAGGCTTTATCGCTGAAAGCAGGCTGGAAGTAGCTTGATGGAGTCCGAAAGTCGGAAAGTCCGGAAGTCCGAAAGATTGACGAAGGGCTTTCAGGACCTTGCTCAACATTCGAATCAATCGCCTGCAGATTATATCTGCTTTGTTAAATTAAATCGAAAAGTCCGAAAGACAAAAGCATTCAACTCGCTTTTATCTTTCGGACTTTCCGACTTCCGGTCCCGATAGCTATCGGGATTCGGACTATTAATTACTCACCGGGTTATCTCCCCTGTTTATCGTGCCGTTGGTGTAAAGCAAGGGGTTAACTTTTTTCGGGTCTCCCTGGTACACCCAAACCATATTGCCGATGTATTTACGGAAAGCATCGCTTACTTCATCAGGTGTTAACTTTTTCACGTCGTCAACCAGTGTTAATGATCTTTTCCAGTTTCCGTACACCACTTCATTCGCTGCCATAGAGGATGCCTGTGCGGTGTTGGTTTCATTTTTATAGTAAAAACCGGTAAGGTAGGTGGTCTTCATATCGGCAACTTCGTCTGGTTTAAAGCCTTCGGTTTTTATTTTATCAACCAATTTATCAAACACGGCGATGTATTTATCAGGCTCTGTGGTGGATACCGCAACTTTTGCCACAGAGGTGGCGCCGGTACTGAACCATGCCTGCGGCGCATATGACAGGCCATTGTTGGTGCGCACATCAAGGAAATGGCGCTGCGCGAAAATACGCATGGCTACCTGGAAGGCGTCAAAGTCAGGCGTGCCGGCTTCCGGGCCGCTGGTTATTCCCTCAACATAATTGGTGGCCAGGTCGCGCGATTCAGCTGAGAAGCTATTTTTGTAAATGCGGAAGAATTCCTTTTTAAACTCAAATGGATGGCCTTGTTTCACGCCGTCGAGCACGCTTTTAAGCTTTGCTTCAAGTGTGGCCCTGTCCATATCAGCCACAACAACAATAACCATGCGCGAGCGGGTTAAAATACCGTTATAATAGGCTTTGGTTTCATCGGGGGTAAGCTTTTGAATAATATCAACAGTACCTTCCGGATCTTCTGCGTAGCTGCGCCCGGCAAATGCTACCTTATCAGCATATTTATCGATTGCCTGGTCGGGCTGCGACTCATTTGCTTTTAAATTGTTAATGGCGTCCTGCTGAATGCGGGCAAATTCTTTCGGATCGAACTTTGGTTGCGTTAACGCTTCTACATAAAGCGGCCAAACGGTATCAAAATCGCTTTTAATACAATTCATCCGGATAACCGAATAGTTTTTGCTGGTAAAGCCGGATACCGACGCACTCACTTTATCCAGCGCATCCTTAAAGGCATTTTTATCATGCTTCATGGTGCCGCACTCGGTAAGGGCGGTCATGGCCATCGACTCGATCCCCATTTTATCAGCCGGGTAGTTTTGCACCCCGCCTTTAATAATGGCTTGTATCTCCACGATGTTATTCCCGCTGGGCTGAACGATCACCTTTACGCCATCCACATTGGTTTCGTAGGCTTGTTTTTGAGCTTGTGCCTGGTTTACGCCGGTTATTGCCGCTGCGACAAACAGGCTGAATATAATTTTTTTCATGCTGGTAATTGTTAAAGGTTACTTGGCTGCAAAAAACGATGCTACATTTAATTGTTTGCTTAACTCGGGTTTTATCACCATGCCGGCCACCATTGGCTTGCCTACCACATAAGTGTTCAGGTATCTTTGAATATCTGCCCTGGTTATTTTTTGATAATTATCCACCTGGTCGGTATAGTAATTCAACGAAGTACTGCACCACTGGTAGCTCATCTGACTGGGCAGCGTTGATGGTTTTTCTTTGTTGAAGGTATCATTCCTCAATAGGATGGCTTTTGCGTTTGCCAGTTGCTCGTCGGTAAAATAGTCGGCGTTTGCAAACATGCCGATCTGTTTTATCAGTTCGTCATAACACTCCTGCAGTTTATTTGGATTAGGCACAACAAAAATATCTATCGGCCCCACATATTTACAGGTGGTATACCCCAGCGAGACTGAGCTTGCCAAACCTTTATCAACCAGGGCTTGCTGCAGCTTTGACGAGTTTAAGCCAACGATGGTGGAGAAAACATCAGCCGCAACGGTTGATGCCGAATCTGTAAGGTACGAAGGCCCCTGCCATGACAATTGCATATAAGGCGTTTGGGCGATAGATGTTTCCTTTACAAAATATTCGCTTTTGTCAAGCGGTTTAAATGGAGGGATCGGATATTTTTGGATCGGATCGAAACCGCTGTTGGCCCAGTCGCCAAAAATGCTCTCGGCAAGTGCGAACGCTTCTTCGTGCTTTACATCGCCGCAAATGGTTACCAGGCTGTTATTGGGGAAATAATACTTGTTTTTGATGACCATCATTTTTTCCGGCGTAGCCGTGTTGATCACCTGGTGCAGGCCGATGGCTACTTTGCGTGTGATCAGGTCGCCCCAAAGCTTTTGTTGTACGCCCATCCATAACTGGAAACCCGGGTCGCTTTCCGCGCGCTGGAACTCACCATCAACCACAGGACGTTCCTTCTTCATGTCCTCCTCGCGATAAATGGGGAAGCGTATGGCCGCGTTCATAAATTTTAAGCCTGCTTTAAGGCTGTCCCGATCGAAAGTAAAAAAGTAATTTACACGCTCCACATCGGTCGTGCCATTCCAGATAGCGCCCAATTCCTGTGTGCGTTTCAGGAATTTTTCCTGGTCGGGATAATCCTTGTTCGCTTTAAAAAACATGTGCTCGAACAGGTGCGATAGGCCGCTGTATTCGGGGCCCTCTGTATAGGCGCCATTTTTAACGGCGATCTCGATGGTGGCCAATGGCACCTTGCTGTTCTCGATCACGACTACTTCCAATCCGTTTGGAAGCTTTTTCCAAAAATAACCTTCGGGTAGTTTCGGCTGGGCCGATAGCTGCCATGCTGACAACAGCAAAACGACCGGCAAAATGAAAATTCGCGTAAATTTCATGTTCATAAAAAACAGTTTAGCTAAATACCTATAAAAATAGTTGATGAAATGCGAAAAGCAAGCCCGTTAACAAATTTTAACAGGGGCTTTTTTATAGGACGGATGGGAATAAGGATTAGTTACAACTCAGCAAAAAAAATCCAGTCGTTGTAACTAATCTTTAAACTACTTTAAGTTAACGTTTACCGGTGCTACTCAGGCGTAAGTTACGCTCAAAGTAATGGGTACGCTCAACGCTTTTGAAACAATACAATTTGCTTTGGAGCCTTCGGCTATCTCCATAAATTTATCTTCGCTGACGCCTTCAATTTTCGAGGCCTTTAAATCAAGGTGGATACCTGCTACGCTGAAAGTAGTGGTGTCAAGGTCCAAAGTCGCTTCGGTATCCAGGTCGCCTGGGGTAAAACCTGCCTGGCTTAAGCCGAAGCTGACAGCCATCGTGAAACAACCGGCATGTGCGGCAGCTATCAACTCTTCAGGGTTAGTGCCTACGCCGTCGGCAAAACGGGTTTTGAACGAATACTGGGTTTTGTTAAGGGTTGTGCTTTGGGTGGTCAGGTCACCTTTACCATCCTGGAAAGTGCCGTTCCAATGTGCATGTGCTGTGCGTTTCATAGTTTTAGTTATTTATTTGTGGAATTGTAAAGTTTCTGTTGATATTTTCGATAAAATTCAATACCTCGTCACGCCCATCCTGTGTTTCGGCCGAAGTTATAAAATATCCCGGAGCTTCTTCGAACGTTTGCAGCAGGACGTTGTTAAATTTAACAATGTTCTGACTTGTCTTCAACCCCGACTGTTTGTCGGCCTTGGTAAATACCAAAACAAAGGACAGGCCTTTTTCCCCCAGCCAATTGCAAAACTCCAGGTCTATCTTTTGCGGTTCCAGGCGGCTGTCAATTAAAACCATTACGCATTGCAGACTTTCACGTTTATCCAGGTATATGCGGATAAATTTGTTCCAATCTTCCTTTTTACTTTTGGAGATACGGGCATAACCATACCCGGGCAGATCGACAATGTACCAGTTATCATTGATCAAAAAATGGTTGATGAGCTGCGTTTTACCCGGCGTTTGCGACGTTTTGGCCAGCCCCTTTTTGCTGGTAAGCATATTAATGAGTGACGACTTCCCCACATTTGACCGGCCTATAAAAGCATATTCCGGCTTTACCGGCGGCGGCAATTTTGAGATCTGTGTATTGCTGCAGACGAACTCCGCTGATTTAATGATCATGATGGCAAAGGTAGGGTTTTAAGTCCGGAAGTTGGAAAGTCGGGAAGTCCGGAAGTCGGAAGGAAAGAGATATGACGCTAATATCTGCGGGAAAATCATATGAAAAAACATTGACAAATACAAGAAAATTGCTAAAAATATTAGTGGTCCAGGTGGTCCGGGTGCATTCAGGTGGTCCAGGTGGTCCAGGTGGTTCACGGGAGATAATGGTTCTAAAACCATTATTTTTACAGTGCGAAAACACGATATGCTTTCCCGGTTCGTAAATTTGATGTTTAAACATATAATTTCATGAATGATTATAAAATACCTGCACAAACCCGCATTGGCCATGTGCATTTAAAGGTAAGCGATCTGCAAAAATCACTTGATTTTTACTCGGGCTTATTGGGCTTCGAAAAAGTAATGCTATACGGCGGGCAGGCGGCTTTTATCTCCGCCGGCGGCTATCACCACCATATCGGTTTAAATACATGGCACAGCAAGGGCGCTTCGCCCGCGCCTGAATATGCGCCGGGCTTATATCATACGGCCATTTTATACCTTGAGCGCAGGGACCTGGCTGAAATTTTACAAAGGCTCATCGACGCTAAATACCCCATCACCGGGGCATCCGATCATGGTGTATCCGAAGCGATTTATTTGGATGACCCGGATGGTAACGGTGTTGAATTATACTGGGACAGGCCTCGCGAGCAATGGCCATTGGATGAGCATGGTGATTTGACGATGTTTACCAAAGCGCTGGATGTAAAAAGCCTTTTGGCGACGTTGCAAAAAGCGTAAATCCACCATTGCCGGCTGGCATCAACTGGTGGATTACGCAAAGTCATTTGGTAAATAAAAATATAACCCGGCAGATGGTGGATTATTTGAGGGTGACGCTAATCTCATTCAAATAGAACAAGTCATGTTGAACTTGTTTCAACACCTCATCATATAGGCAACCCGCACACAGTTAGCCATCATATCGGTTGCCTGTCTGTGGGTTACCTGCCGCTTCGCTACTTAGCGCGTGGGATGCTGAAACGAGTTCAGCATGACTTTTTCTTCAATTCTTTTTAGGCGGCTTTTGCCTTCATAAGCCCCCTTTAGGGGGTTTGGGGGTTTCATCCCTTCATCACCATCTTCTCCGGGTCCCAATGCATCGGCACATTTTTAAAGTAGCTATCGTTGCAAAGCAATGCGGGGGCAGCTGCACGATAGCCAAATACGGCATCTTCCACAACTTTGCCATTGTTGCGTATGGCATTGAAGAAATTGTTAAAATGGTCGTAAGGTCCGCCCAGGTAGCCTTTTTCGGCCGAGTAGGTGATTTCTTCCGGCGGCAGGATCTGCTTTCTTTCCACGCTGGTTACTTTGGCGTTTTTCATTTTTTCGGCGTAAAAAGGGTCGTCTGGCTCCGCGTTTTTATTGCGTTTTAATACCACTTCATCCCAGGTAATATCCATCGCGCCTTCGCTGCCAACCAGGCGAAGGTAGGTAGTGCCGCTGGTGCCGTCAACAAAGTTGCAGCGCAGGGATAAGTTAAAGCCGGGGTGGATCTGGTTCTGCGGATAATCGAACGTGCCAAGCAGTACGTCGGGCACCTCGCGGCCGTCATGCCAAAAACGCAGGCCGCCGGCAGCGTAAATCTTTTCGGGGCCCATGGAGCCGGTGATAAAGTGCAGGCTGGAGAACAGGTGCACAAATAAATCGCCGCACATGCCGGTGCCATAGTCGGTATAATTGCGCCAGCGGAAAAAGCGTTTTTCGTCAAACGGGCGTTTTACCGTATTGCTGATATAGGTATCCCAATCCACCGTTTGCGTGGACGCATCAGCCGGGATAGGATATTCCCACACTTCAACGGCACCCCGGCGGGCCCAAAAGCCTTCGGCATAGTTGAGCTGGCCGATGGCGCCTGCTTTGAGCAGTTCCTTTGCTTTCTCGTTCCCCAGGGACGAAACCCCCTGGCTGCCCACCTGGAAAACCTTGCCGGTATCCTGCTGGGCCTTAATAACCGCGGGGCCTTCGGTAATAGCATGTACCATTGGCTTTTCGCAGTACACATGCTTCCCGGCATGCAGGGCGTCAATGGAAATGGTTTGATGCCAGTGATCGGGCGTACCGATGATCACGGCATCCACATCCGGCCGGCTCAATATCTCTTTGTAGTGTTTAGTAGTAAAAATATCCGCACCCCAGCGTTTTTTGGCGTCCGCCAGGCGGCCGTCGTACAGGTCGCACACAGCTACCAGCTTTACACCAGGTATTTGCAGGGCTGTGCCGGTGTCGGACGATCCCTGGCCGCCCGCGCCGATCAGCGCCAGGTTGATGTTATCGTTAGGGCCGTAAAGGCCGCTCCGGCGTAAATAATAAAATGGACCGGGTGTTTTGGCGCCTGCGGTGAGCGATGGGGTAATTGCGGTCGCGGCAGCAGCAACGCCCAACTTTTTGATAAAGCCGCGGCGCGAGGATTCAGAGTTTGGTTTCATAATGAGGGTGTGAGATTGGGAATGCTAAATGTAAGCGGCTTGGGGGTCATTTGCAAATTTGTGTGAATCTTAATGGAGGGATTGCGGCATTTATTTGTCTGAACTTGATGCGCATGATTTAATGTTGGAGGGATTTTACCAGTTCCGCAACTGTAATCCTGTCCCGATAGCCATCGGGATACACATTCCTCAAATCCGATATGGAACATCCGACTTCCGAAATCCAAAACGTATCTTTGCCTGCGATGAGCAAAACCGTCGTTCCTTACCATCCCGATAGCGGCACCAAAAAAGAGCAGGTGGCCGATATGTTCAACAACATTTCCAAAACATATGATTTTTTAAACCACTTCTTGTCACTCGGTATAGATGTCATTTGGCGTAAAAAGGCTATCGGCGAGTTAAAGGAGCTACAACCAAAGCTGATACTGGATGTGGCAACGGGTACCGGCGACTTTGCCTTCGAAGCTTTGTCTATCCTGAAACCCGATAAGATCGTCGGGGTGGATATTTCGCGGGGCATGCTCGATATCGCTCAGCAAAAAATAGAAAAACGCGGTTTAGGCGATCATTTTGAAGTAAAATTGGGCGACTCGGAAAAACTGCCTTTTGAGGCCAATACCTTTGACGCAGTCACCGTAGCTTATGGTGTCCGCAATTTCGAAGATTTGGAAAAAGGCCTGGCGGATATGCAGCGGGTACTAAAACCCGGCGGCAAAGCGGTGATCCTGGAGTTCTCTAAACCAAAAGCTTTTCCGGTAAAGCAGTTGTATTGGTTTTATTTTAACATGGTTACACCGGCAATAGGTAAGCTATTTTCCAAAGATGCAAGGGCATATACTTATCTTCCGGAATCAGTGGCCGCATTTCCGGCCGGGCAGGACTTTATCGGGCTAATGGAGAAAGCAGGCTTTAAAAATACCAAATGCCGGCCTTTGGCGTTTGGTATCTGTTCGATATATTCGGGTACTAAATGATAAAAAACGGGTACTTAACTGTCTTTTTACTATTTGTTTGCAGTAACTTGCTGCTGGCGCAAGCCCCCGCATGGGGCGGCGGCGCCGACCAAACTGACCTGGCTTTTGGTTTTAGTTTTACCTATGTAACCAGCAACTACAAAATTGTAAAACAGCCCAACTGGCGAAGCCCCTATTACGACCCAGGCGTCGGCCACAATATTACTGACTCGTTAACCGGCATCAGTTCAAAGCCGACCGCAGGTTTTGCCATAGGTTTTATCACCCGTTACCGCATTGATGAACATGTGGAGGTGAGGGCCACGCCGTCTCTGATCTTTGCCGATAGATCGCTATTTTATACCTACGATACCCCATCACAAAATGTAGTTAAATCAACCCAAACCACTACTGTGGATTTCCCGCTGGAAGTTAAGCTAAAATCCGACCGTATACAGGATTTTCGATTGTACATCATGGGGGGCATCAAATATTCCGAAGCAATCGGCCGCGGCAATAACCAGCCAACGCTTGACCCTTTGCAGATGACGGTGAAGAACGCCACAGGCTTTGGCTCGTATGAAGCCGGAATTGGCTGCGATATTTATTTCGAGTATTTTAAACTGTCGCCTGAAATAAAGATATCCAACTCGCTGGGTAACATCCTGGTACCGCAAAACCAGCCCTTTGCCGCGCCGTTGAGCAAACTTGGTTTGCATACCATTATGTTTAGCCTGATATTTGAGTAAAAAGTCGGGAACCAGTTGCCGGATTCAATATCGATAAAACGGCCGATGCGGGCTGTCGCGGCCATGAACCACGTACGAGCAGCCACGAACCGGAAAAAAAAACATAATTTCGCTGCGATAGTTATACTTACATGGCTAAGATTGCATTAATAACAGGCGCCACCTCTGGAATAGGTGAAGCATGCGCCCATTTGTTTGCCCGCGAAAATTATAACGTAATATTGACCGGCAGAAGATTGGATCGCCTGGAAAAAGTCGCCAAAAAGGTAAATGCCAAATACAGCGTGGAAGTTGCATATTATGACTTTGACGTGCGCGACCGCGAACAGGTAATAAAAACCCTGGAGGGCCTGCCTGCCAAATGGAAAAAAGTTGATGTGCTGATCAACAACGCCGGGTTAAGCCAGGGGCTGGACCCCATACAAAACGGCAGCTTCGAGGATTGGGATACCATGATAGATACCAATGTAAAAGGCCTGCTGAATGTGACCAAAGTAGTTAGCAACTGGATGGTGGAGCATAAAAAGGGGCATATCATTAACCTGGGCTCAATTGCCGGCAAGGAGGTTTATCCAAACGGCAATGTATATTGCGCATCTAAATTTGCGGTTGACGCGTTAAACCAGGGCATGCGTATTGACCTGCTGCCTTACGGCATACGGGTAACAGCCATACACCCGGGCGCGGTGGAAACCGAGTTTTCGGAAGTGCGGTTTAAAGGGGATAAGGAGCGTGCCAAAAAGGTTTACGATGGCTTTGAACCCCTGGCGGCGGAAGATATTGCCGAAACCATCTGGTTTGCCGTATCGCGACCGGCACATGTAAATATTAACGAACTGACCGTTATGCCAACAGCGCAAGCCTCGGCCGCGATCATTAACCGCAAATGAGTCCGAAAGTCCGGAAGTCGGAAAGTCCGAAAGATGGATGGAGGACGATAACGAAGCAATAGACAATCTGCCGGATTTTCGGTAAAACCGACTTCCGGACTAAAACCAAATAAATCTTCCGGACTTTCGGACTTTCCGGACTTTCGGACTAAAAAACCAAAACGTATGTCACTCATCAACCAAATAGACCAGGACATAAAGCAGGCCATGCTGGCTAAAGAAGCCGACAGGCTGCGGGGGCTGCGCGCCATAAAGGCCGCATTACTGTTAGCACGGACAGAAAAAAGCGCCGGCGAAGAACTGGATAAAGACACCGAAATAAAAGTGTTGCAAAAGCTGATCAAACAGCGTAAGGAATCGGCAGAGATATATAAAACACAAAACAGGGGAGACCTTTATGCTATAGAAATGCAGGAAATGCAGGTGATTGAGCCTTACCTGCCTAAACAAATGAGCCATGATGAAATTGAAGCTTATTTGAAGGAACTGATTGCCCGCGTTGGGGCTACATCGGTAAAAGATATGGGCAAGGTGATGGGTGCAGCCAATAAGGAATTGGCGGGCAAAGCCGACGGGAGGACCATATCGGAAGTGGTGAAAGCGCTGTTGGCTTGAGTTGTGAGTGGTGAGTTTTATCTCGGATCGCTCACCACTGACCACTCACCATTCACCTAAATAATTCGATTATTTGTTGTAACATAAATGCAATAAGCTATTTTTATAGCGGAATAAGAGAGATGTTTGGTATTGAGGTTAATTTGCCGATACTTTAAGAAATTTAAATTTTACAAATTTTTATGGATTTTGTGCTTAAAGAGGAACATGGTTTTAGTTACATCGATGAGGGCGAGGGCGAAGTTTTACTGCTCCTGCACGGCCTTATGGGTGCTTTAAGCAACTGGGAAGGGGTAGTTGAGGAATTCAGGTCGGAATATAGGGTGATCATCCCCATCCTGCCTATTTACGATCTGCCGCTGATCACTACCGGTGTAAAAAGTCTGGCGAAATATGTACATAAATTTGTAACCTACAAGCGGCTAAGCGATGTTACGCTGCTTGGCAACTCGCTTGGCGGGCATGTGGCGCTCATATATGTATTATCGCATCCGTCAGTGGTGAAATCGTTGGTACTTACCGGCAGCTCGGGTTTGTATGAAAACGCATTCGGGGGCTCATTCCCGCGGCGTGGCAGCTATGATTTCATAAAAGAGAAGGTAGAATATACCTTTTACGATCCGAAAACGGCCACTAAGGAACTGGTCGACGAGGTTTTTGCAACGGTGAACGACCGGCACCGTGTGATCAGGATACTGGCGATGGCTAAATCAGCCATTCGTCATAACATGAAAAAGGATTTGCACAAGATTGAGATACCTGTATCGTTAATCTGGGGAAAAGATGATAAAATTACGCCTCCGGAAGTTGCTGTGGAATTTAGCCAGGAACTGCCGAATGCCGAATTACATTGGATAGACCATTGCGGCCACGCGGCCATGATGGAACAACCGGAGGAGTTCAACAGGATATTGAAAGGATTTTTAGAAAGGATAAGGGTTTAAGATGCTTGCGATCGAGTTAGTTGCTGATATCATTCCGCCGGTTAGGACTACCGATACCATCCAAAAGGTGGTTGACCGGATGGCGGAGTTTCGCATCCGGCACCTGCCAATTGTAAACGATGAGCAGTTTTTGGGCCTCATCGCGGAAGACGACCTTATTGAACAAACCGATTACCAGGCGCCTGTTAGTATTTTGGCGCTCTCGCTGTCTAATCCCTATGTACGTGATGAGCAGCACATTTACGATGTTATCCGCATATTTTATGAGCAACAGCTTACCGTTGTGCCGGTATTAAACGACAAAGGCAAATACCTCGGGCTCATTTCAATCAATTCGCTGACCGAATATTTTGCACAGCTTACGTCGGTAAGCCAGCCCGGCGGTATCATTGTGCTGGAGATCAACAATAAAAACAATTCCCTGGCCCACATGGCGCAAATCGTGGAATCAGACAACGCGCAGATCCTTAGCTCCTACATCCGCTCGTTCCCGGATTCAACGCGAATGGAAGTCACCCTTAAAGTAAACAAGCAGGATATTTCGGCAATTTTGTCTACCTTCTTACGATACGAGTACACCATTAAAGCAACTTTTAACCATAGCGGAGAAATTGATAATTCGCGGGACCGGTATGATTCGCTGATGAACTATCTTAACTTATAGTTCATGGTTCATAGTTGATAGTTCATGGTAAGAAAGAGTAATTAGATAATGGCATTTAGGTTTGAAGATTTGCAGGTTTGGCAAAAGGCAATGGATTTGGATGACCAGATAAATCAATTAACGAAGACCTTCCCAAGGGAAGAATTACACATTTCAACGTCACAAATTAAAAGAGCGGCAGATTCCGTGGTGTTGAATATTGCCGAAGGTTCAACCGGTCAAAGCAAGGCCGTATTTAAGGTGTTTTGGGGCTATTCATTATGGTGGGCGATTGAAGTGGTAAGCTGCCTGTTCATCGCAAAACGAAGGAATTACATTTCGGATGAAATATTTAAGCCTTTTTACAACGACTATGAAACGCTTGTTAAAATGATAACTTCTTTAAAGAATTCATTTTGATCGTTAATCAACTTTCTTGCTTTTCTACTATGAACCATGAACTATGAACCATGAACTATGAAGATTGCAATCTACGGCAGGCCATTTAACGACAGCGCAGTACTTCCGTACATACAACAGGTTTTCGATAAACTGATGCAGCATGGCGCTGATATTTATGTTCATCACCAGTTGCATTTCTATCTGAAGGACAACATCAGCACGCTGCAATACAAGGCTTTGGGCGCCGACGATAACATAAAAGGGCTTATCGATCTGTTTATTACCCTCGGTGGCGATGGAACTTTGCTGGATACGGTTACTCTCATCCGCGATTCGGGCATACCGGTTATTGGCATCAACTTTGGCCGCCTGGGTTTTTTGGCCAGCATCAACAAAAATGATATTGAAGATGCTATTCAGGCCGTGGCCACAAAAAACTTTACGCTTGACAGCCGCGAACTGATCTGCATCAATTCGGACACCAAAATTTTTGCATTGGATAATTTTGCGCTGAACGATATCACTATACACCGCCGGGACGATTCGGCCATGATCACCACCCACGTTTCGCTGAACGGCGAGTTTTTAAACTCCTACTGGGGCGATGGTATCATCATATCCACTGCCACCGGTTCAACCGCTTATTCATTAAGCTGCGGGGGGCCCATCATTCACCCTGGTTCGGGCAGCCTGGTCCTTACGCCGGTATCGCCGCATAACCTCAATGTACGGCCTATTGTATTGCCGGACAGCAGCGTATTATCGTTCGACGTTGAGAGCCGTGGTACCAATTACCTCGTTTCGTGCGATTCGCGTACAGATGCCATCGATAAAGCCATTCGGTTTGAGGTAAAAAAGGCAGGTTTCCGGCTAAATCTTGTCCGCTTAAATAATGAAAGTTATTTATCGACGTTAAGAAACAAATTATTGTGGGGGCTTGACGCCCGCAATTACTAAATTTGTGTGGATGCCCAAATTTGTACTTATTATATTTTTATTCCTGATCTCGTACAACTTAAAGGCCCAAACCTGGGAGTTTGGGGCAGGCGTCGGCGCCGCCGGCTATATGGGCGACCTTAATATCAACGATCCCATCAAACCCAGCGGCCCCTCCTTCGGCATTTTTGCCAAGCGAAATTTTAACGGCTACCTTGCTATCCGGGCCAGCTATAATTTCGGCGTCATCAGCGCTGCCGACAGTACCTCAAAAAACCCGCAATTTCAGCAGCGTAACTTAAGCTTTACTACCACTTTAAACGAGGTGAGCGTGATGGGCGAGTTTAACTTTTTTAACTATATCCCACAGGTAGGCCGGAACCGCTACACCCCTTACGTTTACCTGGGCGTGGGCGTTGTAACCTACACCCCTACTACGGTTTACCAGGGCCAAAAGTATGATCTGCGAAGTTTGCAAACCGAAAATCAAAAAAAGCCATACCCAATCACAGCATTTTCAATCCCCTATGGCGCAGGGTTTAAATACAATATTGCCGGCTCGGTAACGCTTGGCGTCGAGATCGGCTACCGCAACCCCAACACCGATTATCTGGATGACGTAGGCGGTTATTACGCCTTCAAGGGACACAATACCATACAGGAAAAATTATCCGACCGCTCGGGCGAGCAAACCGGCGTATACACCGGCAGCCCCGGCACCCAGCGCGGCGACCTTGTTCCGCGTGATACTTACTTCTTCACCCAGTTCACCATTTCGTTCACTTTCATTTCGCAGAAATGCTATTTTCAGTAGCCGGCAAAACAAATTAACAGGTTGATTTTCAGGCTGGGTGTACCACGATACGCCTGACACAAAAAAAACAGGTGAAACAGATGGCACATGGCTTCAGGGTAGTTTGACCATGAGGGCCGGCAAGCTAACTATTAACTGAAAAGAAATCGCCCAGGTGTTCATTTTTTTACGAAACCCCTGTTATTTTACTTCATAGTTTGGGTTTAAAAAGTTAACAGTAAGCGATCTATACGATAAGTGCGAAGTTTTACTTCATAGTTGAAATGGCAAAAAGCGTTCATTTTTGAACACTAAAATGAACACAACTCATAGTTAAAATTGCCCGCTAAACCAAATTCTCAAACCTGGCAATCCTGCTACTGCTACTGCTACTGCTACTGCTACTGCTACTGCAAACTGCAAACAGAACAGGGCATTCCCGCGCTGATAGAAGCGCGGTCGGGCCATACATTCATACGCCTGCATGCCTTAGGCGCGGCTCACGCTGATCCCCAGCCAGGCCGGTATCCATTTCTGTCCCTAACGCGAAGCGCCGTTAAATTCGATTCAAAGCCCCCAACTATTTTCAAATTCGTGAAATTCGCACCAATTCGTGCCATTCGTGTACATTCAAAATGCGTACGAAACATCATCGAAACACCATCAAACCACTATCAAAACGCATACAAACGGCATCGAAAAAAAATTTTAAGGGCAAAAAAGCGTTCATTTTTGTTCATTTGATGAACGTTTTTTTAGCCTCTGGAAATTGGCAACAACCCCAATAAAATCCTCGAAATTCCCGGGCTACTGACAAAACACTGTCACCATCACCTTC
>Ga0134127_10000604_pt1 | contig 31730 bp, 26 predicted proteins | sample KB31753_FD_96459 | JGI IMG/M metagenome (GOLD analysis project Ga0134127, IMG submission 96459) | Terrestrial soil microbial communities with excess Nitrogen fertilizer from Kellogg Biological Station, Michigan, USA - KB3-175-3 | ecosystem: Environmental > Terrestrial > Soil > Unclassified ...
TGCTCTCCACCCGGGGTTATGGCCCCGACGCGGTTACTTTCAATTACTGGCCCTACAGTGTCGGCCAGGTCAGGGACTTTCACCCTGCTGTTCAAGTGCGCTTTCAGGCGCACATAGCCCGGCGTTTCAACGCCGGGAGGCCAGCGTCAATTGTATCAGTCCCGTCGTAAGGCAGGACGAATGGGAGTATTTGTGGGACAGCCGTCCCTTCTTCGGGACGCGGCAGCTTCTGCCCTGAACCTGGATTCCGTAGCAGCCGGCGTCAGGAGGCTCAAACTTTCTGGAAGAAGAAGAACAGAGCCTCCTCACGTCGGCTGCTACAGTTCATGGTCCCAATGTGCGTTCAGAATTGGAGGTCGAGGCTGCCCATCAACCCAGCGTTGAGACGCTTTGGGCTATTCTCAGGATGTCCCTTCGGGACATAGGCTTTGGCGCAGCCCGCGCATTACCGAAAGGCATTACGAAGTCGGGCCAGAATGCACGCTGTCGTCGGCGCTCACAGAGCGCCGCTACAGTTTTAAACGGGCCCCGTTCAATAAAGTGGCATCCGGCGTGAGCCGAATCCTTTCCGGAAAGGGCGGCGCTTCGCACGGTGAGCCGAAGCGGAGTCGTGCTTCGCTGGCCTCCGCGGTCGTCCGTCATGGTTGCTTTTCTCCCACCGGGCCGGGTTTACTCTTGCCGTGGAACCCACGCCAGTGCCGCGCGACCCGATGCGGATGCAGTCGGTACAGACGCCCATCATCCCGGTCGTCGCCGAACTTATCCGGCAGAATCCAGGCACGATTTCGCTGGGGCAAGGCGTGGTCAGTTACGGTCCGCCGCCTGAAGCCGTGGCGGAGATTCAGCGTTTCCTCGCGGACCCGGAGAATCACAAGTACAGACCGGTGACCGGCGTGCCCGAACTCGTCGAGGCGTTCGCCAGGAAGTTGCGCGAGCAGAATGGCATGCGGGTTGGCGGTGATTCTCATTTCGTCGTCACCGCGGGTGGCAACATGGCGTTCATGAACGCCGTGCTCGCGATTACGGATCCGGGCGACGAAGTCATTCTCCAGACTCCCTACTACTTCAATCACGAGATGGCGGTCACGATGGCGAGTTGCCGGCCAGTGCTCGTGCCGACCGATGCCAACTACCAACTCCAGCCCGACGCCATCCGCGCCGCGGTCACGGAACGCACGCGCGCGGTGGTGACAGTCTCGCCGAACAACCCCACCGGCGCCGTCTATCCCGAAGCGGCATTGCGCGAAGTGAACCGTATTTGCGCCGAACGGGGCGTGTGGCACATCCACGACGAGGCATATGAATACTTCGTGTTTGGCAACGCCCGGCATTTTTCGCCCGGCTCGGTGGACGGCGCGGCGGCGCACACGATTTCGCTCTTCTCGCTCTCGAAGGCCTACGGCTTCGCCAGTTGGCGTATCGGCGGGATGGTGATCCCCGAGCGGTTGCTGACGCCCGTGCGAAAAATCCAGGATACGATCCTCATCTGCGCGCCGGTCATTTCGCAATTCGCGGCGGTCGGCGCGCTGCGGGCCGGAGCGTCCTATTGCCGCGAACACCTGCGCGAACTGACGGCCACGCGCGAATTGGTGCTGCGCGAACTGGCACAGGTGCGCGAGTTCTGCGATGTGCCGCCCGCCGGGGGCGCGTTCTATTTCCTGCTCCGGCTCCGATCCGATCGCGCGCCAATGGAACTGGTCGAAAGGCTCATCCGCGAGCATCGCGTGGCGGTCATTCCAGGAACGACGTTCGGCCTTGAGCAAGGCTGCCACCTTCGCGTGGCCTACGGCGCGCTTCGCCGCGAGACGGTGGCGGAGGGGGTGGGGAGGTTGGTAAGGGGGTTGAAGGGGATTTGCGGCTGAGACGCAAAAAAGCTCAAAGTTCAAAGCTCAAAGCTCAAGAGAAACTCCAGCAGCCAAATTCCAAATCCCAGGTGGTACCGCGCCGTTTGGAACTTGGGCCCTGGACCTTGGAGCTTATCTTGAGCTTTGAGCTTTGAGCTTTGAACTTTGGACTTCCAAGTCGGTCAGAAGTAAAACTTGAATCCCGCCGCCAGCGTTCGCTCCCGGGGCAGTTCGTTGTAAAGCGTGAGCGGATTCAAACGGTAATCCTGGTCGAGGATGTTCAACAGGCTCACGCGCAATTCGGCGTGGCGCCCGGGGAAGCGGTAGCCCACAGCCACGTTGTGCTGCCAGAAGTCCGAGTCTTCCAGCCCGCCTTTGTTGTCTTGCTGTGACCAAACGGTCCACCACTGGCCGAAGAACCCGCAGCGGCAGTTGTAATTGGCAAAGAGCGTCACCTGATTCAGCAACGCCTCGTCGTGAGTTGAGGCATCACTGGAAAGGCGCGGGCTGGATTCGTAAGCGGGGTATTCCGATTGGAGGTCTGCGTCCGTAAGCCGGTAGGTCGCGCCGAAGGACCAGTTATTGCCGAGCAACTGGCTCACCGTTGCGGCCAGCGTGCGTTCACGAAAGTTGAGGTTCTGCTTGATGCTCGTCGGCGACGAACCAGCCGACGTGAAGTCGAACGCGCCGATCATGCGGTCCGCGTCGGAGTAGAGCCATTCTCCCCCCAGAGTGAGATAAGTTCGGGTGGGCAACTTCTGTTCGAGCGCCGCGCCAAAGGTCTCGAAGCGCGTGCCCGGCACCAGGCCGACGACGGATTCGGGCACGAGGCTGCGGAAGGCCTGGTTGAACCCGCCGATCTGCGTCGGCTCCAGGCGCACGCTGGTGTCAAAATAGACGCCGCCCAGCGAACGGGTCCAGGCACCGCGCAGGGTAGTATTCGTCCACGGCGTATATTGGAAGCCGAGTTTGGGCGAAACCTGGTCGCGGCGCTGCTGATCGTCAGAGATCGGAGGGACGACGGCATTCTTGGGGTAGTCCAGGTAGTCGTAGCTGACGCCCGCCTGGAGTTGCAGCGGGCGCGCCACCTGCCAGAACCAATAGGCGTACGCTGAGCCCCGAAAGAGGTCGTTGTCAAAATCCTGGACGATGTTCGTCGGGGTCAGTGAGACGCCGTTTGTCACAATGCTGGAAGTCTCGACCTCGCCGCCCTGGGCGCGCGCGCCGAAGATGAGTGTGTGGCGCTCGTTCTGCCAGATTTGTTGAATCTCGGCGGTCAACGCGTGGAAGTCCGTTTCGTAGGTCACGCCTTGCGGCGATGCGAACGCGTCCACCGGAGGGCCCGCCGGACGAATGAACGTCGTGAGATTGAACGAGCCATTGAAGTCCAGGTTGTCCTCCAGGTAGCCCCCCAGGAACAGAGTGTGGGAACCCGGCGCCCACTCCCGGTGCCAGCCGATGAACGCGTTAGGGTCCTGCCGTTCGTGGACGCGCTGAGCCGTGCTCGCATTGGTCTGATAGTAGTATTGCGCCAGATCGCCTGACTCCCCACGGTTATCCTCGACGCGAAGGAAAAGGTTGTCCCGCGCCGAGAGTTGCTGCTTGAAGGTCGCGCTCAAATCCGTCACCTCCAGGTCGTTGTTCGGGCGCTGGCCGGGGTCCGTGTGGTAGAAGGCGTCAAGGGAGAAACTGCTATTGCCGAAGATGCCGTAATACGAGCCGCGCTCGATCCACTCGCCGCTGCTGAAATATTCGGTGCTCGAGACGATGCCGAGACGGTCGCCCTCGAAAAGGCGCGAATAAGGTTCCTCGGCGATGTTCCGCGGGAAGGCGCCCGCCGCGGCGGGCGCGAGCAGATTCGCGACAAGCTGCTCGCTTAGCCAGGGGGTTTCGTACCGCAAATTGATCAGCTTCGGATCGCGCAGGGCGTCGTAGCTGTTGGCCAGGAAAAGGTGCGCTGAGAAGTTGCCGTAGTCCAGGCCCACGGCCCGCGAAGCCTCACGCGTGCTCCACTCGAACATACCCGCGTCGCGGTAGACGCCGGCCAGGTTCGCGCTGCGGGTCGCCAGATCCTGTTCGAGCCGGAAGCGGGACTGGAAAAGGCTTCGATTGTCGTTGAGCGCCTTGGAGTGTTCGAGGTTGGAAACAGATTCGTTGATCCGATTCTGCCGCTGCTGAACCAACGCAAGGTAGAGCCACGAAGTCGGGTCGTTGGGGTCGAACTGTTGGGCCAGCGTCAAATCCTTCTCGGCGCGCCGCAAGTCGCCTTCGGCGGCCCACGATTTGCCAAGATAACTGCGCAGAAGCGAACGGGTCGGCTCCAGCGTCGCCGCCACCTGGAGGTCCTCGCGCCCGCCCGCGGTGTCGCCGTGCCGGTGCCGGCACAAGCCGCGCCCGAGCCAGCCGTTGGCCAGCGCCGGGTCGAGCGCGATGGCGTCGTTGAAGAATTGCTGGGCCTGCCGGGTGCGGCCCTGCTGCGCCAGCACGAAGCCGCGGAGCGCGTGGCCTTGCGCGTGACGCGGCGCAAGCTCCAGCCCGCGTTCGAGGGCGGCCAGAGCCGCCTGCTTCCGGCCGAAGCTCATTTCCAGTTCAGCGACGCGAATCCATGCCGGCCCAAAACCCGGCGCCCAGCTTACGGCCTGCTTCGCGGCGCGAAGCGCTTCGGGCAACTCCGAACGCGATTGCCGGTAATAGGAATCCGCCAGGCTGGCAGTGGCTGTGGTGGGCGGCGCGCCCGTGAAAGACTCTCCTTTCACGGCCGCGATCAGTTTGCGCAGCGCAGCGACGAGCGGGGTTTTGCCTGCAACCGCGCCCAGCATCGTTTCCGCGCGGGGCACGTCGCCCGCCGTGAGGAACAACGCCGCGCGATAAAGCCGTTCGGCGTCGGTGGCCGGCTGGCGGCCGGCCGGGTAGCGAGCCAGGGCCCCCGCGGCATCGCCGACACGATACGCGGACAGCGAGTCAGCCAGCGCTTGCTGGTCGGCGACCTCCATCTGCGCTTCCGCCACGACGAGGACGGCCGGATAGTAGAGTGTCCATTGGATGACGTTGCGGGTGTCGAGCGCGGCGGTTTTGCGCGGGGCCTGACCGGGATCGACAGTGCCCTGGTCGCCGCTGGCCAGGGTGAGATCGCCCTGGTCGTTACTCAATAAGACTTCGCCCTCGATGAGCGTCAGCACCGTTCGGCCGGTCGCTTCGTCCACGCTCAACTCGAATTCCGTCCCGCGAATTGCCCCCGAAGCCAGCGGCGTTCTGAATTGCAGCTCGGTGGGCTTCTCGCGGTTGAACAGATACGACTTGCCCGCCTTGAGATCGAGCATCATTCGCCGGCCGGGCAGCGTCGGCGGGCGTATCTCGAGCGTCGTGAGATCGCCCACGCGCTGGACGCTGCGGTCGGTAAGGAGGATTGTGGCGCGGCTGCCTTCGCCGGTGTGGACGCGATCGCCGATGTTCAGCACCTGATTGGTGCGTGCCGGGACCCAATTCAACGTGCCCGCAGGCGCGACTTCGACTGTCCCTTCGATCGTGAGCAGGACAATTTGAGTCACGACACTGGGGGAAGCTTGTGGGACAGGTTGGGCCGGTGCGGTTTGCCGCGAGGCAACCGCCGAACCAATAATCAGGAGAGTCAGAGCCAGGCGGGAAGTCACGAGCATCCTGCGTGAGCGGGTCCAGCTAACGCGGAGAACGTGACACAATCGGTCGAGGAATACAATGGATTTGACGCGGCTGGCGCGCAGAGCCACGCAATGCAAGAGGTGGGGCGAGCGTCCTCGCGAGCCGCCCGCGTACCAAGGGCACTTTTCCCGGAAACTCCCCTTGAACGATTCGTGAATTTTGACGCTTTGGGACCTCTCCGGAGCCGCCGATAGTACTAGTGCCTCCTCCGGAGGCCGGAGATGCCCTCTGGCCGCGCCGGAAGGCACACTATTATGAGCACCTGGAACAACGAACCAGAAGGGCAGCAGCAAAGCCCCAGCGAAACCCCGGCCCGCTTCGTCCCTGAAGTCGTGAATGCAAACTCATTTGTTACTGAAGGCTCGCTTGCTGTCGCTCCAGACGCCGCGCCGGCCGCCACGCCGCCGGCCGAAGTTGTGCCGTTGCCATCCAGCGCTCAGGAGTCGGCTCAGGAATCGGACGTTCCACAATCGGAGGCGGAGGACATTGAGCAGAACAAGGTTTTCGCGATCGTCGGTTACCTGGGGATCCTGTTCCTGGTGCCACTGCTGGCCGCGCCGAACTCGAAGTTCGCCCGCTACCACGCCAACCAGGGCATCGTCCTCTTCATCGCCTCGGTGGTGGTGACCGGCGCCTTTTACATCCTTGGACACATTCCGGTCATCGGACGCGTGTTTGGATTTGTGGGTTATCTCGTGTGGTTGGCCGTCTTCGTATTGATGGTCCTCGGCATCGTCAATGCGGCCAACGGCAAATGCCAGCCCCTGCCCGTACTGGGCAAGTATCAATTGCTCAAGTAAGAGCTAGTCTCACCTGCCACGCCGGGCGTGGCGCGCCGTCTTTTCACTCCGGGCGATGGCTCTCGAGGACGCTCGTCCCACCGGTGATCTTGCCGAATTCGCTACGTCCTGGCCCTGACACTTCCCCCTTTTCACGGCGGAGCGACTGGCGTAGCGTGCCCGCCACTCTCGCCACATGCCGAGTTTTTACATCAAGACGTACGGCTGCCAGATGAACGAGCGCGACAGCGAAGCCGTCGCCGCGCAACTCGTGGCCAAGGGCTATTCGCTGGCGGGCTCCGAACACCTCGCGGACGTCGTGCTGCTCAACACTTGTTCGGTGCGCGACATGGCCGAGCAAAAGGCGCTCGGCAAGATGGCCGCCCTGGCCGGCCAGGCCCGCAAGGAACGTCCAGGACAGGTCCTCGGTTTCCTGGGCTGCATGGCGCAGAGCCGTGGACGCGAACTCATCGATCGGCTGCCCGACGTCGACCTGGTGCTTGGCACCCAGAAGTTTCACCGAACAGCCGACTACCTGGATGACCTGCTCGCCGGCCGTCGCGACAAAGTTGTCGACGTGGCCGAAGAGCAGGACAGCGAGGCGAAAATCCGCGAGCACGTCCTCAATGGCAACGGCGAACGGGCGGTGACGGCGTTCGTCAGCATCATGCAAGGGTGCAACCAGCGCTGCACGTTTTGCATCGTGCCCTTCACCCGCGGTGAGGAGCGGAGCCGGACGATTCCCGACATCGTTGCCGAATGCCGCGAACTCGCCGCGCGTGGCGTGAAGGAAATTACGCTGCTTGGGCAGATCGTAACGAGCTATGGAAGGCGGGGGAACATTTGGAATGGTGTGGCGAGCGAAGCGCGGCACCGCACTTCGGATGGCCAGAGTGAAGCCAAGGCGCCACCGCCGCGCTCTGCTGACGCAGTCCAGAAGTCGGCCTTCGTGCAATTGCTCGAAGCGGTGCACGAAATCGAGGGACTGGAGCGCATTCGCTTCACGTCGCCGCATCCCAAGGGTTACGGGGATGATCTTGTGGAGGCTTATGGCCGGCTTCCGAAACTGGTCGAAAGCGCCCACATCCCCGTGCAGAGCGGCAGCGACCGGATGCTGAAGGCGATGCATCGCGGTTACACGCGCGAGCGGTTCCTGGGCATCGTTCAGAAACTCCGGGCCGTGCAGCCTGCCATCGGCATCACCACGGACTTCATCGTCGGCTTTCCTGGCGAGACGGAGGAAGACTTCGAGCAAACGCTGTCGCTGGTGAGCGAGGCGGGCTTCGACAACGCCTTCATCTTCCGCTACAGCCCGCGCAAGGGCACGCCCGCCGCGACAATGCCCGGCCAGGTGCCCGATGACGTGAAGGAAGCGCGCAACCATCGCCTCCTGGAATTGATGAACCAGCAGGGAGCCCGACGCTACTCGGCCCTTGTGGGCCAGTGCCGACAAATCCTTGTTGAAGGCCCCAGCAAGAAGAACCCCGCGCGCCTCACGGGCCGCACGCGGTGCAACAAGATTGTCGTCTTCGAGGGCGCCGAGCGCCATCGCGGACAGCTCATGGACGTTCAGATCACTCGGACGGGCTCGTTCACGCTTTACGGCGATCCTGCCGTGTTAGGGATGGAATGAGCGATGATCCCCAAGGACGTTTCCCCCGGGCATCGCCTCTTCACGATATTCAGCATCGCGGTGAGCGGGCTAATCCTTCTCGTAGCCGTGGGCGGCTTTTTCCTGGTTCGAGCGCTAATGGACAACTGGATGCTAAAGCAGGATGCGAAGCAACATGCCTACTCCGCTGGATTCGGGCAGGCCAGAAGCGACTTCGCGCGCGGAAAGCGTCAGATTCTGGAAGTGCATCTGTTCGACACGTCCGGCGAGTACTCGGGCAGGGTGCCTGATGATGGCGTTGATGAGCCGACGGGACGGAGAGAAGGCGTTTACGAAGTCCGGCGCTTCATGGTGAACAAGTCCTTCCCTGCGGTGCATCGGGACGTGCAGGGTTCCTATGTGAAAGGGTACAACAAATCCATGCAGAACCTGCATGAAAAGCCCGAGTGGTTTGACACGAACGGTCTTAGGGTCGCAAATCCCATCCGGACCGTGGCAAGAACGAATTCCGAAGCCAAGCCAACTTCGCCGTGACAGCCATGGCTTCTTGATATCATAGTCGACGAAGCTAAAGCGCATGCTGACCCTCAATCTCTCCACCGTCTCCGCCAGCCTCGGCGTGCTCTACGCCGTCCCGAACATCTGGGGCGTTCTGAAACCGGCGTCGTTTGCTTCTGCGGCTCGAAAGTTTCCGCGCTACACGCCGCTCGGCTTCGTGCTCACCCTGGCGGCCACCGGGTGGTTCATCTATTACGTGAGCCTGGAGACCAACCAGGACTTCGTGTATCTCAAGAAGCTCCTTTACTACGGGTTCGGCGCCGTGGGAGTGGGCACATGCTTGTTCGTGCGCGACTTTCTGCCGGTGCGCGGCCTGGCGGCCTTGCTGTTGCTGGCGGCCAAAGCCATGACCGATACGGCGCGAGTGGTCGAAACAGACTGGCGACTGGTCATCGTCACGTGGGCCTACGTCTTTGTCTTCGCAGGAATGTGGTTCACCATCTCGCCCTGGCGGCTTCGGGATCTCATCCTTTGGAGCACGGCCAGCGAAGTGCGCACCCGTTATTGCTGTGGGTTCCGTCTGGCGCTCGGCCTCTTTGTGCTGGTGCTCGCATTCACGGCGTTCCGCGCTTCCTGAACCGCCCGCGTGCCGGAGAACAAGATCCTCGTCATCCGCGGCGGCGCCATCGGCGACTTCATCCTGACGCTGCCGGTACTGGCCGCGCTGCGCCGGCAATTCCCCGAGTCCCGCCTGGAGGTCCTCGGGTACCCGCACATCGCGCGGCTGGCATTGGCAGGCGGACTCGTGGACGACCTGCGGCCCATCGAATCGCGAGGGCTTGCCGGCTTCTTTGCCCGCTCCGGCGAACTGGACTCGGCCTTGCAATGTTACTTCGACGGCTTTCCCATTATCATTTCCTTCCTCTATGATCCGGACGGCATCTTCCTGTCGAACGTCGCCCGCTGTTCCCGCGCCCAGTTTATCGTCGGACCTCACCGACCTGACGACGCAGCCGGCCTCCACGCCACGGAAGTTTTCCTGAAGCCTCTGGAATCCCTCGCCATTTTCGACGCTGACCCCGTGCCGCGACTGACTCTCAACTCTCAACTCCCGACTCTCAACGAACTTGCCATCCACCCCGGCAGCGGCAGCGAACGCAAGAACTGGCCCGAAGCCAACTGGGCGGAGCTGCTTCAACGCCTGGCCACGGAAACGTCCCTCCAATTTCTCCTCGTGGGGGGTGAAGCCGAAGGTGAGCGCTTAACGCGCCTGGCCCAGGTGTTGCCGGCGAACCGTTACGAGATTCTCTCATCAAAGCCGCTGGACGAAGTCGCCGGGCGCCTCCGCCAGTGCGCAGGATTCGTGGGGCACGACTCCGGGATTACGCATCTGGCCACCGCGCTTGGCGTGCCGTCGCTGGCCTTGTGGGGTCCAACACCCGAGGCGGTGTGGGCACCAAAAGGGGAACGCGTCACGATTCTGCGCGCGCTCCTGGAATCGGGCTCGACGGCGCCAGCCGAAGTGCTCAGCCGGCTTCGCCGTCTTCTGCCGCGAGTCTATTAGACTGGTTGCCAAAAAGTCATTCCCGATTGGTAGGGCTGCGTTGCCGCGCAGCCTCGCACGACCGGCAGGTCGTGCGCCACAATCGGAAATGACTTGGCAAACTCTATAACCTGCATCTTTCTCAGCGGCAAGCCGCAACCAAGATAGAGCGCGGACAGCCATGTCCGCGCGTTCCTGAGCAGAGCAATGCGGTCTTGGGAAAGGCTGTCTGCGCGCCTGTGAAAAATGCAGACCAAGACCTCAAAACGCGAGCAGGTAGGGCGCAAATTTGGCACTGCCGCCAGACTACGGCACGCGCGCAAGCATCGTAGCGCAGATTTCCAATCCGCCGTATTGCTGAATTCCATTCGGCAGACGTCGCTAAGGCCATGCGCTCCGAACTGTCTACGAGCCCTTCGACTTTTTCCAACGCGCCGTCATTTCGAACGCCGCGTTCAATCTGTAGCGGCGCTCTATGAGCGCCGAACAAGGTGCACATTCTGGCCCGATTTCGGCGGTCACAGACGTCACAGACCGCCGCTATAATCCGCGCTACGGTCGCGGTGCGAAAGGCGAGACACGGCCTACTTGGTGGTTTACCTGCAGCCTTACGCGAGCAGGTAATTACCCAATAAGTCCCGGTTGACAGGCCAATCATCCAGTGCCTAAGTATAACTAATTCTCTAGTCTCGCAACCGTGCGGAAAGGACCGAATATGAGTGCCAACTCTCGAGGCTCCACGCTTTCCCTGCTCTTCACACAACTGAGGTTACTCGCCGCCGCTGCGGCTCTGGTTCTTTTGAGTCATCCAATCGCCACGCGCGCGGGTGGCGTGGTGACCCAGTGCACTGACTCGGACCTGCGCGCGGCATTGGCCGGCGGGGGCACCGTGACGTTTGACTGCGATGGCGTCATCACGCTGACCAACACGCTGACCATTGCCACCAACACGACCCTCGACGCCACGGGCCGGCAAATCGTCTTGAGCGGCGGCGGAGCGGTGCGCGTGTTCATAGTCACGGCCGACGTCGAACTGGCGCTCATGGGCATGACGGTCGCCGATGGTCTCAGCGGCGTTGGCGGCGCCGTGCTCAACAGGGGATCGTTGAAAGCCACCGCCTGTACGTTTTCGGGCAATCGGGCGGTGGGCGGCCTGAATCTCGGCGGGGCGATCGCCAATTTCAGCGGCAGCCGGGTAACCTTGGACCGATGCAGCTTCATCGGGAACACGGCGGCCAGCTACGGCGGAGCGATTGGCGACAACACGTTGAGCGGGCCCATCCTGATTACGAACTGCACCTTTGCCTACAACACCGCCCCGCGCGGGGCTGCGCTCGGAACGATCTGCGCCGCCGACGTGACCGATTACATCGTCAATTGCACGTTCTTCGGACACACCGGCAACGCCGTCCAGAACATGGGCGCGAAGGCGCCGGTGTTGCTCAATTCCATTCTCGCGGGCAGCGCGGGAGCGAATTGCACGGGCGACTTGTTGGACGGCGGGCACAACCTCAGCTCAGACAGCAGTTGTAATTTCACGAACGTTGGCAGCCTGATGAACACCGACCCGAAGCTCGCTCCTCTCGCCAGTTATGGCGGGCCGACGCCCACAATCGCGTTGATCGACGGCAGCCCGGCCATTGACGCCACCAGCCCGGCCAATTCTCCCCCCGCCGACCAGCGTGGACAACTTCGGCCGGTTGGCTCGGCCACCGACCTTGGGGCCTACGAAGGTTCGGTGCCGCTTCAAGGCATCGTGCGCATGGCGGCCACAACCATGAACGCGAATGAGAACGGCTCGGCGGCCGTCGTCACGCTCCTGCGGGGCGGCGATACTTCATTGGCCGGGACGGTCAGCTTCGCCACCAGCGACGGCACCGCTTTAGCCGGCCTCGATTATGTCGCGACCAATGGAGTCGTCATGTTCTCTGCGGGCGAAACCAACAGAACAATCGATGTGCGGATCTTGAACGACGCCATCCGCGAAATCCCTGAATCGTTCCGAGTAACACTGTCAAACCCGACCGGCGGCATTTGGTTGATGGGCCAGACGAATACGACGGTAACCATTTATGACGACGACGTGACCGTCGTGAGCGACTGCACCGCCGCGGCATTGAGGGAAGCGTTATTGCAGGGGCAGACGATTCGCTTCGCGTGCGATGGCGCCATCGTGCTCGACAGCAACCTGGTCGTTTCGAGCACAACCTGGCTCGATGCGGCGGGTCATAACGTGACGCTTGACGGAAATCAGTCGACGCGGGTGCTGACCGTGCCGGCGAACGTGACCTGCACGTTGGCTGGATTGAAAGTGGCCAACGGACGCCATCCGAGCGACGGGGGCGGCATCCTCAACGAAGGCACATTGACGCTGCTCCAATGCACGTTGTCGAACAATGTGGTGACTGGCGGGACAGGGCTCACCCGCGGGGGCGGCATTCTCAATCTTGGAACGTTGGAAGCCTTCGACTGCACGTTCGTCACGAACCGCGTGGACACCGGTTCCACCTATGGAGGCGCCCTGCATAACTCCGGCGTCCTGCGGGTGGACCGCTGCGCCTTCCTTCACAATGTCGCCACGTCGAGCGGCGGAGCAATCGCTAACTGGGTCAGCGCGTCGGGTGAAATGCACGTGGGCGTCACCAACAGCACGTTCTTCGGCAATCGTGTAGTATTCCTCGGGGGCAGCAGCGTGTATTACGTTTCTGGAGGCACGACCGTGCGCGGCCAGCCCTACATCGTGAACTGCACCTTCGCTGATGGTACCGGAGCGATGGGTGGCATGGGTTTTCCTGGACCCTGGGTCGCCAACACCATCGTGGGATCCTGCCCGAATTGCACCGATGGTGGAAATAATCTGCCATGGACAGCCGCCATCGATCCACGCCTGGGTCCTCTCACTAACAACGGAGGGCCAACCCTGACTATGGCGCCGATGCCAGACAGCCCGGCGCTGAACCAGGGGAACAACGCCTTCTGCCCGCCGACTGATCAACGCGGGGTGTCAAGGCCGTTCGGCCCATCGTGCGACATCGGCGCCTACGAGAGCACGGTGTCCCCCTCACCCTCGTTCCTGCAGTTGAGCGCTGCTGCGTTGAGCGTCAACGAAGCAGGTGGCAGCGCGATGGTTAATGTCATCCGCAGCGGGAGCAGCGCCGGGGCGGCGTCCGTCCATTATGCGACCGCGAACGGCACGGCGCTGGAGGGGAGCGATTATCTGGCAGCCTCGGGCGTGTTGAATTTCGTCAACGGCCAGACCAGCGCCACCGTCGCTGTCTCGATCCAAAATGACCTGACGCCGGAACCAAATGAAACGTTTCAATTGACACTGTCCGCGCCGAGTGGCGGTCCAGCGCTGGGCAGTCTCGTCCAGACAACGATCACGATTCTCGACAATGATCCGGTATATCCCGGCACGCTCCAATTCAGCAGCCCGACTTACAGCGTCAGCGAGAGCGACGGTGAGGCCCTCATAACGGTTACTCGCACTGGCGGGACCAATGGCGTCGTTTCCGCGGAGTTCTTCGTGGCCGGCGGCACAGCCAACGCATCAGACTATGTTGCAGCCACGGGTACCGTCGTCTTTCTCGACGCGGAAGCGCGGAAGACCTTTGCGTTCCGAATCGTTCCGGATGGCGTTCCCGAAGGTCCCGAGACCGTCGTGCTCGGGCTCCGAAATCCCACGGGTGGAGCGGCTGTGTCCGATGCAACGACCACTCTCTCGATAGTCGATGCAAATCAGACGATAACCGCCTGCAATGGGCTCAGCCTTCGCACCGCCGTGGCGGCCGGAGGCAATATCTCGCTGACCTGCGATGGAACGATATTCCTGACCGCACCCCTGGTGGTGGGCAGCGGTGTGAGCATTGATGCATCCGGCCACAACGTTTCGATTAGCGGAAGCAACGCGACGAGGTTGTTTGTGATTCTGCCTGGCGTAACGCTGTCGCTGCGACACCTTGGGATGATTGACGGTCTGGCTCTCGGCACCAACGGCGGCACGGCACTATCGGGTGAACCGGCAAATGGCGGAGCCGTTTGCAACAGCAACGGTGTCCTGAACGCCTACGGCTGCACCTTCGAACGTCATCGCGCGCAGGGGGGCAACGGCGGGCCCGGCACTGGTGGATTCCCATCCATAACGGGCAACGGCGGAGCGGCGGCCGGCGGTGCCATTTACAACTGGCAGGGACTGGTGAACGCCAGCAACTGCCTCTTCGCGTCCAACCGTGCCATGGGTGGCACCGGAGGAATTTCATCGTCCTTTGCGAATGGTGGCGAATCCCACGGAGGCGCCATTTACAACCTGAATGGCTCGGTGCATCTGGCCTGGACGGTCATGACGAACAACGTCTCGCTGGCAGGGCAGCACCGTCGCTTCGGCACTCTTGGCGGTAGTGCCGCGGCGTTTGGCGGCGCGCTCCATAATCAAGGTGACGCTGCCCTGGTGGCCAGCCGTGTGTCAGGGAACGTCGCCATTTCTGAATACTTCAACTCCGCCAGCGGAGGCGGCATTGCGCATCAGGCGCCGGGCTCTCTGAGCCTGACCGATAGCACGATATCCGAGAACCGCGCTCTGGGCGGCGCCGGCCTGTTTATCAGCACACCTCTCGGCCTTCCCGGCCAACACGCGTTTGGCGGAGGCGTCTACGTTGCGTCCGGCGAGGTGTGGTTGACCAGGAGCACTCTCGCCAACAATCTGGCCATTGGCGGCGCAGGCGTGCCAAACGGCGCGGGAACCGGCCAGGGAGGAGGCATGTACAATGCCAGCGCTGCCAATCTGGACAATTGCACGGTCGCCCAAAACGTCGCCCGGGGTGGGCAAGGCCGCTCATCTCCCAGCGGCACAGGAGAAGGTGGCGGCATTTATAATGGTGCCACCGGGACCATGCTGTTGACCCACGTGACGGTTGCGGCAAACGCAGCCGAACCTGGCCCGAACGGACATCCTGCCGGTCAGGCGCGCGGCGGAGCCATCGCCTCAGCGGGCGGCTCGGTCACGTTGCACAACACGATCCTGGCCAACAGCCTTTTGGCCAGCAATTGCTTTGGAAGCGGCTTCGTGGACGAAGGGCACAACCTCTCCTCCGATGCCAGTTGCAACTTCAGCGCCACGGGCAGCCTGAACAATACTGACCCCGTACTTGGGCCGCTGGCCGATTACGGTGGGCCTACTCCCACGATGGCGTTGCTTGCCGCCAGTCCGGCACTGGACGCGGCCGACCCGGCGTTTTGTCCAGCGACTGATCAGCGAGGCTGGGCGCGGCCGTTTGGAGCAGGCTGCGACATCGGCGCGTTTGAATCCGCGCCGCCGTATACCGTCCTCGGTCAGGTGTATGGCTTCACGACCCCGGCCAGCGGCATCCAAATCGCCTCGCCTTCGGGCTCCACTCCCGTTCCTCCGGGCGGCCAATTCGCCGTTCATGGGCTTTCAGCGGGGACCCACCTGCTTTCCATCTCCTCTCCCGAATGTGTCTTTATTCCCAAGACCCGTTCGGTGACCGTCGGTCCCGATGTGGTGGACGTGAGCTTCTTGTCTTACCGCTCGAACGCGCTGGTCCTTGAGCGAATCTCTGCAAACACCGTGCGTGGCACATTTGCTGGCGAAGCTGGCGTGACCTATCACGTGTTGAGCAGCACGGAGTTGTCAGGTTTCCTCCCCTACTCCACGAACCAGGCGCAAGCCGACGGGCTCTTTCAGTTCATGGAAGACACCGCCGGCGCGCCAAAACGGTTCTTCCAAGTCGTGCGCCCGTAAGCGCCGGACGACGCGGCATCCCCACTGGGGCGCGGACAGCTTTGTCCGCGCGACTCTGTTCCTCGGCTCAGGAACGCGCAGACAGGGCTGTCGGCGCTCCTGCACCAAGGCCCCACCTCCCCTGCCCTGCGTCGGCAACAACCACGGTCACGCCGCGCTTGCGTAATCCTTTGATGGTTTCCGCCGGTGCAGCCTTGTCGGTCACGATTACGTCGATCACGTCCAATCCGCACAGTTTCGAGAGGGATTGGCGGCCGAACTTCGAAGAGTCGATGCAGAAGATGACTTTGTGCGCCGCTTCGATCATCGCCTTCTGAATTTCGATGAGCAATCCGTGAGAGTTCGTGATCCCTTCCAGCGTGATGCCGCCGCAGCTCATGATCGCCACGTCGGCGCGCATTTTCGTGAAGGCTTCCACCGCCAGCGGCCCGACCAGCACGCCCAGGCGCTGATAAATCACGCCGCCCGACACCACGACTTCCAGCTTGTTCGCCGCCGCGAACAAGTTCGCCACCGGCAGCGAATTGGTGAACACCTGGGGCGCCTTGGCCTCCACGTAACGGGCCGCATGGTAACACGTCGTGCCCGCGTCGATGATGACCGTTTGATTGGGCGCAATCAGCCCGGCGCACGCCTGACCGATGGCCTCCTTCTCCTCAAGCTGATGCGTGTCGCGCGCGTTGAAGGCAAACTCGTCCGACCTGGGATTGACCAACTTGGCGCCGCCATGCGTGCGCTGCACGGTACCTCTGCCCTCCAGCACCCCAAGGTCGCGCCGCACGGTGGCGACGGAGGCGTCCACCAGTTCGCTCAACTCCTCCAGCGAGGCGAACTCCATCCGGAGGAGTTGCTCTTCGATTCGCTTCTGTCGCTCTTCGGGTTGCATGGGCTTGCGTGGCTTGCGTTCGTTGAAGCGTTTGAACCGTTGAAGCGCGGAACCAGGAACCCGCGTTCCCACGCCTCAGCACTTCCACGCTTCAACGGCCAACGGCGCTGGCACAAAGTTGAAATATCTTGCAAGATTTTGCAAGAAATTGTTTGACAAGTTTCGACCCCGGACGAAGGCTCTCTTCCACATGTCCGTGGTCCAGCAATCGCCGCCCCATCGCGCCGTCGTCGAACACCTCGTGCGCCAGGCGGTCTATGCCCGACTCGGCAGGAACCTGCCCCGAGCGGCAACGGCGCCCAACCCGCTCGTGGTCAACGTCAGCGCCCGCCACTGCCATCTCACTCAGGAAGCCGTGGAGACGCTCTTTGGCAAAGGTCGCCAGCTTCAGGTCCACAAGTGGCTCTACCAGGAAGGCCAGTTTGCAGCGAAGGAGACGGTCACGCTCATCGGCCCGCGTAGCCGTGTCATATCAAACCTGCGGATTCTCGGCCCGTGCCGCACGTTGAACCAGGTCGAACTGGCCTACACGGACGGCATCGCGCTCGGGTTCGAGTTGCCCCACCGCATCTCGGGCGACATTCAAGGAACACTCGGTTGCATGCTCATGGGGCCGGCGGGGTTCTTCGAAATGCCGCAGGGAGTCATCCGAGCGATGCGGCACGTCCACATGCACCCGACCGATGCCGAGTATTACGGCGTGAAAGCTGGCGAAGCCATGAAGCTCAAGATAGGCGGCCCTTGCGGCATCACCCTGGACAAAATGCTCGTGCGCGTCGACAAAAGCTTCAAACTGGAGGTCCACATCGACACCGACGAAGGCAACGCGTGCAACCTCCAGCCGGACACTCCGTGTGAGCTGCTGAAATAAAATTCCGAAAGCCGAATGCTGAAATCCAAAAGAAATCCCGAAAAGTCGAACGCCGAATGCCTTGCGGACGCGAGGGCAATCGCGGCCTTTCGAAATTCGGATTTCGGGCTTTCATTCACATTTCGGATCTCGGACCTCGGGTTTCCTCTCCCTTCTCAACCATAAACCAATAACCAAAGCATGAGCGAAGCAATCGGCATGATCGAAACCAAAGGCTACACGGGCAACGTGGAAGCCACCGACGCAATGGCCAAGGCGGCCAACGTCACCATCTCCAAAACCATCGCCATCGGCGGCGGAATGATTACCGTCGTCTGCCGGGGCGATGTCGCCAGCGTGAAAGCCGCAGTGGATGCCGGCAGCAAGGCGGCAAGCAAGGTCGGCGACCTCGTCGCCAGCCACGTCATCGCGCGGCCCCACGAGGAGATGTCGAAGGGATTCCTCGGCGAAGCCAACGCAGCCGCCAAGAAGTAACCGTCGTCACAGGCGAAATGACGAATGACGAATGACGAAACCGGAAAGAAGCCAAATTGCGAAAGTCGGTTGCCGCGCGTCTTGGACGACTCGGGCTTCGGATTTCGGATTTCTTTCGGATCTCGGAATTTGGATTCGGGCTTTATTCGTCATCCGTCATTCGTCATTCGTCATTTTTAGTTTCAACTCGCACCATCAACTCCTCACCTAGAATATGGCAAACCAAGCAATCGGCATGATTGAAACCAAGGGCCTATGCGCCCTTTTCGAAGCCACCGACGCCGCCCTCAAGGCCGCCCACGTGACCTTCGCCGGCTGGGAAAAAATCGGCTCCGGCTACGTCACGGCGTTCTTCCGGGGCGACGTTGCCAGCGTCAAGGCCGCAACGGACGCCGGCGCCGCAGCTGCCTCGCAAGTCGGCCAGGTCGTCAGCGTGCAAGTCATCCCCCGGCCCCACGACGGACTCGGCGGGCTCGGCAAGTGGCTGCAGTAAGCCCGACGGGAATTCCGAATTCCGAATGCCGTGAAAATCCTCGTCGCGAACATCGGCTCGACGTCGCTCAAGTGGCGTCTGTTCGACTTCGCGAACGAGGCCGAGAAGTTGCTCCACAAGGGCGGCTTCGAACGAGTGGCCGACTACCCGAAGGCGATTGAGGATTGTCTGGCCCAGCTCAAGCAGGCCGGCGCCATCGAGAGCGAAACCGACCTTGCTGCCGTCGGATTCAAGACCGTTATCGCCAGGAACGTCACGGGTTGTGTGCGACTCGACGAACGAGTGCTGAAAGCGATGGAAGAGTACAGCCGGCTGGCGCCCGCGCACAATCCACCTTACATCACGGGCATCCGGCTTTTCGCCAAACGGATGCCCGGCGTGCCGCTCATCGGCCTGTTCGAGACCGCCTTCTACCAGTTTGCGCCCGAGCCGATGATGCGTTACGCCGTGCCTGAGGCGTGGCACGAGCTCGGCGTGCAACGCTGGGGCTTTCATGGGGCGAGCCATAAGTTCATCGCCCAACGCAGCGCGGAACTGCTCGGACGCAAGGACGTCGCCCGCCGCGCGCAAAACCTCTATGTCGACGGCGGCCGGTCGCCGGTTGAAAAACCGGACTCGCGCGTCATCTCCTGCCATCTCGGCGGCACTTCCAGCATCGCGGGGATCCTGAATGGCGTCGCCATCGGCAACAGCCTCGGCATGAGCCCGCAATCCGGCCTGCCGCACAACAATCGCGTAGGCGATCTCGACCCCGAAGCGTTGCCGTATGCCGTGAAAGCCCTCGGGATTTCCATCGAGGAAGCCCAGCGCCAGCTCTCGAAGGAGGGCGGTTTGAAGGGCCTGAGCGGTGGATTGTCCAACGACATCCGGGATCTCATGCAAGCCGCGCAGAACGGCAACACCAGGGCCCAACTGGCCCTCGACGTGTTTGCAACCGAAGCCCGCCGCTGGATCGCGCACTACTTCTTTGCTCTGAACGGCGCCGACGCCATTGTCTTCACCGCCGGGATTGGCGAAAACCGAGCCGAAATCCGCACCGCGATTTGCGCCAACCTCGACCAGGTCGGCATCCTCCTCGACAAGGAAAAGAATGCCGCGACCGGAGCCACCGAAGCCATCATCTCCAGCTCGCGTTCCAAGGTGCAGGTGCTCGTGATTCCGACCAACGAGGAGTTGGTTGTGGCGCGCGAGTCGAAGCGATTGCTCGAGAAACCTGACTTCAACCACGGATGAACACGGATAAACACGGATACGGAGAAAGAGCGCGGGCCCTGCTGGGTCCGTGCAGCTTGATGAACGGTCTCCAAGCCCCGGCATGGACATTCATCCGTGTTCATCCGTGTTCATCCGTGGTTACAAATAAGGAGTTCCCACGATGAGCAAACTCCACAATCTCTTCGCCAAAAACCGCGCCTGGTCTGAATCGATTCACCAGCGGGATCCGGGATTCTTCGCCAAGCTCTCGCGCCAACAATCTCCGGAGTATCTCTGGATCGGCTGCAGCGACAGCCGAGTGCCCGCCAACCAGATCGTCGGCCTGCTGCCGGGCGAAATCTTCGTCCACCGCAACATCGCCAATGTCGTCGTCCACACCGACCTGAACTGCCTTTCGGTTGCGCAGTTCGCAGTGGATGTGCTCAAGGTCCGGCACATCATCGTCTGCGGACATTACGGCTGCGGCGGCGTCCGGGCGGCATTGCGCGGCGAGCGCCATGGCCTCGTGGACAATTGGCTGCGACACGTCCAGGACGCTCGCGACAAACACCAATCGCTGCTCAAATCCCTCGACAACGAAGTCGAGCGCGCGGACCGGCTCTGCGAATTGAACGTCATCGAGCAGGTGCTCAACGTCTGCCAGACAAGCATCGTGCGGGACGCCTGGCACCACGGTCAGGAACTCACCGTCCACGGTTGGATCTATGGGCTGCACGACGGCCTGATCCGCGACCTCGGCCTGGCCGCGGGTTCCTGGAAAGAAGTCGAACCCGCTTACCGCAAGGCCATCGCTTCACTCGGCAAGCCGGCCCCTTCCGCGCGTCCGAAGAAGAAAGCGCCCAAGCTTCTCGCGCGGTTCAACCCTCAGCGCAAAACGCTCAACTGAATCATGGCACAGGCCCCCAAGCTCATCGGCAGTGCGCCCGTGCTCCTCGTGGCGGACGTGGTGAAGGCTGCCGACCATTACCGCGATCAACTCGGTTTCACTTACGACCGGTTCTGGGGCGAGCCGCCGAATTTCTGCATGGTCAAGCGCGATGGCTTTATCGTGATGCTCGCGGAGGCATCGAAGGGAGCGCGGCTGGTGCCGCACTGGAAAGTCGTGAACCAAATGTGGAATGCCTACTTCTGGTGCGACGACGTGGAGGCCCTGCACGCGGAGTTCGTCCAACGCGGCGCCCGCATCGATTACGGACTTGGCATCAAGCCTTACGGCATCAAGGAATTTGGCATCCAGGATCTCGACGGACACGACATCGCCTTTGGTCAACCCATTTGAATCCCCGATACAACGTAAATCAACAATCGAACTATGAACCAACAAGCAATTGGCCTGATTGAAACCCGCGGTCTCGTCGCGCTGGTCGAAGCGACCGACGCGATGCTCAAAGCGGCGAATGTGGAACTCATCGGCCCGATGGTCCAGGTCGGCAACGCGTTGGTCACCGCTACCGTGGTCGGCGACGTCGCCGCCGTGAAGGCCGCGACCGACGCCGGCGCCCAGGCCGTCAAGGCCATGAAGGGCGACCTCGTGAGCGTCCACGTCATCGCCCGTCCGCATAGCGACGTGGACGCGGTGTTGCCGAAGAAAAAGTGAGAAACAAACCCGCCATGCCGAATGCCGAAATGACAATCAAGTCCGAATACCGAAATCCGAAATCCGAAAGAAATCCGAATGCTGAAGCCCGAAGCGTTGCGCTTCCGGCTGTGGTTCGGATTTCGGCCTTCGAGTTTCTTTCGGGCTTCGGGTTTCGGCCTTCGGATTTCCAATCATGTTCCTAGCCCGCGTCGAAGGTTCGGTCGTCTCGACCAAGAAAGAGGCCAGCATGAACGGCCGCAAGCTGCTCCTGCTGCGCCCGCAATTGGTGGACGAGAAGGATCCCACGAAATTCCGGCCCGGCTCCAACACCATCGTCGCGGTCGATATCATGGGGGCCGGTGCGGGCGAAATGGTGATGTTTTGCCAGGGCAGCAGCGCCCGCCTGGCGGGCGGCCTCAAAGATGCCCCGGTCGATGCCGTGATCATCGGCATCGTCGATTCGGTGGATGTGTTGGGCAAACAGATCTACAGCGCGAAGTCGTGAGCGAGTTCGAAACCAATAACCAAGTCGTAGGCAACCCGGAGGGTTGCCAGAAATTAGCCGGGGGTCGCAGCGAAGCGAAGACCCCCGGTGGGAGGTCCCGTTCAACCCGCACCCTGAATGCGTGCCAGAGCCGCCGTTCGGGAAGGTTCAGGTTCTTGCACCCCTTCGGGTGCATTCCGTTTGCGTTTCGGTTCCGAGGGCATCGTCGCGCTCCGCGCTCCTCAACCCCCGGCTACCTTCTTGCACCGCTCCGCGGTGCCATGATGCCAGAGCCTCATTTTCGGATTCGTGTTCATTCGTGCCCATTCGTGGTTAGATATTTATGAGTGCCATCAATGAAGCCTTGATCCGTGACATCGTTGGTGAAGTGCTTGGCCGCCTTGGCGCGCCCGCTTCCGCCAAACCCGCCGCTGCGCCCCCGTCCCCTTCGTCGACCTGCGGTTGCAACGGTAAAGCCCACTCCGTGGCCAGCCCTGCCCTGCGCGGCAAGTTCGGAGTGTTTCAGGACGCCAACGAAGCCTGTGTCGCCGCGCACGAAGCGTTCCTGCAACTCCAGCAGAAAGGCGTCGCGGCTCGCCGGAAGATTGAAGAAATCGTCAAATCATTCTGCGATAGGAACGCGGCGGCGTGGGGCAAACTCGAACTGGACGAGACAAAGATCGGCCGACTCGACCACAAGATCGAGAAGCTCCAAATCATCAAACTCGTCCCGGGCGTCAATTGGCTCCGGCCCGACGGCCATAGCGGCGACCACGGCATCACGCTGGAGGAATACACGCCCTTCGGCGTCGTGGCGGCCGTCACGCCCAGCACGCATTCGATCCCGACGCTCAGCGGCAATATCGTCAACATCGTCGCAGCCGGCAACGCCGTAGTGTTCAACGCCCACCCCGCAGCGACACGGTGCGCGGCAACGGCCGTACGCGCCTACAACGAGGCGATTCATCGCGAGACCGGCATTGAAAACATCGCCTGCATTGTCGAGAAGCCCACCCTGGAGAGTTTCGACGCGATGTGCAAACACGAGGCCGTTCGCCTGCTCTGCGTGACGGGCGGACCCGGCGTCGTCGCCGCCGCGATGAAGACCGGCAAGCGCGCCATTTGCGCCGGCCCGGGCAACCCGCCCGTGCTGGTGGACGACACAGCCTGCATGAACCGGGCAGCCAAAACGATCATTCAAGGCGCCAGCTACGACAACAACCTCCTCTGCATCGGCGAGAAGGAAGTCTTCGCGCTCGACGGTATCGCCGACAAGCTCATGACGCAGATGGAGCAGAACGGCGCCGTGAGGCTCACGTCGGCGCAACTGGATTCGCTGACCAAGGCCGCCTTCACCTTCAAGCCCGGCGCCGGCGGCGGCTGTCCGCACGCGTCGGTGAACCGGGATTTCATCGGCAAGGATCCGCACGTGCTTGCCCAGGCCGCGGGAGCGAGCGTCCCTTCCGGCACGCAATTGCTCTTCGCGGAGGCGGACGCGAGCCATCCGTTCGTGGTCGAGGAGCAAATGATGCCGTTCCTCCCCATCGTGCGGATCAAGAGCGTCGCGGAAGGCATTGCGCGGTCCATCGAAGCCGAACACGGGTACAAGCACACCAGCATCATCCATTCACACGACGTCGAGGCCATGACCGCAATGGGCCGCGCCCTCGACACAACGCTCTTCATCAAGAACGGCCCCTGCATGTCCGGCCTCGGCCTGGGCGGCGAAGGGTATTTGAGTTATTCCATCGCCACGCCGACCGGCGAGGGCGTGACGAACCCGAAGACGTTCTGCCGAGTGCGGCGGTGCGTGATGGTGGACAACTTGCGAATCTATTAACTCCGAATGGACACGAATTCGCCCCAGGAGTCCAATTCGATGAGAAGTATCTGGATTAATGCGACCTCGACATTAGACCCCTTCGGGGTCGAGGCGATTGGGCGATTCGTCACCCCGGATTGCATCCGGGGCTATTCAAATTCGTGCCCTTCGGGCACGGGGCGTGGGCGATTCACCGCGCCACAGGCAAGCACTTTGAACGATTCAACGACTCAACGATTCAACGTTTCAACGTTTCAAAGCTTCAACGCCCTATGCTCCTAGCCCGCGTCGAAGGCAACGTCGTCGCCACCCGGAAGCATCCGAGCTTGACGGGTTGGCGGCTCGTCATCTGTCAACCGATCAACAGGGTTGGTCATCCGGAGGGCCTGCCGCAGATTGCGATCGACTCGCACGGCGCGGGAATGCACCAGCGCGTGGTGATTTCGAGCGACGGCGCAGCCGCGCGAAACGCTGTCGGCGATCAGAAAAGCCCCGTGCGCTGGCTCGTGCTCGGCGTGGTGGATGAAGGAGAAACGGACATTCCCCGATGAGCTTCACGCATCACGCACCACGCATCACGTCGTCATGAAACTCGGCTCCGTAATAGGTCGCGTTACCCTGAGCAAGGCCTTGCCCGAACTCCAGGGCGCACGCTGGCTCATCGTCGCACCCTTCACGTGCGAGGACTACGCGCGCGGGGTTGGGGCGCCGGTAATCATCGGCAAGGAGCCCAGCCTGGTGATTTACGACGCCCTCGGTGGAGCGGTTGGCCAGACGGTCGGTTACGTGGAAGGCCGCGAAGCGGCACAACCCTTCGACATCCCCCCGCCCATTGACGCCATCAATGCCGCGCTGGTGGACGAAATCTTTTACAATCCGGTATGAGAAATCGAAGTCCGAAATCCGAAATCCGAAATCCGAAGCCCGAGCCGGATCTACCAAAGGCGTTACGCGGTTCGGGCTTCGGGCTGCGGCCTTCTTTCGGATTTCGGATTTCGGATTTCGGATTTGCTCCATGAAAACCGTTATCTCCGCCAAAGAAATCGAAGAGATCATCGCCCGGGGCGGCGATCTCGACGCCGCGATACGAGACGCCCTCCTCACGCCATCGGCGAAGGATGCGCTGCGCGACTACTCCAACTCGCGCCGTGGCACCGCCGCCAAGACGTCCCCTGCCCCGCCGGCCAGGCCGCTCAGCTCGAAGTCGCCCAAGGCCGAACTCGACGCCTATTTCAATTCCGCGCACGGGCAGTCCTTGAAGGAACAGCTGTGCGAAGTCGGCCGCCGGCTCTGGCAGCGCGCCTACGTGGACGGCAACGGCGGGAACATTGCCATCCGGGCCGGCGAGGACATCGCGCTGTGCACGCCCACGCTCGTGAGCAAAGGCTTCATGAAGCCGGAAGACATGTGTCTGGTGGACTTCGAAGGCAACCAGCTTTGCGGCGCGAAAAAGCGCACCAGTGAAATCCTGATGCACCTCCAAATCATGAAGCGTCAGCCCAAGGCCGTGGCCACGTGCCATTGCCATCCGCCGTACAGCACGGGCTTCGCGGTGGCGGGGCTTGTGCCGCCGACGTGCATGATTCCGGAGTATGAGGTGTTCGCGTCGGTCGCGGTGGCGCCGTATCGCACACCGGGCACGCCCGAGATGGGCAGGCTCGTCGCCGAACTGGCGGACCAGCACAACACAATCCTCATGGCCAATCATGGCGTCGTGAGTTGGAGCCACAACGACGTCGAGGATGCGTACTTCAAGATGGAAATCCTCGAGGCCTACTGCCGCACGGTGTTGGTCGCCGCGCAACTGGGCAAATCGCCGAACACGTTTACCCCGGCCCAACTTCAAGATCTTCTCAAGATCAAGCAAAGCCTCGGCATTCCCGACCCGCGCCACGGCCTCAAAGAATGTGAACTCTGCGACAATGGCGAATGGCGTCCCGGCGTGGCGTGCGCGGTGCCTGCAACAGCAGAAGCCGGCGCCGGCTATGACTCCGAAGCCGAGGCCGCCGTTCAGGCCATCACGGACCAGATCCTGGCGCAGATGAAGTGAACCACGAATGGACACGAAGCTGGAGTGGGAACGGATTGTGTTCTGATTCGTGTTCATTCGTGTCCATTCGTGGTTACACATGAAATCCCTCGACGCCAAACTTGCTGAGATTCGCGCCAACCGGCGTTCGCACGCCTTCATCCTCGCTGACGCGAAGGACGCGGACATGGCGTTCGGCGTGCGCGCGCCCGGGCCTCGCGGCTACCTGGCGGGACGCGGGGTGCGGCCCGCGCAGTTTTCGCCCGAGGTCTGGACCCGCGACGAGTTCGGCTACCGGAATCTGCCGGAGTTCCTCGACATCATTCGCGAGGTCACGCAGCAAGGGCTCGTGGACATCATGCTCATGTCCGCCTACGTGAACGAGAAACTCACGATCAAGGATGGACTGTTCAGGAACTCGCCCGTCACACCCGCTGCCCGCGCCAACGACACCACGGACGTGTGGGCAGTGCGGCACGGCTGTTACACGCGCGAAGCCTCGCAGCCATTCCGCAGCGCGAGCATCGACCACATCCAGTGCGGAGCAGTGGAGTGCGAACGCGACGGCCGCGGCGAGTTTCCCGGCGCCAACCTCGGCCTCTACTCCATCACGTTCGTCAATGACTTGCAGCAAGACCGCGAAGCCCTGCTTTGGTACAAGGAATTCCGCGACGAAGCCGAACGAAAGCAGTTCCGGCATTTCCTCGAGGTGTTCGATCCGAACGTGGACGCCGGCATTCCGCCGGACAAGCTGGGCGAGTTCATCAATGATAACATCCTGCGCACGCTCGCCGGCGTGCCGGAATCGGGCCGGCCTCTTTTTCTGAAGATTGTCTATCACGGTCCCAAGGCGATGGAGGAACTGGCCCAGTACGACCCGAATCTGGTCGTCGGCATCCTGGGAGGCAGCGCGGGCACGACCCGCGACGCCTTCCAACTCATCCGCGACGCTCAGAAATACGGCGCGCGTGTGGCTCTGTTCGGCCGCAAGATCAACCAGGCCGAGCATCAACTCGCCTTCATCGAGATGCTCCGGCTCATCACCGACGGCAAAGTGTCGCCCGAAGAAGCCGTGCGCGCTTATCACGGTGTGCTCCAGGGCAAAAGCCTCCGGCCCCATCGCGCCCTGGAAGAGGACCTCAAGCTCACGGACCAGTCGATGAGCTACGATGGGAGCGCCGCCCGGCGCTCGACGGTCCCGATGCGCAACAATCCGCTCGGCGCGTCCGGCTCTGAAAGCCATAATCCGAAATCCGAAATCCGAAAGAATAATGGTTGGCCCACGCTTCCCAACGGCAAACCCGACTTCGCAACGATGACCTCCGCGGAGCGCTTCCAGTACGACGCGCAGCGGCTCAGGCGCAAGTTCGAGTAAGCACAGGCTCCGCAGGTGTAGCTGCGACCGTGCGGTCGCGGAGCCGGCAAGTGGGTATCGTCATTAGGAAATTAGCCCGCGACCTCACGGTCGCAGCTACGGTTTGTTCCATGCCCAAGTGGCTTCTCTATTCCATTCTGGCAGCGCTGAGTTGGGGCGCGTGGGGGGTCGTGTTGAAAGTGGCCGCGGATGCCGTGCCACCGCTCCAAAACCAGGTCCTCTCCACCCTCGGCCTGCTCGCACCCGCTGCGCTGGCGTGGTTGATGCACCACCGTGACTCTGCAACGGGCACGCGAAGCGGACGATGGCTCGCCTTTGCGTCGGGGCTGACGGGAGGCCTGGGTAACCTTGCGTTGTTGGCGGCCCTGAGCGGCGGCGGACTCGCCTCGGTCGTCTCGCCACTGACGGCGATGTATCCGTTGCTGACGGTGCTGGCGGCCTGTTGGTGGTTGCGTGAAAGCCTGCGGCAAGTCCAGGTCCTTGGAGTTGTGTTGGCGCTCGGAGCCGTCATCCTGTTCAATATCCAGGAGGCCACGACGGCGGGCTCGCAAAACCCTTCCTGGTCGCGCTGGATGCCGATGGCGCTGCTGGCGACCACTCTTTTCGGCGCCACAGGCCTGCTGCAAAAGCTGGCGACCAACCGCGTTTCCGCAGAAGGCTCCTTTATCGCGTTTGCCACCGGATTCCTTCCCATTGCCGGCGTGATCGTTTTGATGCCCAAGCTTGGGTGGAGTTATCCCGCGCGAGATTGGTGCTGGGCGATCCTGGGCGGCACGCTGAACGGCTTGGGCGTTCTCGCGACGCTCGCGGCCTATCGCCTGGGCGGCAAGGCATCGGTCGTGACCCCGTTGGCAGCACTCTATCCGGTGGCGACAGTGTTGTTGGCGGTGGCGTTGCTCGGCGAACGGATCGGTCTGCGGCAAACGCTGGCGGTGGCGCTGGCCGTGACGGGCGGAATCGCGCTCTCGTGGGAGCGTTCAACGGAAAGCCCAACTTCGGAGCAGCAGCGTTGATGAACTCGTCTCGTGCGAGACGAGCGTCCTCGATAGCCGCCACCCGGAGCTGAGAAACCACGGCTCGCGAGGACGCTCGCCCCACCAACTTCTCGGCACGGCTTGACCGCCCTTTCCCACTGCGCTTTCCTAGCCTCATGCCAAGCCAGCCTGCTGGGTCCCCCGGTGACGACGCAATTCAAGCCTTGCGCGAAGCGCTCCGACATTCGCCGCAAAATATCCCACTCCGCCAGCATCTGGCCGACACGCTGCTGGCGCACAACCGCGGCGTAGAGGCGGAGAAGGAATACCGCGAAACGCTGGCGCTGGCGCCCGACAATCTCGCCCTTCAGCTCGGCCTGGCGCGGGCGTTCCACCAACAGGGCAAGCAGAGCCATGCCCTGGCCCTCATCGAGTCGCTCGTGCAAACGTCCGGCGCACCGGCCCGCGCGTTCCTGCTTCACGCCAGGCTTCTGGTTGGCCAGGGCGAAATCGAGCAAGCCGTGCGCCAATACCGGCGTGCCGTGGAACTGGATTCCACGGCGGCCGACCCGACGTTTGCGGCGCGACTCGGCATCGACGCGCGAGAGGAGGAGAGCGAGGTCGTCGAAGGCCGTGTGCGGGCGCCCAACGATGAGGAGCCCACCTCGCCGCTGGCAGAGATTGAACGGCCCAAAATCACCTTCAAGGATGTGGGCGGCATGGAGACGCTCAAGGAAGAGATTCGCCTCAAGATTATTCATCCGCTCGCGCACCCGGAACTCTACAAGGCCTACGGCAAGCCCATCGGCGGCGGCATCCTGATGTATGGCCCCCCAGGCTGTGGCAAGACGCACCTGGCCCGCGCCACGGCCGGCGAAATCAAAGCCGGATTCATTGCCGTCGGCATCAATGACGTGCTCGAGATGTGGATTGGCACCAGTGAGCGCAATCTCCACGAGTTGTTCGAGAGCGCGCGGCGCAACCGCCCTTGCGTCCTGTTCTTCGACGAGGTGGACGCACTGGGCGCCAGTCGGAGCGACATGCGGCACCACGCCGGCCGGCAGCTCATCAACCAGTTCCTGGCCGAGATGGACGGCGTGAAGGCTTCCAATGAAGGGGTGTTGATCCTCGCCGCCACGAATGCGCCGTGGCACCTCGACTCCGCCTTCCGCCGGCCCGGACGCTTCGACCGCATTCTCTTCGTCCCGCCACCAGACGGCCCGGCCCGCGCGTCCATTCTCCGATTGCAATGCCAGGGCAAGCCGTCCGAAGACCTCGATTTCGATCACCTTGGGAAAAAGACGGACAATTTCTCCGGCGCCGACCTGAAGGCGGTGGTGGATGTCGCCGTGGAAGCCAAGCTCCGCGAAGCGATGAAGACCGGTGTTCCATTGCCGCTGACGACCCGCGACCTGGCCGCCGCCGCGGCCACGCTCAAGCCCACGACTCGCGAATGGTTCGCCACCGCGCGCAATTACGCGCTCTATTCGAACCAGGGCGGCATTTACGACGATATTCTGAAATACTTGAAGCTGTAACAAAGCGAACACTCCGGCAGGCCACCGCTTCCCATGAACCGCTGGATGGTAGGACAGGCTTCCAGCCCCGGTTCCTTTTGCGGGCAGGATGCCCGCGGAGACAGGCTGGAAGTCCGTCCCACTGCATCGCTCCCGTTCATGGTCCCAATGCGTCCACCCTGCCGAGCACTGCTCGGCGCTCCGGTTCATAGCCCCAGTGCGCGATGCTCGAATCGTGGAGGCTTCCCATGAGCCCACGGATACTTCGCGCGGTGTTCTGGTACGAGCGAGGCGGTATCATCGAAGCAGAAGCAGAACTCCGCGCCGCGATGGCTGAAGGGGACCAGTCATCAGACTTGCATGCGATGCTGTGCCTCTGCCTGCTTCATGCCGGGCTGAGGGAGCGTGCAAAGAGCGAGGTGGAGACGGCCCTGAGCCTCGAACCCAACAACGCGTTCGCTCACTACGCGTTATCATACGTGCAGCAAGCCGTCCTGGAGTTCATGAGCACCCCGCTGGTGGGGAGGGCCAGCCCATTCAATGTTATGCACAGTCGCCCCGTTGTGAGGGCTGCGTCGCTGGCTGTCGAACTCGCGCCGGACGAAGAGCGCTACCTCATTCGACTGGCTGAAGTTTATCAACTGCTGGGTGAATGGCGCACAAGCCTTGGGCCAGCCGAACGCGCGCTGGCGCTGTCGCCAGCCAACGTGCCCGCTGCCATTCTTCGCGCCGAAGCGCTCACGCGCACCGGGCGCAGCCAGGAAGCCCGTGACACGCTCGCACGCGCCCTGGAGATGAATCCCGAAGCCTCCGCCGTGCACGCCGGGATGGGTTGGGCGATGCTCCGCGCAGGAGACTCCAACCGCGCCACGGAGTTTTTCGACAATGCGTTGCGGTTGAATGCCAATCTTGAATGGGCCCAGGAGGGCGCGTTGGAATGCGCAAAGCACCGCTATCGGCTCTATCGTTGGAAGTATCGATTCAAGACCTGGTTTGCTGCCCGGAATTTGCTGATCCGAGGCGCATTGGCCCTCGCCGTTGTTGGGCTTGTACTGTTCGCGCTGGTTGGATTGTTGGAACTTGTGGATCCCTTCGTGCGTTCACGCCTGGGTAACAAAGGAACCGCCTTCCTCTTTGTCCCAATTGTTTTCGGGCTGCTATTCCTGATCCTGTTTCACGACTACATATTCCTTTGGCTTGCGCGCCGGCAACGGGCGGCGCAATCGACCAGCGGCGAGCGGAAGAAGCGTTTCGTGCGCTTCCATGTTGGCCTGACGCTGGTCAGTGTGGGTGGCGCGTTGGGGTTCATCCTGGTTCGCGAATACGCCAGGGACTGGCTGGCTCCATTGCTTGGTCTTGTGCCCGGTGGTTATTTGATCTGGCTGACCTCAACACAAATCCCTCCTGGGATCCCGCGGCGTAACTGGGCGATTTATTCGGCAGCCGTGCTCCTGCTTGGCCCAATCGTTGGCGTCGTGTTCGAGAAACCCATACTTGAATTGGGACGCGGAGGTTCCCTGATCGTGTTGCTTCTGCCAATCCTGCCGCTGGGTATCGCGATCGAGTTCTACAAGAAACGGGAATTGGCGCGCAGACACGACGCATCGCTTGCCGCCCGTTCTCGCAAACTGGATTCGGATGGTTAAGGAGTGCGGCGCGCCAAGACATCCCTTTCCTCAGCCGTTTGTGAAGGACTTCGTTTCCGGCCTTCTCCTGCCGAAACAATAGGTGGTGAATATCGCTGCCCAAAAAGGCGCACTGCTCTACGAGCAAGGCCGATACGAGCTTGCGGCGGAACAGCTTCGCGAGGCGCTCTCGGTCGAGCCCGACGACGCGCACGTCCACGCCCTGCTGGCGCTGGCGCTCCTGTACATCCAGCCGCTTTCGCCACAACGCTTCGCCAAGGCGCGATACCACTCGGACGCCGCGGTCCGACTGGCTCCGGAGTCGTGGTTGCCGCACTTTACACTTTCGTTGGTGTTCAGCGAGAGCATGGACTGGGAGCCGGCGACGGAGCCGAATTCCCCGCTCGGCGGAGTCAAGGCTTCGCCCTCTGCTTCCGCCGCCCGCGCCACCGAAGCCGCGCGTGAAGCGGTGCGGCTTGCGCCTCGCAATACCGCATGCTGGAGCCAATTGGCCTATCTTCGCCTGGCCTTCGAACGTTGGGGCGAAGCATCGCCGCGCGCCAAAAGTAACTGTTACCCGAGAACCGGTATCGTTGTGCCAAAACTAGTGTTACCCATTGGCCTGGGTTCTTGGTTGGTTGTTGTCGTCGTCTGGAGGGTATCCTGACTGTCAA